>ERZ857984.237-NODE-237-length-75894-cov-15.330727_pt1 | contig 75894 bp, 63 predicted proteins | sample MGYA00519914_ERZ857984 | MGnify/ENA primary metagenome ERZ857984 (study PRJEB31778, sample SAMEA3449417) | human gut metagenome | biome: human gut; feature: human-associated habitat; material: faeces | place: United Kingdom | collected 2010/2012 ...
TCTTGCCGATGAGGGACTCTACGCCCTTCCACTCGGTGCCGGTCTTGGCGATAACAGGCATGCAGCCGGTAACCATATGGCCGCCGAAGATGGTCAGGTCAACGCCGGAAGCGATCTGCTGGAGGGGGTTGCTGGTGCCGGAATTGGAGACGACGTCTACCTTGCCGGAAGCAAGCAGCTGCATGGCATCAGCATTAGCGGTAGCGGGAACTACTTCAATGCTCAGGCCTTCGTCAGCAAAGTAACCCTTTTCCTCGGCGATGAATACGAGGATGTTGCCGCTGGTGCCGTAGTTCCAGCGAACGGTGCTTACTTCGGGAACTTCCTTTTCGGGTTCCGCGGGAGTTTCGCTTTCCGCGGGAGCCGCGGTATCGGCGGGAGTTTCGGTGCCGGCGTTGGATTCAACGGGGGCGGCGGTGGGTTCCGCGGGCGCATCGTTATTGGATGCGGCGGGAGTTGTACAGGCGGCCATGGATACTACCATGAGGGCAGCCATGAGTACAGCAAAAAGCTTCTTCATTTTCTGTTCTCCTTAGAGATAATTTTTATGCTCAGCCGGGTTCTGACCGGCGATGCAGCTTGGTTAGCCTATTCTGGTTGCAACATCCTGATTAATGTAGCGTATCAGGGTATTGCGCATATTAAGGTAGGCGACATCCTCAAACTGAGTCTCGCGCGTGGGGCGGTTGTCGGCGGGAATATCGCAGGTGAAAATAACGTTGCTTGGGGATTGACCAAGAACGAATATTTTAGTGGAGAGCAGTATTGCTTCATCCACGTCATGCGTAACGAAAAACACGGTTTTTTTAGGCTCCTGCTTATGCCAAAGTTCGATAACCATGTCCTGAAGCTTTGCCCTCGTTACCGCATCCAGCGCGCCAAAAGGCTCGTCCATAAGCAGTATCGGCGGGTCTATCGCGAATGCACGCGCTATGGCGCAGCGCTGCTTCATTCCGCCTGAAAGCTCCTTGGGCAGCTTGTTATAAACGCTTTTGTCAAGACCGACGGCGTTTATCATATCCAGCGCAATGCGCTTCAACTCCTTTTTATCGCGTTTTGGGAAACGCTGGGTCAGCGCAAGCATTATGTTTTCGCCAGCGGTCATCCACGGGAAAAGACCGTAGTCCTGAAATACGACGCCGCGGTTAAGGCTTGGCCCCGAGAACGGAATGCCGTCTAACAGTATTTCGCCGCTGCTCTGCTTTTCAAGGCCGGCAAGCAAGCGCAAAAGGGTACTCTTTCCGCAGCCGGACTGACCCAATATGGAAACAAATTCACCTTCGCCAACATCCATATTGATATCCTTGAGCACCAGCTTATTCGTGCCCGGATATGAAAAGGAAAGGTTTTTAATAATAGTTTCGTGCATAGGTTATCCCCTTTTGCTCAGCTTCGCGCGCCCATAGCACGCGCATGCGGTAGTTTATCATTGAAAAATAAACTTGTAAAATTCGACTTATGAATTTTAATGGGGTTAAATCGGTTTTGTGAATGCAAGCAAAAAAGAGTTGACAACGCGGGGAAAAGACTATATAATAGCCAAGGTCAAAGCAGAAGCCCCGCTTCTCACCCGCCGGCAAGTGCGCCAGGCGCGGTAAGTAAACAATGAGTATTGCGATTTATCGTGAGTATATCATAGGTGGGTGCTTTGCATCCACTATTTTTTTACGGAGGTGTACCAACATAGCCAGTCAAGAGCTCTTGATAAACGAGGAAATTCGGGACGCAGAAGTCCGCCTCATCGACGAAAACGGCAACCAGCAGGGCATCGTAACCATAGATGTTGCGCTGAGGATGGCCGAGGCTGCCGACCTTGACCTTGTCAAGATCGCACCCACAGCGGTTCCGCCGGTGTGCAAAATTATGGACTACGGCAAATACCGCTTCGAACAGACCAAAAGGGAAAAGGAAAACCGCAAGAACCAGAAGGTCATCGAGCTGAAGGAGATTCGCCTTTCGGCGACGATCGATCAGCACGATATGGAAGTGAAGGCGAAGGCCTGCCAGAAGTTCCTCGGCAACGGAGACAAGGTAAAGGTCACCATTCGCTTCAAGGGCCGCCAGATAAAGCATGGCGACATTGGAATGGACGTGATGGACGCTTTCTATGAAATGGTGAAGGACGCGGCATCTGTTGACAAGCCCGCCAAACAGGAAGGGCGCAACATGATAATGATACTGGTGCCAAAGGCAAACTAAACAATTTATCCAAGGAGGAAATACCCCATGCCAAAGATCAAAACCCACAGGGGTGCAGCTAAAAGGTTCAACCTTACCAAGGGCGGCAAGGTCAAGCGGGCTAAGGCTTACAAGAGCCATATCCTGACCAAGAAGAGCACCAAGAGACTTCGCGGACTGCGCCAGACTGGTTACATCGCTGAGTGCGAGGCCAAGAAGGTGCGCGAACTCATCCCGTATAAGTAAGGAGGAACAAACAATATGGCAAGGATCAAAAGGGCTGTAAACGCCGTTAAGAAACGCCGCAAGGTGTTCAAGCTTTCCAAGGGCTACTTCGGAGCCAAGTCCAAGCAGTATCGTGCCGCTTCTCAGCAGGTTATGCGCTCCATGGCGTATGCCTACGTTGGACGCAAGAACAAGAAGCGCGAATACCGCAAGCTGTGGATCGCCCGTATCAACGCGGCTGCGCGTATGTGCGGCACCAACTACAGCCGTCTTATCAACGGCCTTAAGCTGGCCGGTGTGGACGTGAACCGCAAGGTTCTGGCTGAACTCGCCGTAAGCGATATGGCTGCCTTCAAGCAGCTGGTAGACGTTGCCAACAACGCCAAGGCCTAAGCTTAAAACAGCAAAATATAAGCACTCTTGATCGTTCAAGGGTGCTTTTTTGTTGGAATAATAAAACGAGGGCGGGAATCCGCCCTGCGTTGAAACAGAAATTAAAGCTTGCTGTTGATGGCGTTTGCGAAGCGCTCTGAAATTACGGCGCATGATTCAATATGAATTTTGCCGTTCTTAAGATGAAGCGTCATGGAATCCGCATTCTGCTTTAAGCTTTCAACATCGGAAAAATAGTATTTTGTTTCGTTGCCGAACATGGTGCTATAAATGAATTCGTTATCATCAATCATTTCGACCCATTGGTTTTTATAGCATAATATTGCCGCGACTCCCAGGCAAAGGCATAATGCGAAGCCTATCAACGCATATACGGACACAACAAAGCACAGCACTAAGCACGCTAATGCCCCGGCCAATAAAACGCAGCCCAAAACGCATAGCCAAGCTGGCATGTGCATATCTTTTTCTTTCATAATGTTATACCCTCCGTTTTTATGATCTGCCATAAGACAGTTAGAAACAATATGATTTGAAAAACGAGGGCGGAAATCCGCCCCCGATATCAGTTGATAATCAGCATTCGGGTTCGATAAGGCCGTAGTTGCCGTCCTTACGCTTATAGATAACGTTTATCTGATTCGTGTCGCCATTGGTGAACATATAGAACGAATGGCCCAGCATTTCAAGCTGAAGCATGGCTTCGTCCACGGTCATGGGCTTAATGTCGAACCGCTTGACCTTTACCACCTTGGCCGCTTCTTCATCAAGATCGTCCTGCGTGAACGCATCCGCATATACCGGCTCCGGCGCACGGAACGCGCCCGCCCTAAGGCTCTTTTCAAGTTTGGTGCGGTGGCGCACTATCTGCTTTTCAAGCTTGCTGAGCACATTATCTACCGAGGCGTACATATCGCCGGAGGTTTCTTCCCCGCGGATTATGCCGCCCGCATAGGGTATCGTGACTTCTACAATGTGGCGGTTGCGCTCCACGCTGAGCGTAACATGCGCCTGGGTATCCTCAGGAAAGTACTTGTCCAGCTTGTTTACCTTTTTGTTGATAAGCTCCTCCAGGTAATCAGATACTTCGATGTTCTTTCCGCTGATCGTTATAATCATCCTTCTTACCCCTTTCTTGCGGCCTTTTGGTTTGCGGCCGCTTATATTATCTCTTTCGTTAAGTGTAGCACAATTTCCTGCATGGCAGTGTAAATTATAGGTGCTTTTTTTGTGAACACTTAGCGGCAGAGCGGCAGCCGGAGCATCCGCAGCCGCATCCGCGCCGGCGGCGCATTATTATGCAGTATGCGCTGTATATAACGATAAGCGCGGCTACGGCATAGAAAAGCACGGCTTTGTCGGTCTCTCCGGTGAAAAGACCGATTATATTATATGTCAGCAGGGACATTATATACGCGCTTGCAAGCTGCCAAACAACGGCAAACGCCGTCCATGCGCGGGACTGCATTTCCCGCCGGATGGTGGCAACGGCGGCCATGCACGGCGTATAGAGCAGCACGAATACAAGGAAGGAATACGCGCTTGCGGGGGTGAATATGCCGCTTAAAGCCTGGCGCACAACCTCGCCGCCGGCGGAGGCGGAAAAGCTTGCAAACATGGAAAGCGAGCTTACAACGGCTTCCTTTGCCACAACGCCCGTGAGCAGCGCAACGCTTGCCTGCCACGACCCGAAGCCAAGCGGCTTGAATATGGGCGCTATTGCGGAGCCGATTGCGCCGAGTATGCTGAGGGAAGGATCGGATATAAAGTTAAGGCGGAAGTCAAAGCTTTGCATGAACCATAGAACAACGCTCATGGCGAATATTATGGTGCCCGCCTTTTCAAGGAAGTGCTCCACGCGTTCCCAAACGTGGGTAAAAACATTACGCGCGCTCGGCATGCGGTACGGCGGCAGTTCTATAACAAACGGCGCTTCCTGCTTATTTGAAGCAGCCTTGCGGAAAATAAGGCCGGAAAGTATGCCCAGCATCACGCCAAGGACATACAGGCTCAGTATTACAAGGCCGCGGTGCTCACTGAAAAACGCACCAGCTATAAGCCCGTATACCGGCAGCTTTGCGGAGCAGCTCATGAACGGCAGCAGCAATATTGTCATGCGGCGGTCGCGTTCGTTATCCATTGTGCGCGCGCCCATTGCCGCGGGAACGGTGCAGCCGAAGCCCATCAGCAGCGGTATGAAGCTTTTTCCGCTCAGCCCGAAGCGGCGCATTGGCTTATCCATTATAAACGCTATGCGGCTCATGTAGCCGCTGTCCTCAAGCAGGCTGAGGCAAAGGAAAAGCAGCGCTATCTGCGGCAGGAACGTGAGCACGCCGCCAACGCCTTTTATTATGCCGTCGCAGATAAGGCTTATGAACCATTCTCCCGCGCCCGCGTTTTGCAGCAGGCTCATTACGGCGGGGGCAACGGTGCCGTCTATAAATTCGCCTACAAGGTCGCTAAGCGCCGCGCCTACGGTTGAGAACGTGAGCAGGAATATAAGCCCCATTATCAGCAGAAAAAGCGGTATTGCAAACGCCTTATGCGTAAGTATTGCGTCTATCCTTGCACTGCGGGCGGCGCTTGAAGCTTTGCCGGAATGGTGATAGGCTTTCTTTGCAACGCGCTCGATATATGAATACCGGCTGTCTGCAACAAGTGATTCGCTGTCGCCTATCGGGTTTGCGGCGGCGTATTCGTTTATTATTGCGTCCACAAGCTTTGCATCCATATCGTTGAGCTTCAGGCTTTCGCGCACGCGCTCGTCGCCTTCAAGCAGCTTTATTTCAGCCCAGTGCAGCGGCAGCTTCGCGGCCTTTGCATAGGGTTCTATTATTGCGCCTATCTTATGGTGCTCCTCATGGGTAAAATCGTCGTAAACGTCGTCCGGCTCTATAAGGAAGCCCTCGTGCAGCTGCGTATGCGCCGCGGTGATAAGGCTTTGCAGGCCTGTAACAAGATCGTCTATGCCCGCGCCGGTGCGCGCGCTTATAGGCACAACCGGGATGCCCAGCTCAAGCGAAAGCTGCTTGCAGTCTATGCTGTCGCCCTGCTTTTCAACTTCGTCCATCATGTTCAGCGCCAGTATCATCGGGCGCTCAAGCTCCATCAGCTGTATTGTAAGATAAAGATTGCGCTCCAGGTTCGTGGCATCCACAATGTTTATTATCGCGTCCGGGTTTTCGTTTATGATATAATCGCGCGCTACTATTTCCTCCATTGAATACGGCGAAAGCGAATATATGCCCGGAAGGTCCACAACGGTCATTTCGTGGCCCATGGTGCATAATCCGTCGCTGTTCTTATCGGCGCGCTGCTTTATTTTGCCTTCTTTCTTTTCAACCGTTACGCCGGGCCAGTTGCCAACGTATTCCTTGCTGCCGGTCATTGCATTGAAAAGCGTTGTTTTGCCGCAGTTTGGGTTGCCCGCAAGCGCAAGCCTGACGGGGCGGTCCTCCTCAAACGTATCCTTGGGGCAGAAACCGTCCTTCGAACACATGCTCTTTTCCATTATGAAGCCCGTCAGCTCCGCTGCGCGTTTATGCTCGGCATGGTCTGCGTCGCGCTTATCGGCGCTGTGTTCGCGCTCCTCGCGGGCGCGCTTTTCTTTGGCGGCGATTGTGCGCTCAACATCCTCGTGCCACTTTTTGTGGTCGTCCTCGTTCATCAGCACTATCGTGTCTGCATCGGCTTTTCTTAGGGACATAGTGTAGCCCCTCAGTTCTATTTCAAGCGGGTCGCCCATCGGCGCAAGCTTGACCAGCTTTATCTCAGTGCCGGGCGTTATGCCCATGTCTACAATATGCCTGCGCATGCGCTTATCGGCAGATACAACTGCATAAACATGCCCGCTTTGGCCGCATTCAAGCCCGCTCAATCTTTTACGTGAAATCTGATCCATATATCCTCCGTATAATAAGTTAGACACAGCTAACAAAAATAATTGTATATCCGGCATATTGCGCTGTCAATGGCGTTTTGTGCGGCGGCGTGGTATTATATTGATATAAAATCAGGAGGTGACTGTATTTATGCATCCTGTAACAGTTGATGCTTTTTCTTCGGTGCCGTTCGGCGGAAATCCGGCGGGGGTGGCCGTGTTTGACGATAAATTGCCGGAGGAGGCTGAAATGCGCCGTATTGCGGCAAAAATGGGATATAGCGAAACGGCCTTTATACTGCCGCTCGGCGGGAACAGGTTCCGTATACGCTATTTTACGCCGGTTGAGGAGGTGCCGCTGTGCGGGCATGCCACGGTAGGATCGTTTGCATATATGCTGAAAACCGGCCTTGTGCGGGAAGGCGAAAGCTATGTTGCCCAAACCGGCGCGGGAGATATAAATGTGGACATTGCGGACGGGCTTGTTTGGCTGGATATGGCGGAGCCTAAGCCGCTTGCATTCTTAAATGATACGGACAGCGCGGCGCTTGCGGCGGCATACGGCATAAGTGCGGCGGACATGGGGAAACTTAAGCCGGCCATATCCAACAGCGGCCTTGCGGACATAATGCTGCCGCTTAAAGGCGCGGAGGTGCTTGCGGATTTGAAGCCCGATATGGACGCGATAGCGAAACTTTCCAAAAAGCTGGACGTTACGGGTGTGCATGCGTTTACAATAGAGAAGGACGCGCTTCATTGCCGCAATTTTGCCCCGCTTTACGGAATAGATGAGGAGGCGGCCACGGGCACGTCCACCGGCGCGCTTACATATTATCTTTATAAGCACGACATCATAAAGCCGAACGAGACAAATCTGTTCATTCAGGGCGAGGCCATGGGCAAGCCTTCGCGCATATATTCGCGCCTTAGCATAAACGGGGAAAGCGTGCGCATCCGCGTGGGCGGCAGCGGCTGTGTAAGGGAATAACAGGCAGCGAACGGCACTACACAACGGGCCGCGTTTCTGGTATAATAATACGAGGCACATAGAAGGAGTTTAACATGATAAAACACGTTGTTTGCCACCGCTACCGCGACAAAGCGGAGGCTTATAAGATCGCCCCTATGCTCAATGCGCTTATGGGCAAGGTACCGTCGCTGAGGAGCATGGAAACGGGCATAGACTTCATGGATTCCGCGCGTGCGTACCACATGGTGCTCATAGCCACGTTTGACGACAGGGCGGGGCTTGACGAATACGCAACGCATCCGGAACACGTGAAAGTAAAGGAATACATACACAGCGTGCTTGAATCCTCCGTTTCGGTGGATTTTGAGTGCTGATATGGGTGCTTTTAAGGCTGTTACCCCTTTCGAACCGCGCGGAGATCAGCCGGAAGCCATAGAGCGACTGAGCCAAGGCGTGCTTAACGGCGACAGGCTGCAGGTGCTGAAGGGCGTTACGGGCAGCGGCAAAACATTTACAATGGCGAAGGTGATAGAGCGGGTGCAGAAGCCCACTCTTGTTATCGCGCACAATAAAACGCTTGCGGCGCAGCTTTGCGGGGAATTTAAGGAGTTCTTTCCGGACAGCGCCGTGGAATACTTCGTTTCGTACTACGATTATTATCAGCCGGAGGCATATATAGCTTCTTCCGATACATATATCGAAAAAGTGGCCACGGTGAACGATGAAATAGATAAGCTTAGGCTCAGCGCGACAAGCGCCCTGAACGAACGCAGGGATGTTATAATAGTCGCCTCGGTGTCGTGCATATACGCCCTCGGCGATCCGGAGGAGTATCTCAAACTTTCCGTATCGGTGCGCGAAGGCATGCGCATGGAGCGGGACGAGCTGCTCAAACGCTTGGTTGACATACAGTACCAGCGCAGCGAGTTTGATTTTAACCGCGGCAACTTCCGCGTAAAAGGGGACACGGTGGACGTTATGCCGGCGAACTGGAGTGAGAAGGCGCTGCGTATAAGCTTTTTTGGCGACGAGATAGAGCGCATAAGCGAAATAAACGCCCTTACCGGCCAAACGATAACGGACAGGAGCCACGCAGCTATTTTTCCCGCCACGCATTACGTTACCGGGAGGGACAAGCTGGAGGCCAGCATAGGCGACATTGAGGCGGACATGCAGAAGCGCGTGGCCGAGTTCAATGCGGAGAATAAACTGCTGGAGGCGCAAAGAATAGCGCAGCGCACGGAATACGATATTGAAATGATGCGCGAAATAGGCTATTGCCAGGGCATAGAGAACTATTCCCGCTATTTTGACGGCAGGAAGCCGGGCCAGCCGCCGTTCACGCTGCTGGATTATTTTCCGGACGATTTCCTTATGTTTATAGACGAAAGCCATGTTACCCTGCCGCAGATACGCGGCATGTACGCGGGCGATTATTCGCGCAAAAAGGAGCTTGTGGAATACGGGTTCCGCCTGCCGGCGGCGTTTGACAACAGGCCGCTGAGATATGAGGAATTTGAAAAACGGATAAACCAGCTTATTTGCGTATCTGCAACACCGGGCGAATACGAAACGGACAACGCTTCGCAAATAGTGGAGCAGATAATACGCCCCACGGGTCTGCTGGACCCCGAAATAACGGTAAGGCCGGTAGAAGGGCAGATAGACGATCTTTTGAGCGAAGTTAAGCTGATGGCGCAGAAGGGATACCGCACGCTTGCGACCACGCTTACAAAGCGCATGGCGGAAACGCTGACGGAATATCTCGATTCAATGGGCGTGCGTGTAAGATATATGCACAGCGACATTGAAACAATAGAGCGTATGGAGATAATACGCGATCTGAGATTGGGCGAGTTTGACGTGCTTGTGGGCATAAACCTGCTGCGTGAAGGGCTTGACCTGCCGGAAGTTGGGTTGGTGGCCATACTTGATGCGGACAAGGAAGGCTTTTTGCGCAGCGCGACAAGCCTTATACAAACGATAGGCCGCGCGGCGCGAAACGTTGACGGGCGGGTAATAATGTATGCGGACGAGATAACGCCCAGCATGCGCGAAGCCATTGACGAAACGAATTACCGCCGCGAAAAGCAGCGCGCCTTTAACGAAGCGCATGGCATAACCCCGCAAAGCGTTAAAAAGGAAATACGCAACGTGCTTGAAATATCGCACAAAAACAGGCAGGAACGCAGCGGCATATCAAAAGAGGAGCTTGAGCAGCGCACGGCCATTTTGCAGCAGCAGATGCGCCAGGCCGCGGCGGAACTGGACTTTGAAACGGCGGCGAAGCTGAGGGACGAACTTTTCAGCCTGACGGGCGAAAGCGTGGGCGTAGCAAAACCTGCGCCGGGCACGATAGGCAGCGCGCGGCGCAGCAAGGGCCGCGGAAGAAAATCGCCAAAGCGCAAGTGATATGCGCTTCGGCTTAGCGGATAGATACGGAATTAAGGATATATGAGAGACGAAATAGTAATACGCGGGGCGCGGGAGCATAACCTTAAAAATTTGAACCTGACCATACCGCGGGACAAATTGATAGTTTTCACGGGGCTTTCAGGCAGCGGCAAATCAAGCCTTGCTTTCGATACGATATATGCGGAAGGGCAGCGGCGCTACGTTGAGTCGCTTTCCTCATACGCAAGGCAGTTTTTGGGCCAGATGGAAAAGCCCGATGTGGACACGATAGAGGGACTTTCTCCCGCAATATCGATAGACCAGAAGAGTACAAACAATAACCCGCGCTCAACCGTTGGAACGGTGACGGAGATACACGATTATTTAAGGCTGCTTTATGCCCGCATAGGCATACCGCATTGCCCCAAATGCGGCCGCGTTATACGGCGGCAGACCGTGGACGAGGTTGTGGAGCAGGTGATGGCCTTTGGCGAAGGGGCGCGGGTGCAGATAATCGCTCCCGCTGTCCGCGGCAGGAAGGGCGAGCATGTAAAGCTGCTTGAACAGATACAGAAGGACGGCTACGTTCGCGTTAAGGTGGACGGCGAGATATACGACATTGCGGACGTGCCGAAGCTGGACAAAAAGCTGAAGCACACCATAGACGTTATAGTTGACCGCATAGTGGTGCGCGCGGGCGCGGAAAGCAGGCTTGCAGGCTCGCTTGAAACGGCGTTTGCGTTCGGCGCCGGCCTTGCCAAGGTTGAACACAACGGCGAGGAGCAGCTTTTCAGCGAAAACTATGCTTGCCCGGACTGCGGGGTGAGCATAGAGGAACTTACCCCGCGCATGTTCAGCTTCAATAACCCATACGGCGCCTGCCCAACATGCTCCGGCCTTGGGGCGCTGATGAAGATCGACCCGGCGCTGATAGTGCCCAACGAGGAGCTTTCGCTGAGGCAGGGCGCGATAAACGTGACCGGTTGGCAGAGCAGCAACACCGCAAGTATAGCGGGCATGTATCTTGCGGCACTCGGCGATAAATACGGCTTTGATATGGATACGCCGTTCAATAAGCTCAGTGAGCAGGCGCGCCATGCCATACTTTACGGCACGGGTAATGAACGCATACATATAGAATACCGCCGCGAATTTGGCGAAGGCAGCTACGATTCCCCGTTTGAGGGCGTTATTCCCAACCTTGAGCGCAGATATAAGGAAACGCAGTCCGACTATATGAAGCACGAAATAGAGGAATACATGGCCAATATACCGTGCCCGGACTGCAAGGGCAAGCGGCTCAAAAGCGAAAGCCTTGCGGTAACGGTGGGCGGGATGAACATAGCCCAATTAAGCGACATGACCGTGCGTCATGCGCGGGAGAAGCTTTCCGCACTTACGCTGAACAAAACGGAGGAAATGATAGCCGGCAGGATACTGAAGGAAATAGATTCCCGCCTTGGCTTCCTTATAAGCGTTGGGCTTGATTATCTTACGCTTTCGCGCGCGGCGGGCACGCTTTCCGGCGGTGAGGCGCAGCGCATACGCCTTGCGACGCAGATAGGCTCAAGCCTGGTTGGCGTATTGTATATACTGGACGAGCCGAGCATAGGGCTGCACCAGCGGGACAATGCAAAGCTGATCGATACGCTAAAAGGCATGCGGGACATAGGCAACACGCTTATAGTCGTTGAGCACGACGAGGAAACAATGCTCAATGCGGACTACATAGTGGACATAGGCCCAGGCCCGGGCGAACACGGCGGCGAGGTTGTTTTTGCCGGCACGCCGGAAGAGATAATGACGGATGAAAAGTCCATAACGGGCAAATATCTTTCCGGCAGGGAATATATCGCCGTGCCTGCAAAGCGGCGGGAAACCGGCGAAAACTGGCTGCAAATACGTGGGGCGCGGGCAAATAATCTGAAAAACGTGAATGTGGATATACCGCTTGGCGTGTTCACGTGCGTAACGGGAGTATCGGGCAGCGGCAAATCCAGCCTTGTGAACGAGGTGCTGAAAAAAACGCTGCTTAGGGACCTTAACCGCGCGCGCACGCGGCCCGGAGAACACGACGAAATACTGGGCATAGACAAGCTGGACAAGATAATTGATATTGACCAGTCCCCCATAGGGCGCACGCCGCGCAGCAATCCGGCAACGTATACGGGGTTGTTCGATTTGATACGCGACGTATTTGCCCAAACGCCGGACGCGAAGATGCGCGGCTATACGAACGGCCGCTTCAGCTTCAATGTTAAGGGCGGGCGGTGCGAAGCCTGCCGCGGGGACGGCATACTGAAAATAGAGATGCACTTTTTGCCCGATATATACGTTCCGTGCGAGGTTTGCGGCGGCAAGCGATACAACAGGGAAACGCTTGAGGTAAAATACAAGGGTAAAACCATTGCGGACGTGCTGGACATGACGGTTGAAGAAGCGCTGAAATTCTTCGCGCCGCTGCCCAAGCTTGCCCGCAAGCTTCAAACGCTTTACGATGTTGGCCTTGGGTATATCCGCCTGGGGCAATCGTCCACAACGCTTTCGGGCGGCGAGGCGCAGCGCGTTAAGCTGGCAACGGAGCTTGCAAGGCGGGATACGGGCAGAACGCTTTATGTGCTTGACGAACCCACCACGGGACTGCATACGGATGACGTGAAGCGGCTTATAGCCATTTTGCAGCGCCTTTGCGACGGCGGCAGCACGGTCGTGGTAATAGAGCACAATCTGGACGTGATAAAGACTGCGGACTATATAATAGACCTTGGTCCGGAAGGCGGGGACATGGGCGGCACGATAGTATGCACAGGTACGCCCGAGCAGGTTGCCCAAAATAAAAAGAGCTACACGGGCATTTATTTGAAGCCTATGCTTGAGAAAGGCATACGCGAATAAGCACGAAATAAACGGCTGGGAGGACATAAGCCAATGGATGGCGGCATGACGAAATGGTATAAGGCGGCGCAGAAACGCTATTCCGTAAGACGGTACAAGCAGGAGCCGAGTTTGGAGGACATGCTGGCGCTGGAAAGCGCGGCGGCATCGCTTAGCGTGCGCGGGGTGCGCATTGCTGTGGGCGTGGAGCAGAAGGTGTTTTCCGGCATACTTGGGTCGCGCATAAAGGGCACCAGCGCGTTTGCCGCGTTCATATCTCAAAACGGGGACGAAACGTCGCTTGGGTACTTGGGAGAAGCGTTTATATTGGAATGCACGTCGCTTGGGCTTGGCACATGCTGGCTCGGCGCCAATTTCAACCGCGGTGCGCTCGGTTCTGCGATAAAGCTGAAAAAGAGCGAGAAGGCCGTTTGTGCAACGCCAATCGGCATTGCGGACGAACCGTTTGTGCGCAGAAAACGCCGCGGTGTTGCGGAGCTGACATGGCTTGAGGACGAGGAATTTGAGCAGCTGCCCGCATGGCAAAGGAGCGCGGTGCAATGCGCAATACTTGCGCCGAGCGCCGTGAACAAGCAGCCGTATGAGCTTATTCCCGAAAACGGGGGCATAAGCGTTGTGGATTGCGGCAACAATTTCGGCTTCGGCAACGTGGATAGGGGCATAGCAATGCTGCATATAGAGCTGGGCGCGGCGGCGGAAGGCGTGCACGGCACATGGCGCAAGCGGGGCGAGGATATGTGCTTTATGCCGGACGTGGAATGACGCCGAGCATAAACTAATAAATAATTTATAAACAATGCCATTGCGAAAGACAGCGATACAAGCTATAATATAAGGTGAAATAGCATTATTAAGTGTGCAGTTATCGGAGGAAGATATGGGCTTTAAGAGAGTATCGGAAGCAGTAATTAGGCGTCTGCCGCGGTACTATAGGCATTTGACTATGCTGGAGACGCAGGGTGTTGAGCGCATAAGCAGCGAAAGGCTGGCGCGGCAGATGAATCTGAACGCATCGCAGGTGAGGCAGGATTTCAACTGCTTCGGCGGTTTTGGCCAGCAGGGCTATGGTTATAACGTGAGCAACCTTACGGGCGAAATAAAGCGCATAATGGGCATAGACCGCAAGCACACCATAATAATTGTAGGTGCGGGCAATATTGGACATGCGCTTACCAACTTCCCCGGCTTTGCGGAGACGGGATTCGAGGTAAAGGCGCTGTTCGACGTGAATGAGGACCTTATCGGCACCGAAATAAAGGGCCATCCCGTGCTCGACGTTAAGGACATGGATGAATACATACGCGAGAATCAGATCGACATAGGCGTTATAGCCGCCCGCCGCAGCGCCGCGCAGGAGATTGCGGACAGGATGTGCGCAGCGGGCATACGCGGCATATGGAACTTTGTGCCGCTGGATATCACAACATCCGTACCGATAGAAAACGTTCACCTGAGCGAGAGTCTGAGCACGCTTTCATACAAGATAGAGCATGGGCTGCTGGACTAAAAAACAATGTATTCTTTTATCAGGAGGTAAACCTATATGAAATACCGTTGCACCGTTTGCGGTTACATTCACGAAGGCAGCGAGCCGCCGGCATTCTGCCCGCAGTGCAAGGCCCCTGCGGACAAGTTCGTTCCCGTTGAAGAAAACAAGCTGGACTGGGCTGCCGAGCATGTCGTGGGCGTGGCGAAGGGCGTTGATCCCGAAATAATAGAGGGTCTGCGCGCCAACTTCACCGGCGAATGCACCGAAGTGGGCATGTATCTTGCCATGGCGCGCGTAGCGCATCGCGAAGGCTATCCCGAGATTGGTCTTTACTGGGAAAAGGCCGCCTATGAAGAAGCCGAGCATGCCGCCAAGTTTGCGGAGCTGCTGGGCGAGGTTATAACCGACAGCACCAAGAAGAACCTTGAGATGCGCGTTGAGGCCGAGAACGGCGCAACGCTGGGCAAGTTCGAGCTTGCCAAAAAGGCCAAGGCGCTCAACCTTGACGCAATACACGACACCGTGCATGAAATGGCCCGCGACGAGGCCCGCCACGGCAAGGCTTTCGAGGGTTTGCTCAAGAGGTATTTTGGGGAGTAAATAAGAGTAAGAGTAAAGTAAAAGGCGCAGCGTTTGCTGCGCCTTTTTGCTAGTCGGAAATTACATCGCTTATATCATCAAACGCTTCACTCAAGTCAGAAATTGGGATGTGAGTATATTCATCTATTATGTTGCCTTCTGAAAGAAGCTCAACATATTCTGTTATGAGCATATTTGATTCAACAGTTCCTGCCTGTACATACCCACGCGACGGCCAACATTGCATACCGTATATCGTGTTATCACCACATCTGAAGTATATGTCTACTCTGTTGTCACTTCTGCATATTGCAACATAGCTATTGGCGAGGTCAATATCACTGATGTTAATAACTTTATCAGTTGCAGCAGAAGTTGTCGTTAACACATCTAAGACTGCCGCTAAATATGTACTGTAATACCATTCATAGGCAGTTCTGATAGATACAAGTTCACTGATGGCACCGGTAGAAATCTGCTCATAATTTTTTATTAAAATTGAGTCAACCAATAAAGCTTTTTCATACTGCTTCTCTGCAGCTTCAAGTTTATCATAATTTCTAACGTCTGCTTTTAAATCGCTGCCGAGAGAGTCATAAAACGCTCTCGCATTTTCTATTTTGCTACCGCTGTCAATGGTTACTTCACCTATATTGCTAATATTCTGCTCTGCGGTATCGACGCAAAGCTTATTATAGCTTTTTCTGGCTTTTTCAAGCTTATAGTAGCCCTCTACGCTGTCCTGTTCTTTACGTGAAAGTGAATAGAACATTTCTTCGGCTTCTGCTATATCGTCACCGCTATCAATAGTGACATCACCTATTAATTCAATGGCTGTTTCTGTAGCTAATACAGCTTTGCTTTTAATGCATCCACAGAATGACAGAACTATGCATAAAAGAAGCAAGATAGCTATTGCTCGTTTCATATACAATCCTCCCGTTGACTGGCAAACTGGATTAATAGTTGATAAAGCCTAAGTCTGCCATGGTGAAATCCATGTTGCTGGTATTGATTATGCTTTCAATGCCGCCGGTTAGACGCTCGAGCGCTTTAGCGATGCCTGCTGCGCACAGACCCATTGCATTATCATCGAGTTTAGAACCATCAACTTTTACACCGTTAAGCTCATATGTTGTCCATTCTATTTCATCGCCGGTTTTATAGTTATTTATATCCCATTCACAAGCACAGGTATCTTTCATTTGAGCACTAAGAATTGTCACTTCACCTGAAGCGTTCAAATGTGCTACGGGATCACCGAAAGAGAATGTGGCTGTGTATTGCAAAGAGACATTGCCGGCTGAGTTTTTAACTGTATTAAGAGAATAGCAAGCTATAATATTATTGCCGTCCGCTTCAATAGTAACGGTATAACTTGAATCGGCGTTATACTCTAACTTCTTGTTCTTTTGTATATAGTCAACGAATAGACTCCACTTGCACTTGGCGATCATTTCTGTGCTGTCACTATAGCCAGAGAGGTCGGAGAATATCTTTATAGCCTCGCCGTACTCTCCATTTTCATATAACTCATTAGCTTTGCCATAGTTGCATGCGTCAACCATTGCCATGCTATCTTCATAGTCGCCAAGCTGCTCGAAAATTGTGGCAGCTTCATCCCAGCTACCATTTTCATATAACTTTATGGCTTTTTTATAGTTTGTGCCATCACAACCACTCGCAATAAACAATATACATATGCAGAGTAGCGATAAAATAATCCTACTGCCTATAAGACTTTTTGATGAGAATATTCCTTTCATATGTTACCTCCACCGAAATATAATTAGGACGTCCTTATGCCCCAATTATACAAAATTCATCCTGAAAAGTCTTACACAATTTGCACAAAAATGAAATTTATTTATTTACAAGTGTCGGGGGGGGTGATTTGATGAAAAAATTTCAGAAAATAGGGAACGGGAAAAGAGCCTTGCGGCTCTTGCGATTTATGTGAAAATTGCCCTTTTCTCAAACCCTATAAAACCTCATGCCGCCGGCATTATCGCAAAGCTGCACGGTATCGGCCCTGCAGGCGGAATCGCTCAGGCGGGAGCCGACGGTGGGAAACAGGGTGTATTCTGCGGGGCGGAAAACGCCGTCGCTGCCCACGGTGCCGAAGGCCATGAAGGACAGGCCGAATTTGCTGCGGAATGAATCAAGCTGAACATATGCGCCGAATGCATCGCGCGAGAAGGTGAAGGAGGCATCGAATTCACCTTCGGGCAGGGCGGGGTAGCTGAGAGCGAGCGCGGAGCTTTGCTTTATCAGCGACACATCGCACCCCGCGGAAAGCAGGCGCTTGCGCACTATGCCAAGCGACGCGGGCGAAGCATCAATCGTTAAAAAGCGCCGGTTAAGCTTGGCTGCTACTGCAGCGGTTGTGCCGCTGCCGCCGAACAGATCGGCAACAAGCCCGCCTTCGGGGCAGGAGGCCGATATTATGCGCCTGAGCAGCGCCTCCGGCTTCTGCGTGGCGTAGCCTGTGCGCTCCGGGTCGCGCTGATGCATGTGCTCAATGTCCGCCCAAACGTCGGACGGGTAGACCGGCGTATCCTCATAATATGTGTATGTTTTGCCGCCGGAACGTATGGAGAAGCACAGCTTGCCGTTTTCGTCCACGGTGCGCTTCATATTGTTGCGCTTCATGGGGCCGCGCGGCACGCCAACGGCGGATATGTCAAAATACGCCTTGGCGCTTTTTCTGTAAAACAGAATGTTGTCATGCTTGCGCGAGTAGTGGCGCACGGAGCGGCCGCCGCTTTTGTACGCCCAAATAATCTCGTTCTGGAAGCAGCTTTCGCCGAATATTTCGTCCAGCATAAGGCGTATGCGCGCGCACATGCGGTAATCTATATGCACATATACGGAGCCTGTGTCTTTGAGCAGGTCATGGCAAAGGGTGAGCACGCCGCGCATCATTTCAAGGTAGCTGGCGATATCCATATTGTCGCTGTATGCGGGAATTTTCACCTTTTCGCGCATGCCCGGCAGCTTTACGGAAAAGCCGTCCCCCGTGCCGAAGGGCGGGTCGATGTATATAAGATCGACCGTGTTCGCATATTCCTGCCTAAGCTGTTCCGCCATGGCCTGCACGGTGCCCAGTATGAATTTGCCCGGGCCGCCGAAAGGATATTCTTCCCCAATGGGAGTGATAAAATTGCGCATATTAGCCCCCTTGTGCCTTAATTAAGTAAAAAGCGCGCAGGGAAACGGTTCCTTACGCGCTGAAAAAATGAACGGAATTATTGTGCGTCCGGCGCTTCGCCTTCCGCGCTGCGGCGCTTGCGGGCGTTGCGCACATGGGATTCCATTGCGTCCTTTGCGGCCGCGGCGTCCTTGCGCTCTATGGCTTCGAATATGGCCCTGTGCTCGCTGAGACTATGGGTGGGCCTGTCCGGCGTGCTGAGCGAATTCACGCGCACCTGGCGGGTGTTGCGGTGCAAAGAGGTAAGAATGTGCCTAAGTATCCTGCTGTCGGATGCGGAAAATATAACCTCGTGAAATTCGGTATCGAGCCGGGCGAGATTTGCAACGTCGTTCTTGCGGGTGTACATTTCCATAAGCTCAACTATTTCCGTGAGCCTTGCAAGGTTGGCTGCGTCTATGCGCTCCGCCGCCCAGTACGCGGCCTGACCTTCCAATAAATAGCGCACGGTGAAAATATCGTCTATATCGTGGCTGCTCATGCCCTGCACCATCACGCCGCGGTTGGGTATGCTTACAACAAGGTCCTCAAGCTCAAGCTGCTTGAGCGCCTCTCTTATGGGCGTGCGGCTTACGTCCAGCTCCTCCGCCAGTTTGGTTTCAACAAGGTATGCGCCGTTGGCGTAGCGGCCTTCTATAATGTCTTCGCGTATATGTTCATAGACTCTTGCGGTCAATGATTGTCTGTCGTTGGGGTCAAAATGCATAATTCGGCATCCTCCTACTTTTTTATTGTAGCTTATATCCATTTGCATTGCAAGCGGCAAAACGTAAAAATGCAAACTGGTTATATTTCCTTGCGTTTTGCAATGCGGCTTGTGCCAATACTAATAGAGAAATTAACTTGAATATGGGCATTTTAGGAGGGAGCATGAAAAGGGCATTCGCTGCCGGGCTGATAATAGTTGCGTTTGCGCTGTGTGGCTGCGCGCGGCAGCAATACACAACGCTGGAAGAAGCGGTGCGCGCGGGCGCAAAAATAGAAAAGGGAATAACGATAGACGGCGCGGACGTATCGGATATGGACATAGTTGCGGCGCGGCGGCTGATAAACGAAGCCAACGAAAACCGCGTGCGGGGCATGATATACACAATATCGCTTGCGGGCAAAAGCGTGCAGGTGAAAGGAAGCGGGCTAAACATAAGCTTCAATACGGATGATGTGCTGCTCCAGGCTGCGAACATGGGTGCGGCGGGACTGTTTTCGACTGAAAGCCGCGCGCTTACAACGCAGGCGGACGCATTCGTGCGGGACATAGAGCGCGGCATACGCGCGGCGGCAGCTGAGCTGAAGCAGGAAGCGAAGGACGCGAAGGTCAGCCTTGCATCGGGCGGAGAATTTGCAATAGCTGCGGATGAGGCCGGGCAGGAGGTCAACACGGCTAAGCTGGCCGAAGAAATACGCGAATATGTGCGGCGCGGCGAGGGCGGCGCCATAGTGGCGCCGTACAGCATGATATACCCTGAGTATACTGTTGAGCAGGCGCGAAACGATACCCAGCTAATAGCCGAGTTTACCACATATTTCAAGGGCAGCACATACGGCAAGGAGAACAGGGTAAGGAACATAGTTAAGGCTTCGGGGCTGATAGACAAGTGCGTTATTGACCCGGGCGATATATTTTCAATAAACCAAGTGCTTGGCGAGCGCAACGAGAAGAACGGCTGGAGCGTGGCGGCCGGCATAAAGGACGGCGCATATGTGCAGGAATACGGCGGCGGGGTATGCCAGGTGAGCACAACGCTGTATAACGCGCTGCTTATGGCGGATATGCACATAGTCGAGCGGCACCATCACTCGTGGCCGCTCGGATACGTTGACATAGGCAGGGACGCAACGATATCCACCGGCGGGCCGGATCTTCGTTTTGAGAACACGTCCGGCGCGGCGCTGTTCATACTGAGCGAAACGGACGAAAAGCAGAAGCGAATAACCGTAAAGCTGTACGGCAGGCCGCTTGCGGACGGGGTGAGCATAGAGCTGTCGTCAAAGAAGGTGAAAACGCTGGACGATCTTGGCACGGAAGTGGAGGAGGATGCTTCGCTTAAACCGGGCGAGCAGCAGATAGTGAGAAAAGCGCGGCAGGGGAGCGTTGCCATAACGTATAAAACATATTATTCGGCGGAGGGCGCAAAGCTTGGCACGCAGGAGGTCACGCGGGACACCTACCGTTCCATAAAGGGGCTTATAAAAATTGCCCCTGCCGCGGCAGCTACGGGAGCGGAAGGCGGCGAATAAATAAAAATTCGCATTTTATGCATAATTGGCTATTGACAGGCATTGGGAGATAATATATTATATATGCCAATGAACGAGGAAAGGAAGCCGCCATGATAGAGATTCGCGCCATGTACATGTGCATGATGATGCCCAGCAGACAATTTGCGGGGTGTGTAGTCGTGCGCTGACGGCGAGAAGCAAAAAGGCTTAACCGGAGCGACGGGCACAGACCCGGCGCTCCTTTTGTGTTTTGGCAGCAGGGAGCAGCAATGAACGAGATAATTACGGTGCGGGGCTTAACAAAAAGCTTTGCGGACGGCGAAAAGAAGGTAACGGCGCTGAATGGCGTTGACCTGACGGTATACGAAGGGGACATATTCGGCGTGATAGGCCTTTCGGGCGCCGGCAAAAGCACGTTTGTAAGGTGCCTTAACCGGCTGGAAGAGCCTGACGAGGGCAGCATAATTATAAACGGGCAGGACGTGCGCGAACTGAGCGAAAAGGAGCTTAACATTGCCCGCCGCAACATAGGCATGATATTCCAGCAGTTCAATCTGCTCAGCCAGGCCAGCATACTGGATAACGTATGCTTCCCAATGGAGATAGCCCATTGGAAAAAGGCGGACGCTAAGAAGCGCGCGCTGGAGCTTATCAAGCTTGTTGGCCTTGCGGGCAGGGAGAATGCATATCCGGCGCAGCTTTCAGGCGGAATGAAGCAGCGCGTGGCCATAGCAAGGGCGCTGACACTTTCGCCCAAAATACTGCTTTGCGACGAGGCGACAAGCGCGCTTGACCCAGCGACTACCCGCAGCATACTGACACTGCTGAAGAAGATAAACAAGGAGCTGGGCGTTACGATAGTAATAATAACGCACCAGATGAGCGTTATCGAGGAGGCGTGCAACCGCGTGGCGATACTGGACAAAAGCCGCATCGCTGAATGCGGAGAGGTGGAGGAGGTTTTCCGCCGGCCAAAGAGTGAAATCGCCAAGCAGCTCATACTGGGCGAGGGCGCGGGCCGCAGCGAATTTACCCCCGGCGGCAGGCGCGTAAGAATAGTGTTTGACGGGAAGAGCGCGTTTGAGCCGATAATTGCGGACATAGTGCTCAACTGCAAGGCGGCTGTGAACATATTGTTTGCCGATACACGCACGATAGACGGCGTGATATACGGCCAGATGATAGTTCAGCTGCCGGATGACGCGGACGCGGCGCAGCGGATACTCAATTACCTTTCCGGTACGGGCGTGCATTATAACGAGGAGGAAAACGGCGATGTTTGATTCGGGCTTTGTGGGCTTAATGCTTCAGGGCATAGCGGAAACGCTGTATATGACCATTGCGGCCACCGCCGCATCCTATCTGCTGGGTCTGCCTATGGGCGTTGTGCTCAACATAACCGCGCCTAACGGCATCCGCCCCAACCGCGCGGTGAATACAGTGCTCGGTACGATAGTTAATATAATAAGAAGCGTGCCGTTCATAATTCTTCTTGTGGCAGTCATTCCTGTAACGCGCTTCATAGTCGGCACCAGCCTTGGAAGCTCCGCCACGATAGTTCCGCTGGTGATAGGCGCAGCGCCGTTTGTGGCAAGGCTTGTTGAAACATCGCTTGGTGAGGTTGATGCGGGCGTTATCGAAGCCGGGCGCAGCATGGGCGCAAGCACATGGCAGCTTATCACCCGCGTGCTTATAAGGGAGGCCGCGCCTTCGCTTATATCAAATGCCACCACCGCTGCCACGACCATACTTGGTTATTCCGCAATGGCGGGCTTTGTGGGCGGCGGCGGACTGGGCGCGATAGCCATAAATTACGGCTATTACAGATATGATACGGTCACAATGCTTGTTACCGTAGCGCTGATGGTGGTAATAGTGCAGCTGATACAGTCCGGCGGCACATCAACCGTCAAGCATACGGACAAGCGCAAAAAGTAAGCAAATGAGGCGCATAAGCGCCATCATATAAAAATTCAAATAAAATTTTAGGAGGAAACTCAAATGAAACGCATCTTTGCACTGACTCTTGTTCTTGTATTGGCATTCTCGCTCATCGGCTGCGCCAAGGGCGGCGATTCCAAAACCGTGCGCATAGGCGCATCCCCTACGCCGCATAAGCTGATACTTGAATACGCCGCTCCGCTTATGGAGGAGAAGGGCTACAAGCTGGAGATAACCGAATATCAGGATTACGTCATTCCCAACACGGCCGTTGAATCCGGCGAACTGGACGCAAACTTCTTCCAGCATGAGCCTTACATGAATGATTTTAACGAGAACAACGGCACGCATCTTGTGTCTGTGGCGGCTGTGCATTACGAGCCCTTCGGACTTTATGCCGGCAAGACCAAGGCCATAGCTGACCTTGCCGACGGCGCTACCATTGCCGTGCCTAACGACGGTTCCAACGAAGCGCGCGCGCTGTACCTGCTGCAGCAAGAGGGGCTCATAACCCTGAAGGCAGATGCGGGCTTTACCGCCACCGTGCTTGACATTGCCGAAAATCCCAAGAACCTGAACATAGTTGAGGTTGCCGCGGCGCAGCTGCCCAGGAGCCTTGAGGACGTTGACATGGCCGTAATCAACGGCAACTACGCCATACAGGCCGGCCTTAACGCCTCCACCGATGCCCTTGCCGTGGAAAGCGCGGAAGGCGACTCCGCCAAGACCTACGCCAACATACTTTGCGTAAAGGAAGGCAACGAGAATAACGAAGCCATCAAGGCCCTTGCCGAAATACTCACCGGCGCGGACGTGGCGCAGTACATCAACGAAACCTTCGGCGGCGCCGTAGTACCCATGAACCAGGGTGAATAAAACAAAACATAGCAAATTCTTGCGGGGCGGCATAGGCCGCCCCTTTTCGCACGCTGTGCGGCTTTGGCATCGCAGGCATTGCAGTTTGGCAATATTTTCATGTTAACACATTATTTACATATGCGGCATTGTGCGGCAAATTATGGCAATGCTATAATAAAACAAGCAAATAACTACTGCCTAAGGAGGAAAAACATGAAAAGACTATATGCTCTCGTTATAGCCTTGTTGATGCTGTGCGCAGGCTGCAACGTTAAAACCACGCCTGAGCCGCAGACCATACCGCCGATAGAAACTCCTATGCAGCAGGGCGGGAGCGCTACAACCGCACCGGACGAAAATGTGCCGATACCCCCGGCAGAGCCGTCAGCGCCCGCGGAGGGCGATATCAGCCCCGAAATACCGGACGATTTGCGGGAAGCGCTTGAAAGCGGATATGCGGAAGCAAAGGCGATAAATGCCGATGTGGCAGGATTTATGACGCGATTCGGCCCATATGCATCAGCGGACGGAAAGATTTACGGCAATCCGTTGGTAAAAAGCGAAAAGCAGGAATACTATGCCAAATATTGGATAGACGGCAGGTGGGTTAAGTACGGCTCCACACAGATACTCGGCGGCAAGCTCAATGAGGACGGCACGGAAGTGGACGGTCAAATATTGATATTCTCCAAGCATTACAGCAACATATCCTTTATTGTAAACAGGGAAACAGCGCCTGCCGATATAGAGCCGATATGGCTAAACCTTGGCGGGAAGATACGGGAATATAAAGTGTTTGCCATACAGGCGGTCGAAATAGACAATTGGGAGGATTTCATTTCACATGAGACGGGATACATTCCGCACGAGGCATATGAGCTGATAGAAAGCATTGAAAACATGGACGCCGATGCACGCACGGCATATTATGCTGCGCTTGCGAAGAATTTCTGCGGCGAAGCTTTTACGGTAACCGAAAACGACGGCGTTATAATAGTCTGCGGCTCAAGCTATAAGGAGAGCGAATGGAGGGACAAGATGGCGGCCGTGTACTGCGTGGGCAGGTAAAGGCGGCTTATGGCTTTGTGTGAATACGGGTGAACGGGCGGAGCGGCCTATGCCGCCCCTTTTCGCACGCTCGTGCGGCGTATTGATATTGCGCTTTGACTATGATATAATACATAAAATTCTGGATGGGAAAGGGATGATACGTCTCTATGGACGATGGGAGTCCGATAGGATACCTTATCGCTATCTTTGCCTTTATATTGGGCGGAGGGTACTTCGCTGCGACAGAGATCGCTCTGGCCAGCGTTAACCGCATACGCATAATGAGCTATGCGGACGACGGCAACCGCCGCGCAAAGCGGGTGCTGTATATTTTGGATCATTTCGACAAGGCGCTCACCACGCTTTTGATAGGCAACAACATAATGCACATAAGCTGCGCCAGCATTGCCACGCTGATGGCAACCAAGCTTTGGGGCGTAGGCTATGTTACCCTTACCACAATAGTTACAACTATTGTGGTGTTTCTTGTTGCCGAAATGATACCCAAACGCTTTGCAAAGGCAAACAGCGAAAAGTTTTCGCTTGCCGTTGCGGGGTCGCTTCTTTTCTTTATGAAGGTGCTTGGGCCGCTGGCGTTCATATTCTCCGCCATAAGCCACTTTGTAAGCAAGCCCTTTAAGAAGAACGAGGAAGAAGAACCCACTGTTACGGAGGATGAGCTTTACGACATAATAGAGAGCATCCCCGAGGAAAGCGACATAGACGAGGAAAAGGCCGAACTTATGCAGAGCGCGCTGGAGTTTTCCGATACTTTCGTGCGCGAAGTGCTCACCCCTTGGGATAAGGTGGTCAAGCTGAGGCTGGACATGAGCGGGGACGAAGCCATGGCCGTGATACGGGACGATATCCATTCAAGATTGCCCGTTGTTGATGCGGAAGGCAACCCCGTAGGCATGGTGCAGATAAGAAAATTCCTGCGCACGCGCTATAAGAATGCGAGCGTAAGCGTTAAGGACATTATGGACGATATCCATTTTGTCAATGACGATATAGCCATAGACGATCTGCTTACAGCCATGAGCAACGACAAGACGCACTTTTCCGTTGTGCTGGATAAGGACGGCAAAACCATAGGCATAGTTACCATTGAGGATATACTTGAGGAGCTTGTGGGCGAGATTTACGACGAGGACGATAAGGAGGCGGCTGAATAATGGCTACCGCATGGGATTATATAGCGATAGTGATATTTATCGTGTTTTCCGCGTTCTTCTCGGGTTCCGAAATAGCGTATGCTTCCGTGAACGAGCTAAGGCTTAAAAAAGCGGCGGAGGCCGAAAACGGCAATAAGCTTGCTAAGCTTGCTTACAGCATATATTCAAACTATGACGATGCGCTTATAACCATACTTATAGGCAATAACCTTGTGAACATAGCCTCCTCCTCCGTGGCTACGGTAATAGCCATAGATATAATGGGAGACAAGGGAACGTGGGTGGCAACGGCCATAATGACCGTTATAATACTAACGTTCGGCGAGATAGTGCCAAAGATAGTTGCCGTGCAGACCGCATTCGATTTCACACAGATTGCATCGATACCGCTCAAGGCGCTCATGATAATCACGTTCCCCATAGTATGGCTGATACAGCGCGTTCTCAAGGCGCTCGATAAGCTTATAAAGAAGGAAGATGAAGAGCCTGCCGACGCCATAACAGAGGACGATCTTGAAACGATAATAGATACCGTTGAGGACGAAGGCGTTATAGACGAGGATAGGGCGGAGCTGCTGCAAAGCGCGCTTGATTTTGACGATGTGCTGGCATACGAGGTCATAACCCCGCGCGTGGACATGGTCACGATAGACATTGAGGACAGTTTTGGGGAAATACTTGAAACAGCCAACGACTCTGGATATACGCGCATACCCGTTTATGAGGACACGGTTGATAACATAATAGGCATACTGCATCTGAACCATTTTTATAAGATGCTTGCCGAAAAGCCGGACGGGTTCGATATTCGGGACATACTTATGCCGGTGAACTTTGTGCATAAGACAATGCCGCTTGACGATGTGCTCAAGGAAATGAAGCGCCGCCAGTGCCATATGGTAATAGTTACCGATGAATACGGCGGAACCATGGGCTGCCTCACCATGGAGGACGTGCTGGAGCAGCTTGTGGGCGACATTTGGGATGAAACGGACGACATAGAGCCGGAGATAACCCAAACGGGCGAGGACACATACGATGTGGACGGCGACATGCGCATAGAGGACTTCCTTGACGAGATGGATATAGACGACCGCGATTTTGACGACGACAACGCGACCGTTGGCGGCTGGGCAATAGAAATGCTGGGCGACTATCCAAAGGTTGGTGATATGTTTGAGTACAAGAACCTTACCGTAACGGTTAAAAAGCTGCAAAACCGCCGCGTTGTGCTGGTGGGCGTAAAGGTTTGGCCCGTGAAGGAAGAGGACGAAGAAGAACTGTAAAAAAGGCGAATATGCGGCGGCTCCGGCAAATGGCGGGGCTGCCGTTTTTTGTGCAAACAGTTAAAAATCTATTAACTTTTAATCTCTCCCCATATATGGTAAAATAAATAAAATAGCATCAGTATGCAGCGGAGGAATATGAAAAGATTGCTTTTTGCGCTGCTGGCGCTGCTTACGGCGGCGTTTGCGGCGGGCTGCGGCGAAGAAACAGAGGAGCCGCATATAAACATTGGCGACATGGAAAGCGGCGCGGGCATAACCAGCGCGGCCGATCTTGCTGCCTTTTTTGAATCCGGCGGTGAAAGGGCCGTGCTTGCGCGCTCGGTAGATATGGAGGACGCTATGCTCACCCTCAGCGCCGCGCGCGGGCATATAACAATAGAAGGCCGCGGGAATACGATATCCGGTAATGCGGATTGCGTTATACGCCTTGAGGACGGGGCGGAGCTCACGCTTGAGGAAGTGAACATAACCGGCGGCGCGGCTGGCATAGGCGGGCTTGGCTCGGGCAAAATATCGGGTCAGGGCGCGATAAATGCCGTTGCGCACGCGGTGGACTTTGCCGCGGGCATTGAATTCGGCGAAAACAGCCGCTTTTATATCAAAAGCAACCGCGGCTGCGCAATACGGGCGGGAATGCTTAACATGGGCAAGGGCTGCGCGGTTTATGCCCAGGGCGGCGAAAGCGCAAGCGCCGTGAACATATTTGAAGAGGACATCTTGCTTGATGAAGGCGCGCTGCTTGAAGCCGTAACGGAGGCCAATTATAACGCGCTAAAATGCACCGGAACGCTCGTTATGCAGGACGGCGCAACGCTGAAGGTGAAAAACAATGGCGAATACCACGGCGCGGAGCTTAATGAAATTGAGCTTTACGGCGTGACCAACATAGAAGCGGACGGGGGAGACAAGGGCGTTGGCATGTTTGCGTTCAGCGCGGACGGCGATTATTATGCGGTTGGCCATTGTGAGCCTGAAATGGTGATAGAAACGGGCAACGGCAGCGTAACGTTCGTAAACGACGCGGCGGACATACCCGAACCCACGCCAGAACCGACACCCACACCGGAGGAATAAACAAAATAACCAAGCCGAATGGCGAAAGGAGAAGGCATGGGCAGACAAACGGGCAGACCAAGCTTCCGCGCGGTGCGCAGGCGCAAATATATTGCACGCAGGATAATGGTGCTTATTTTGCTTGCGGGCGTCATAGTAGGGCTTGTATTTTTGACCAAGGCATTATTTGCGGGCAAGGTGACGCCGAACGGCGGCGCAACGCCAACGCCGGAGCTCAGCGAAACTCCGGCAGAGCCTACGCCCACGCCTAAGCCTACGCCAACGCCCGAACTTGACGCGGCGCTGACCGTGACCGAGCAAAGCGCGGACGCATTGAGCCGGATGGGCTTCCATTCGGAAATATTCGTGCGGCGCGATCAGACGACCGCATATACGCGGGAAGAGAACATATACTTTGGCCGCGGCGATAAATACAGCGATCTGAAGGGCGTTATAACCTACGGCGGAAACAATTTCCGCTCCTCCTTTGCATACGGCGGTGTGAACGCGCTGAGCGGGCAGCTTACCACGGCGTGGGAAAAGAGCATAGGCCAGCTTGACTGCGGCACGGACGGCGTATGGACGGGCACGGGCTGGACAGGCATGCCCATAATAATACAATGGGACAGCGAAACGCGAGCACTGCTGGGCATTGCGGAGGAGTTTAAGGCCAAGGACGGCTTTACGGAAGTGATATACCCAGCGATGGACGGCAAGATATATTTCTTTGAGCTGAACACGGGCAAGGCAACAAGAAGCCCAATAGATATGGGCGTTGTGAACAAGGGCACAGCTGCTCTGGACCCGCGCGGCTATCCGCTGCTGTATCTGGGCCAGGGCGTGCAGAGCACAAGCGCGGAAGGCACATACGGCGCATGGTTCAGGGTAGTGAGCCTTATAGACAACAGCGTCATAAGCACATTCGGCGGCAGGGACCCCGCGTCAAACCGCCAATGGCAGGCATATGATTCTTCGCCCATATTCGCATCCGATGCTGATACGCTTATAATAGGCGGCGAAAACGGGCTGCTGTATACCGTTAAACTGAATGCGCGGTTCGATAAAGAGGCGGGTACGGTAAGTGTTGACCCCGGTAGGCTGGTAAAATACCGCTATCACTTTTCCGGCTATTCGGATAGCGACGGCGCGCGTTGGTACGGCATTGAAAGCTCCGTTGCGGCATGGCACCAATACGCATTCTTCACGGATAACGGCGGCATGCTGCAATGCGTAGATTTGAACAGCATGACGCTTAAATATGCCGTTGATACAGACGGAGACGGCGACGCTGGCGTTGTTATAGAGGAAAGCGCGGACAACAACACGATATTTCTTTATGCCGCAAATAAGGCGGACGGCAGGAACGCCGCAGACGGACGGGACAAGGCCTATATACGCAAAATAGACGGCCGCACGGGAACCGTTGCGTGGACAAAAACATTCGATGCATCTGCCGAAAATGCCGGCGGGGCATACGCGCCGGTGCATATAGGCAAAAACGAGCTGAACGGCACCATAATAGCAAGCCTGAGCACCGTTGCGCTGAACGGCGGCACGGACGGTGGGCTTATAATAGCGCTGGATAAGTCCACGGGCGAAGAAAAATGGCGCGTTGAGCAGGCGGACGGCATATGGAGCGCGCCCGTGGTGATATACGACGAAAACGGCAAAGGATATATACTGCAATGCGACCGCGGCGGCAAGCTTACCCTTTACAGTGGCATAGACGGGCAGGCCATGTGCTCAATCGACCTTGGTTCGCGCATTGAATCAACCCCTGCGGTGTTCAACAACACCTTGGTTGTAGGCACGCGCGGCGTGGACGGCAGCGGGCAAGGGCCGAAGATAGTGGGCATAAGAATAGGATAGCGCAAGCTATGCGCATATACGGGGCGGCACGGCCGCTCCTTTTTATGCAATGGGGCTAAAAAACGGCAGCAGACTCAGGGTTTGTGAAATCAATTCAAAATAATGAAAAAAGGATATATTTATCGCGGCTTGTGCGGTAAAATCGTAGTATAAGGCTTAAGGAGATGGGAAAAAGTATGGCGTATTTGTCGCTTAAAAACGTTACCAAGGAATACCATAGCGGAGAGGTAACCATAAAGGCGCTGTCCGGCGTTAATCTTGAAATAGAGGAAGGCGAACTTTGCGTCATAGTCGGGCCTTCGGGCGCGGGCAAAACAACGCTTTTGAATATACTTGGCGGCATGGATTGCTGCACTGGCGGCGAAGTTGTGCTGGACGGCGAACATATTGAAAAATATGACCGCAAAGCGCTCACAACATACCGGCGGGACACGGTTGGCTTTGTTTTCCAGTTCTATAATTTGGTACAGAATCTTACCGCGCTTGAAAACGTTGAACTGGCGAGCCAAATCTGCAAGGATCCCCTGCCGCCCAAGGATGTGCTTATTCAGGTTGGCCTTGGCGAAAGGCTTTCAAACTTTCCTGCGCAGCTTTCCGGCGGCGAGCAGCAGCGCGTGGCGATAGCGCGTGCGCTTGCTAAAAATCCAAAGCTTATGCTTTGCGACGAACCTACAGGTGCGCTTGACTACCAAACGGGTAAGCAGGTATTGAAGCTTTTGCAGGATACGTGCAGAAAAACAGGCATGACCGTAATAATAATCACGCACAACTCCGCCCTTGCACCAATGGCGGACAGGGTGGTGCACGTTAAAAACGGCACCGTTGCATCGGTTGAACTGAACGCAAAGCCGATGCCAATAGAAGAGATAGAATGGTAAAGGAGGCTGCATGAACGCGCTTACGCTTAAAAATCTGCTGCGTGAAATAAAGCGCACCTTTACCAAGTTCCTTTCAATCTTCGCCATATGCGCGCTGGGCGTGGCGTTCTTTGCGGGAATAAGGGCCACCAGTCCGGACATGAAGGAAGCCGGAGACAGGCTGTATAACACATACAACCTTTCCGACATAAGCGTTATTTCAACATCCGGCCTTACGGCGGACAATATACGCGACCTTGAAAGCATAGAAGGGATTCGGGCCGTGCGTGCATCGCTTTTTGTGGACGCAATGGCAAGGGGTACGGGCGAAAAGGAAAAGAACCTTCGCCTTTATTCAATGCCGATAAAGCTGAAAAGCGAATATGTCCCGCTGATAGACCTTATACCCGATTACGGCATAGATACTTCGCCGGAATACGAGATGAACGGCGTTGAAATAGTGTCCGGCCGTATGCCGCTGAACGATACCGAGATCGCGCTGGATAATACTCTTGAGGGTTCGCTCGTGAAGCAGCTTGGGGACGAAATAACGCTCACCACATCCGGCGGCACAGTTACGCTGAGGGTCGTCGGTTTCATACGAAGCCCAATGTACATAAGTATGTTTGAACGCGGCACCAGCAGCATAGGCAACGGCACAAGCGACGGCTTTGCCTACGCATCGGGCAACGCGATATCAAGCCTTGGCACAAAGCTGCCGGTAATGAGCCTGCTAAACACATATTATACCCGCGCTGACATTGTTATTTCCGGGAAAGAGGGACTCAGCGCATACAGCGACGAATACGAAGCGCTTGTGAACGAAGTTACCGACCGCATAGAGGATTATGCATCCACCCAGAGCGGCACATGGTATATTCAGGACAGATCCGGCAACCCGGGCTATTCGGATTACAGCGAAAATACGGACAGGATTGCTGCTGTGGGCGATGTGTTCCCGCTTATATTCTTCATAGTGGCGGCGCTTGTGTGCCTTACCACAATGACAAGGATGGTTGAAGAGCAGCGCATTGAAATGGGCACCATGAAGGCGCTTGGCTACGGCGGCTGGCAAATAGCCATGAAGTATGCGGTCTATGCCATGTCCGCCTGCATAAGCGGCGGCGTGGTGGGTGCTATAATCGGTTTTAAGCTGTTCCCGTATGTAATAATGAAGGGCTATTCCATAATGTATTACCTTGGCAAGCTTGAAACGCCGTACAGGGCAGACATAGCGTTTATGGCTATTGCGGCAATGGCTGCCTGCACGGCCGCGGCAACATTCTCCGCGTGCTATGCATCGCTTAAGGAAGTGCCGGCAACGCTCATGCGCCCCAAGGCGCCCAAGGCCGGCAGGCGGGTGCTGCTTGAAAAAATACCGTTCATATGGAAAAAGCTCAGCTTTACCTCCAAGGTGACGGTAAGAAACCTGTTCCGCTATAAAAAGCGCTTTTTCATGAGCGTTATAGGCATAGCCGGCAGCGGGGCGCTGCTTGTTACGGCGTTCGGGCTGAACGATTCAATATTCGGCATAATCGAAAAGCAGTTCGGCGACATTTGGCAAATGGACGTGCAGGCATATGTGTATGAGGCCATGCCGCTTGCCGATATGCAGGAGCTGCTTGGCAAAAACCCGGCAAACGACGATTTTGATTCGGTTATGTTCTGCCTCGATTCCCAAATGGAATGCAAAAACGGCGGCAGAAGCCAAAGCGGCGTGCATCTGCTGGGCGTTGAATCGGCGGGAAGCATGGCCGGGCGCATAAACCTGCATAACGGCGGCGCGCCCGTAACGCTTGACGACAGCGGCGTGGTCGTTACGGCAAAGCTCGCGGAAACGCTTTCAATAAAGGCTGGGGACGAGATAAACATGCGTACCGGCGGCGAGGATCACCTTATGCGGGTTATAGGCGTTGCGGATAACTATGTTTATCATTATGTGTATATAACCGCGGCGTACTACGAAACCGTGTTCGGCAAGGCAATGCAGTACAACGGCTTCATGGGTAACCTGAAGGACGGACTTACGGACGAAACTATGGACGCTATGTCCACCCAGCTTTTGAGCGACAGCCGCATGTATACCGTCCGCACGATAGGGAGCATATACGATTCCGTATGGGATTCACTCAGCATTCTCAATTATGTTGTGCTGGTGCTGATACTTGGTTCGGGCATGCTCACGTTCGTTGTTATGCTGAACCTGACCAATATAAACATAGGCGAGCGCATGCGAGAGCTTGCAACGCTGAGGGTGCTTGGGTTTTACGATAAGGAAATGTATGCTTACATATTCCGTGAAAACAATGCTCTTTCTGTGATAGGGGCGTTCGTTGGGCTTGTGTTCGGCAAAATAATGCATCTGTTCGTCATTCGCACATGCGAAGTGGACATGGTCATGTTCGTGCGCAGCGCAAAGCCGCTCAGCTACGTTTATGCTTTTGCGCTCACGATAGCATTTTCGCTGATAGTCAATCTTTTGATGCGGCCCAAGGTCAGGGCGATAGATATGGTTGAATCGCTCAAGAGCGCGGAATAAAGGAGGGAAAACATGAAAAAATCGTTTAGGATAATCTGCCTTGTGCTGGCGATAGCGTTTGCGGCAAGCATGCTGATATCGATAGTGTGCAGCATTGCGCTGGCGGACGGCATGGACACCCGCGGGGAAACGGTTTACGTTGAAACGGATGCGGAAGGCAACGTGCTTTCGATGATATCAAGCGTGTATATAACCAATATGTCCGGCGCAGATACCGTTACGGACGACACAACGCTTACCAACATAAAAAACGTGCTTGGCAGCGAAGCACCCGCGATAGACGGCACAAAAGCAACATTTAAGGCCGAAGGCGAGGACGTGTGCTATCAGGGCGAGGCGAGCGGAGAATTGCCGTTTACGCTCACGCTCAGCTATTATCTTAACGGCGTGAAGATGAGCCCCAAGGAGATAGCCGGCAAAAGCGGTCGGGTAAGAATAGAAGTTGAGTGCAAAAGCACGCTGAAGCGGCCTGTAACGGTGGACGGAGTTGAAAAGGAACTGAATGTGCCGTTCAGCGTTATAGGCATGATGACGCTTGACGAAGGCTGCACGGGCCTTGCGTCGGACGCGAAGATATCCTCCCAGGCGGGCGTTACAACAATAATGGCCGTTATGCTGCCGGGCCTTGCGGAAAGCCTTGAAATAGAAAAAACGGACAAGCTGAAGGACAGCTTTTATGTTGAATTGGACACGGAAAGCTTTGAACTCGGCAAATGCACGTTCATAGGCATGACCGGCATTGTGGACGAAAACGACCTTTCAGGCATAGACGACGTTGAAGGGCTGCTTACGGCGCTTGATGAAATAAACGAGGCCAGCAGCGCGCTTTATAAGGGCGCAAGGCGGCTGCGCAACGGCGCAAGCACGCTTAACGACGGCATAAGCGAATATATAGACGGCGTTACTGCCGCAGCGGACGGCATGGGCCAAATCAAGGACGGCGCGGAGCAGCTTAACTACGGCACGGGCGAAGTGGCAAGCGGCATGGGCACGTTCGCCGCATCGATAAGCGAAATAGTAGCCAAGGTGGATGAAGCAAAGGCAAAGCTTGACGAGCTGCAAAATCCGTCCACGGAGGTTGATGCGCGCATAATAGCAATACTTGAAAGCGAGCTGAATAAGGCGCTTGCGGGCAAGGAAGAGGAAATAAAGGAGAAGGTGCGCCAAAGCGTGTATGATGCGCTATCCGGCACGGATTTGACGGAGGAGGAGAAGCGGGCAATAGCCGATCAGGCGGCGGCAGCGGTGAAAATAGGGGACGTAAGCATAAACATAGACCTCGATACCGCCAACGCCATACGCATGGCCGTGCTGGAGCTGGATGATGTTAAGAAGGCCATAGCAAAGCTGAACGAAATAATCGCCAAGGCGGACGAGGCCGCAGCGGGCGCGGAGCAGCTTTCCTCCGGCGCATATCAGGTATCAAGCGGCATGGATAAGCTTTACCGCGGCATAAAGGAGCTGGACGAAGGCATGGCGCTTTTGAGCGACAATGGCGAGCAGCTTAAAACCGGCACAAAGCAGCTTTACCGCGGGCTTGACACGCTGACGGACGGGCTTAGGCAGGTGAGCAGCGAGGGCATGGCTAAAATAGTTGAAGAGACGAACGAAATACAGCTTTCGCTTTCAAAGAAGGATGCTCTGCTGGCGCTTTCCGAAAGCTACACGGCATTTTCAAGCAATGCGGAGAACATAAACGGCACTGTGCAGTTCCTTATCACCACAGAGGCGATAGTTAAACCGCTGCCGATAGAAATGCCGTCGCCCTCACCCGAGGATACCACGGGAACGGACAACGGCACGGATGCTGATGCTCAGGTGGAGAACAAGTCCTTCTTCCAAGCGATAGGCGAATGGTTTGCAAACGCCTTTGCGGCTATAAGGGGACTGTTCGATTAAGCGTTATCGGCTTCGTTTGAAGCGAACGTTACATAGGTGTGCTTTTCGGTAAGCACGCCTTTTTCTTTTAATTCGGCATAGGTCACTATGTCTGTATTTTCGGCGGAATACAGCGCGTATGTGCTGCCGCTTGCGGTGCGGGATTCAACTATTATATAGGCCGTGCTATTGTTTGCCGTATACTCTGGCGGAAGCTCTCCGGGGGCGTATTCATGGCGGGAAATTTCGCGGCTGGTTGCATCCATCTCTATGAGCGTATAGCCTAATGGCAGTTCTGCTATAACGTAATGCACATTCACGCTTGCGGAGCTTGTTGCGGCGTTGCCTTCGGAATCGGTAAAGGTGGTGCTGTCGGTCAGCTTTTGCGAAACTAATGCGCTCGCGCCAACGCCGGACGTGGATATGCCATGCCCCGAAGTGAGGTAAACCTCTCCGTCCGCGGTTTGATACACGGGATTGGTGTATATCACATGCCTGTCGTTCCTGCCTGTTATGCCGTATATGGTGCATTCAAGCTCCAGCGCTTCTCCGGATGAATCTTCGTTATCGTTGGTATTAACGGCTATTTTGCCGCCGCATACACCCTCGTCGGTATAGTTTGAATAGCTTGTGCCGTACTCATGCTCGGTAGTGGCCATGAAGAAGGCAAAGCCGTCCACGCCCGGGAAAACATAACTTTCATCGACAAGCTCCGCATAAAGCCTGCCGTTGTACTGCGCGGCGTCCGCTTCGCTTATGCTGCCGCCGGACAATGCAGATGCGTTCGCACCGATGTAGCCTTCAAGGTCAAAGAGATCAATATATTCGGTGGTTATGTACACGCCTATCAGCCTGTCGCGCGAGGCGGCGGAAGCATCCATATCGCTGCGCGCAAGTGAGCAACCGCACAGCAGCGCAGCAATTGCCGTAAGTATTGCCAAAAGGCTTATATATCGTTTCATCATTCATCCTCCTCATTAAGAACTCCGTCAAAATTGAGTATGTCGCCAACATTGCAGTCAAGATAATAGCAAATTTTGTTGAGCGTATGGAAACGCACGCCCTTGCCCTTCCCGCTGCGCAGTATGGAAAGGTTGGCCTCGGTTATGCCCACCATTGCGCAAAGCTCCTTACCGGTTATGCCGCGGCGCTTCAGCATTTCGTCCAAATTTACCTCTATCGCCATAAGCTCACCCTAAATAATGCTGTCGTTATCGTCCTTAATGCGCTTGGATTCGGCAATGAAGCGGCTGAACATGAGCGCGAGCAGGGCGAAAAGCACTCCCGCAAAGGGGATGCTTGCGGAAACGTTAACGCTGCTCAGCCCGCCCGCAAGCGCTATTTGCACGGCATTGAACGCGGCGCTGCTTATTACGGATACTTTCAGGCTGATAACGGCAAGACGACTCAGCCGCTGCGCAGTGTCCACGGCTTCGTCGCTGAAAAGAGCGGCGCGCATGGAAAGGAGCAGCTTTGCCCCGCAGAGTGCGAGCAATATGCTGAACACATTGGGCAGCGTATCCACGGCGGCACGGGCGACGCTTACGCATATATCGAGCGTACCGTAGGCAAGCGAGGCCGCAACGGCAGCCGCCGCACCGTATGCAGATGCAAACGAAAGCACCGCGCAGGCTATATACAGCAGCCATGCGCCAGCACTAAGCAGCCTATCCGTGCCGCCCGAAGCAAGGCGGTCAATTATGCGCAGCACCGCATAGCAGAGCACAAGCGAATATATCAGCGAATTCAATATGCCCAAGGCAACCTGATACGACGCGACGATGGCAAGCATATCGGCGCTGAAAACATAGCGCAGCAGGCCGGGATTTATTGCCAGGTACAGCGCGGCGAACAGCACAACGCTCAATATGTACAGTATGCAGTCCGCCTTGGCATGGCCGCGTTTCCGGGCGAATATAAGCGCCAGCACGGCGGGGATAAGGCTTATTGCGGCATACAGCGCAATTGCAAGCACATTCAGCGCGCCGCCGGCAAGGGAAAGGCTCCTGAGCGCCTTACCTGTAAACTCAAGCGGGTAACACAGCAGCACGCGGGCAATATCCGCGCCGCTTAGCAATATTGCCGCGGCAGCGCCCAGCGCGGCCAATGCGCACAATGCGTACAGAGCAGCTTTGTTATGCTTCATAGAAACCTCCACATTATCGTTTTGCGATAATTTATGGCGATATGATAGCATTAAAATTATCGTTTGTCAATAATTTTTTGTACGCCAAAACAGCGCCCTGCGTCGGGGCGCCGTTTCGGTAGGCACATATAATATTATTTTATTTTATCACCGCGAGGGGATTCGGTTCCGCGCGGAAGATAACGAAGTTGGGCAGAAGGGGCGGCATCACGCCGCGTTCATATCGTATATATAAAGCTTTGACTTATCGGATTTGACAGCATTATTATGCTGCGGCTTTGCCGAAGGGGAATAGCTGCGCACGTTAGCTTCCTTGTGCGGCGCGGCCTGCTTATGCTGCGCACGGCGGCGATGGATAGCCCTTTCCTGAATGCAGGCGGCGGCTATCATAAAGCCCAAAATGATGCTGGGGATCATGAAAGAGAAGAACAAACCAAAGTAATTCATTGCGTACCTCCGCTGCTCCGCTAAGCCGCCGTATATCCGTTTTGGAAACCGGATGGAAACCGTTCGCGTTGGCTTATTGGGAAATTTTGCGGTCTTTTTCGACCGTGAACCCATTATAATATCCGATGAGGATACTGTCAAGCGGTTTTTGGAACTTTTTTGCAAAAACATGAACAAAATAATGCTTGCAAAGCATTTCTCTATAAGATACAATATAAAAAACAAAATTGGAGGGCCGCATGAACAGATTGAAGGAATTGAGAAAAGCAAAGCACCTTTCCCAGGAGGAGTTGGGCAGCGTGCTTGGCGTGCAGAAGGCGGCTGTTTGCAAATATGAAACGGGCAGAGTAGCCCTGCCGAACGAAATGCTTATGAAGCTGTGCGATTTTTTTGACGTCAGCGCGGATTATATCCTTTGCCGCGAAAGCGCGATGGTAACGCCGCTTTTCAAATCCCGCACGACTATATCGCCCCGCCTTATGAAAATTGAGGACAGCGTGGGAGTGCCGCTCGTGGGCAGGGTGCATGCTGGGCTGCCGATACTGGCAGATGAAAACATAGAAGAATATATTCCGGTTGCGGCGAACGAGACCGTTGCAGGCGAATACTTTTACATGCAGGTGGAGGGAGACTGCATGGAAGGCGAGTTCATACCCGAAGGCGCGCTGGTGCTGGTACGGATGCAGCCAAGCGTTGAAAACGGGCGCATAGCGGTTGTGCGCATAGGCGAAGAAGTATTGCTGCGCAAGGTGAAAACGATAGGCGATACGCTTATGCTAATTCCTGCGAATACAAAATACGAACCAATGATCGTTCCCCGGGAAGAGGCAGACATAATCGGCCGGGTGACGGAGGTGCGCATACGCAATCTGTAATGCGCTACCGGGCCAGTTCCTTCAGCGCCTCAGGCTTCAGCACCTCTACCTGACCGCGACTGAGACGGACTATGCCATGCCGGGCGAAAACGTTCATCATGCGGGATATCATCTCGCGGTGCGTGCCGACATAGCGGCCCATCTGTTCCTGAGTAAGTGTGAGCGTGCGGCTGCCGTTGCGCTTTATCTCCTCAAGCAGGAACATTGCAAGGCGCTGCTCGCTGCTTACGGAAAGCATACGCTGGAGCGACGCCATAACAAATGCGCTGCGATCATAGAATACTTCGCGTTCAAATTTTAGGGCGGATGGATAATGCTCGCATAGATATTTGGACATGATCGGGGAAATGGCGTAAACCTCGCTGGGCTGCTCGGCCTGCATGGTGAGCGAATAGTTTGGATTGGTATACAGCTTGGCTTCAAGGAAGCTTGTGTATTGGCCCCTGTGCAGTCGGTAAAGCGTTGTGTCGCGTCCATCGGCATTGATGGTATAATAGCACACTTCGCCGCTTATAACATACAATGAGGATACTGTGATGGCATCGTTTATGCAGAAAATTTTGCCTCGCGGCAGCGCATGGTATTGGACTTGTCGTGCCATTGCAAGGCGGTCCGTAGAATTGATATCCTGCCAGTAAGGAAACACTTCCGTAATTTTAGGCAGGGCGCGTTGGCTTCCCATTTTTATGCTGTCTCCTGCTATAAAAGTTTTTTAGCTTTACTTATAAATTATATTACTCATCGCTTAATAAATAAAGTATTTCGACAAATTCAGACAAAAACTCCATGTATCCGCATAAAATAAACTAAGAACACAAGCATACAATATAACATGTGCTGATATCATATAAAAAGCGGATGCCTTTCAGCACCCGCCGTTGAGTTGTTATGCATCAATCGTCGTCTATGTCGTCATCGTCGTCGCGCTCTATCTCTATTGCGCTTATACCGTGCTTACACCTGTACGCGCGGTCAATGGGCTTCACAATGGCATAGTACATGGGGATGGTCAGGAACAGTATCCAGCCCGGATGCCAAAGACCCCATATGCAGCCCATGCAAAGGAAAGCTATAACCATCAATATGGTATAGGGGAAGGCACGAAGGAAACAGTGCCTGCGGCGGCCGGAGAACCAGCCGACTATTGAATAATACGCCGGTATGGTCAGGAACAGTATCCAGCCCGGATGCCAAAGGCCGAACGCAAAGCCAAGGCCGAGATAGAGTATCGTCACGAATATGGGGAAGGGGAATTCCTGCCAAACAGACTTTTCATTCGGCTCTATTACCGGATTGCCGCGGGCGGTAACATGGGAATCGGCGTCAACGGTGCTGCCGCTGTTTTCATCATCGTCACCATAGCTGAAGAAGAAACCGTCGTCCTTATTAAAGCGCAGCGGCTTGCCGTTTATGGTGACCTTCACGCCCTTGTCAGGCTCCGGCTCGGGTATGGGTTCATCGGTCTTGAGCAGTTCGTCAAGGCTTACGCCGTATACGCGGCTGAGCATTATAAGGTTGTCCGTGTCGGGCGAGGCCTCCGCGCGCTCCCATTTGCTCACGGCCTGGCGGGAAAGGCCAAGCTTTGCCGCAAGCTCCTCCTGAGAATAGCCGTGCTGCTTCCTGAGCTGCACCAGCCTGTTTGCTATTTCGATATTCATCGTAATATCCTCCTGAACTTTTCTGTGGCCTAAGCATAGCGCACGGGAGCACGGTTGCGCAATACACTCTGCTTTGCAATTAAAAAAATGCGCGCAACGAGCGGTTGCATCGGGTTGCGCGCATGGTAAAAACTCAGCTATTCAGCCAAAACACCGGTTTCGTTATTCAATAACGCTTTTGCCGCCCATATACATGCGCAGCGGTTCGGGTATGGCTATGGTGCCGTCCGCCTTGAGGTTGTTTTCAAGGAAGGCGATAAGCGTGCGCGGGGGCGCGACAACGGTATTGTTAAGTGTATGGGCAAAGTAGTTGCCTTTTTCCTTGTTCTTTATGCGGATGCCAAGGCGCCTTGCCTGCGCATCGCCAAGGTTGGAGCAGGAGCCGACCTCGAAATATTTCTGCTGACGCGGGCTCCATGCCTCCACGTCAACGCTTTTCACTTTAAGATCCGCCAAATCGCCGGAGCAGCACTCAAGCGTGCGCACGGGGATATCCAGACTGCGGAAGAACTCCACGGTGTAGCTCCAAAGCTTATCGAACCAGGCCATGCTGTCCTCCGGCTTGCAGACTACTATCATTTCCTGCTTTTCAAACTGATGCACCCTATATACGCCGCGCTCCTCTATGCCGTGCGCGCCGACTTCCTTGCGGAAGCAGGGGGAGTAGCTGGTAAGCGTGCGGGGCAGGGTATCTTCATCTATAAAGGTATCTATAAAGCTGCCTATCATGCTGTGCTCGCTGGTGCCGATAAGGTAAAGGTCCTCGTTCTCTATCTTATACATCATGCCTTCCATTTCGGCAAAGCTCATTACGCCGCTTACAACGCCGCTGCGGATCATGAAAGGCGGCACGCAATAGGTGAAGCCCTTGTTTATCATAAAGTCGCGAGCGTAGCTCAATATGGCGCTGTGCAGGCGTGCAATGTCCCCCTTGAGGTAATAGAAGCCGTTTCCGCTCACGCGGCGGGCGGCGTCTATATCAATGCCGTTCACTTTTTCCATTATGTCCACATGGTAGGGTATTTCGTAATCCGGCACGACGGGTTCGCCGAAGCGTTCGCGCTCCACGTTCTCGCTGTCGTCCTTGCCGATGGGTACGGATTCATCTATTATGTTGGGAATTACCAGCATACGCTTGCGGATTTCGGTCTCCAGTTCCGCTTCGCGCGCTTCCAGGGCGGCCATCTCGTCCTGCATGGCCTTAACTTCTTTCTTGGTCTCCTCGGCCTTGTCGCGCTCTCCGCGGGCCATCATGCCGCCTATCTGCTTGGAAAGCACGTTGCGCTGGTTGCGCAGCACGTCCCCGCGGGTGTGATCCTCGCGCCATTCCTTGTCCATGGCAACGACTTCATCCACCATAACGAGCTTTTCATTCTGAAACTTTTTGCGTATGTTTTCCTTCACAAGCTCAGGGTTATTGCGTACAAGCTTAATATCAAGCATAGTATTTCTCCTTTATGTTAAAAATTACATTCTTTCGGGCGCTTCAAGGCCTATAAGGTACAGCCCGTTCTTTATGCATATGCGCGCCGCATCGCAAAGGGCAAGGCGGGCGTTGCGCACGGCGGGATTGTCGTCCATTATGCGGCAGTCATAATAGAACTTATTGAAGCATGAGCAAACGTCTATCACCTCGCGGGAGATGAGATACGGTTCGTACTTTTCGGCCGCGGCCTTAACGGTTTCGGGGAAGGCGGCAATGGCCTTGATAAGGGCTGTCTCAGCCTCGCCTGAAAGCAGGGAGCAGTCCACATTGGCCTTATCGTAGCCGTTAGCTTTCCTCAGCACGGAGCAGCAGCGCGCATGGGTATACTGCGCATAGGGGCCGGTCTCGCCGTCGAAATTGAGCATCTTGCTCCAGGAGAAGCTGGTATCCTTTATTCGGCTGTTGTAGAGTATTCCCCAAACTACCGCGCCCACGCCCACGGCGCGCGCGGCGGCCTCCTTATCCTCAAGATCGGGGCTCTTTTCTTTGATTATATCGAGCGTTTTTTCTATTGAGGCGTTCAGAACATCTTCCAGATACACCACGTTGCCGTGGCGGGTGGAAAGCGTGCCTTCCTCCATGGATACCATGCCGAAATTGACATGCACGCAGTCCTTGACCCAGGTTTTTCCCATCAGCTCCAGTACCTTAAAGAACTGCTGGAAATGCAGGTTCTGCTGATATGCAACAACGTATATGCTCTTAACAAAGTCATATGTATTCTTGCGGTATATTGCGGCGGCAAGGTCGCGCGTGGCGTAAAGGGTTGCCCCGTCGGACTTTACTATTATGCAGGGGGGCATGTTGTATTCAGAGAGGTCAACTATCTTTGCGCCCTTGTCGGTTTTGAGAAGGCCCTTAGCGTCCAGCTCGTCTATTACGGCCTGCATCTTGTCCTCATAAAAGCTTTCGCCGTTGTAGCTGTCGAACTCCACGCCGAGAAGCTTATATACTTCGCCAACTTCCTTGAGCGTGAGCGTTTTCATCCGCTGCCAAAGGTCGACCGCTTCCGCGTCGCCCTGCTCTATTTTCCTGAACCATGCGCGGGCTTCGTCATTAAGGCTTTCATCCTTTTCAGCTTCCTCATGGAAGCGGACATAAAGCTTGACAAGCTCCCGAACTGTTGATTCCTCGATCGGCTTTCCGCCGCCCCATTTTTTGTAAGCAACTATCATCTTGCCGAACTGCGTTCCCCAGTCGCCAAGGTGGTTTATGGCAATGGTATTGTATCCCAGCGCCTTATATATCCTGTTAAGGCTGTTGCCTATGGCTGTGGAGGGCAAATGGCCTATATGGAAGGGCTTTGCAATATTGATGGAGGAAAACTCCACGCAAACGTTTTTGCCCTGTCCTTCGCTGCTGTGGCCGTAATTTTCGCCTTCGTTAAGCACGCGCATTATCGTTGTTGCGGCTGCGCCGGCCCTGTCCTCAAAGAAGTTAAGGTAGCCGCCAGCAACCTCCGCACGGGTTATGCACGCGGGCAGGGCAAGCTTATCCTTCAGCTCCGCAGCTATTGCCGCGGGGGCCTTGCGCATGGCCTTAGCCAGGCGGAAGCAGGGGAAGGCATAGTCCCCCATGCTACTGTCCGGCGGAATCTCTATATAGCTCAAAAGCTCCGCGGCATCCATGCCCGTTGCGGCGGATATGGCAAGTGCAATGTCGTTCCTGGTATCCATAGTCAACTCCTAAAGTAAATTACTTATTAGACGAATCAGTATACCATATTTATGGCAAAATGTTAAGTAAAAACAAACTTTGCGCAAAACGCCAAAGTATAAATTGCCAAGCGGGTGCCGTAATGCTATAATCAGGCCATGGAAAAGAACGCACCGAAGAAGAAAAAGCGGCTTACACCGCTGGATATCATACTTTATTGCATAAGCGCGGCGCTGCTGATAGGCGGCGTGGCGCTGATAATTCGCCAATATGTGCTGATAAGCGACTATGTTGACCCGCCGCAGCCGAGCATCACGCCAACGGCCGTGCCAACGCCCACTGCAACGCCGAATCCGAGCGAGACGCCCGCGCCCACCGCGGAGCCCACGCCCACGCCGTATCAATATACGCGCAGCGCGCCCAAGGTCATATATTTCATTGATGCGCAGGTGATGGCAGAGGTTTACCCCGTTGGGCTTATAGAGGAGGGCGACAAGAAGGGCCAGATGGACACCATTGAGGATCCGGACGTGGCGGCATGGTACGAGCCCGGCCCCGCACCCGGGGAGCAGGGCAACGCGCTGGTGAACGGGCACAAAAGCTGGAAGGGCAAAATAGGCCGCTTCAGCGTGCTGTGGAACATGGAAGAAGGCCAGAAGGTAGCCATCGAGCGGGAGGACGGCAGCGTGCTGTACTTCAGGGTTACGAGCGTGGACTTCTATCCGTACAACGATTATCCCGAAAGCGTTATGGATATGGAGAGCGACACGGCGAAGATGACGCTGATAACCTGCTACGGCGATTTTGACCGCTCCGCGGGCACAAGCGAGCAGCGCTGCGTGGTGGTGTGCGAGCTGATAACCGACGGCACGGAGGCCGAACCGGCAGCCGAATAAAGAGTTTTTAGCAAGAAAAAGCCCTGCAATACGGGCTTTTTTGATACCCATAAGGCATGAAAACCAAAAAAGTGCAAAAAAATTCGAACTGGGTGCTTGACATAATCGGATTCTTGGGTTAGAATATACGAGCGCGCTGAGGAAAGCACAAAGCACCACGGCGAACGGCAAAGCGCGAGAGCGCAATGCGGGAATAGCTCATTCGGTAGAGCGCTGCCTTGCCAAGGCAGAGGTGGCGGGTTCGAGCCCCGTTTCCCGCTCCACTATGCACCCTTAGCTCAGTTGGTAGAGCACCTGACTCTTAATCAGGGTGTCCAGGGTTCGAGTCCCTGAGGGCGCACCAAATAAAAGCAATCACCTAAGGATGATTGCTTTTATTTTTCGTTTTTTAAAATAAAGCCTCAAATGGCAGATAAGAAAAGACGTCAGTGACGCCTTTTCCCTCCTCCAGGGAATCCCAAGCAAGCAGCGAAGTGAACGGAGAGCACCTGATGCCCTTACTTCTCAACTACCACAGCTTTCCCAAGATGCACCTTTTTATAATACAGCCCCGTAAGTACGCTGCACACCAGCCAACCGGCCGGATAGCCCAGCGCTATTGGCAATACGGTATTGGATACGAAATTGGACATGATGTACAGATAGCACTGCCTGAACAGCACAAATGAGCACAGCATTATTATCATAGGCGCACGGCTGTTGCCAGCGCCGCGCAATGCGCCGGCATATACCTGATTGAAGCAGCACAGAACATAGAACGGCGTGAGTCTACGCAGGAACAGCGTTCCATAGCTTATCACCTCAGGCTTTGAGTTGAAAAACAGCACCAGCGACGGCGCAACCGTTATCACTACGGCTGAAAGCGCTACCGTCACAGTCATAGCCATGGCGAGAGAGGTGCGCACACCCTGCTTTGCCCTGTCGACCCGTCCCTTGCCCAGATTCTGTCCCACAAACGTTGTGGCCGCCAGCGCTATGGACTGCATAGGCAAAAACAGCAGCTGGTCCACCTTTGTGTAGGCCGTCCAGCCTCCCATGCAGTCGGCACCGAAAAAGTTTATATAGGACTGCACGAATATGTTTGAAAAGGCCGTTACGGCCATCTGCAGAGCCGCAGGTATGCCTACCTTAATTATCTTCAAAAGCATATCCTTATGAAGCCTGATAAGCTTCAGCTCCACACGGACACAGGATTCGCTCCTGAGCAGCGTAAGCATGGTCAATATGGCGGATATCCCCTGGGCGATTATGGTAGCGTAGGCCACTCCCTCCACGCCCATGTCAAACGCTATGACAAATACCAGATCAAGCACGGTGTTTATCACTGCGGCGCATACGAGGTAATAAAAGGGCCGCTTTGAATCCCCCACGGCCCGCAGTATGCCTGCGCCCATATTATACAGCATCAATCCCGCCATGCCGGAAAAGTATATGTTAAGATACGCTCTGGACTCCGGGAATACCTCCGCCGGGGTCTTCATCAGGCGCAGCATGTTAGGCGTCATGGCTATGCCAATGGCGGTGAAGGCTACGGAAAGCACCAGCGTCATCATGACGGCGGTATGCACAGCGTCCTTTACCCTGTCGTACTTGCCCGCGCCGTAATACTGAGAAATGACCACCCCCGCGCCGCTGGCAAGGCCGGAAAATGCGCCTATGAGGGTATTGATTATGGGGGCTACGGTGCCTACGGCAGAAAATGCCTCGTTGCTCACGTAATTGCCCACTACCCACGTATCCACCGTATTATAAAGCTGCTGAAATATATTGCCCATGAGCAGCGGTACCGCGAAGTTCAGAAGATGCCTGAAAACGCTGCCCGAAGTCATATCCACATCGTGTTTCTTAACGCGCCGTATTTCCATACGATACAAAAAACTCCCACAAATCGTCCTTGGTTATATGTTTTATTATAGCATAAAAACATGCCAGGAACAGTCAAATACAGATTTTACCATCAGTTGACAAGAGCACACAAGCCCGAAAGGCTTGTTTTGGGACGCTCCTGCGTTCTCGTCGCTTGTATTACATCCAGTAGTACTGCGCTCCTCGGCCTTGGATCGCCCTCAAAACAAGCTCTTTAGGGTCTTTGAGTTTTAGAAGCCAAGGAGTATGGCAGAACAAGGAGGACGAGTGCAGGAATACTGGTTGTATTTCAAATGAGGACGACGCAGTTATGCCGTGCTATTTGGCTCCTAAAACCTTGTGTGTCCTTGTCAACTGATGGTATCATAGATACAAAGAAATTATGTAAATCCCGGCACAGCAAATTAGACCACCGGCAAGCCGTTGGTCTAAAAAGAATTTGCCGGCTTCTCCCACATCAAATGGGTCAGCATAGCGGGGCGAAGATGCGCAGTATCCCGTCCACTATCCAGCGAACTGCATAGTGCTTTATGTCGTACGGCTGCACCTGTCTGCATTTTGCCTGCGTCGATAAGAAGTCGTCCTTCAGCTCAGCAATTATGTTGGAGCGGTAAAACAGCGAATTGTTCTCAAAATGCAGGAACAGGCTGCGGTAGTCAAGATTGACCGTACCTATAGTGCCTACCACGTCGTCCGACACAAAACTCTTTGCGTGGACAAAGCCCGGAGTGTATTCGTAGATTTTGACCCCTTCTGTAAGGAGTGCCTGATAAAAGCTTCGCGACATTCTGAAGATAAGCTTCTTGTCCGGAATGCCCGGCATGATTATGCGAACGTCAACGCCGCGATGGGCTGCGCACGCCATAGCGTCCATCAATTCGTCTCCGGGCATAAGGTACGGCGTAAAGAACCACGCGTAGTCTGTGCTCTGTGAGAGCAGGTCGATATAGAGCTGATTACTGGATGCCTCCCGGTTCAAAGGCGAGTCATAATAGCTCAGTATATAGCCGTTTTCAGTTTCAGGCGCAGGCAGCCGCGGCTCCTTCAGCTCCGGTTGGGGCAGATTGTTTTGCAGTGAGAAAGCGTTCCAGAATGTCAGGAACATATGAGTAAAGCTCTGCGCCGGCTCTCCGGTAACGCGAAAACCGGTATCCTTCCAGTGTCCGTATGGCTGCTCTATGTTGGCATAGCGATCCGCCAGGTTCACGCCGCCGCTGTATGCGGTTTCGCCGTCTACTATGAGCATTTTTCTATGATCACGGTAATTGACCGTACCCTTCACGGCAATAAGAGGATTAAAAGGCACGCATTTTATGCCCTTTGAGCGAAGCTGCCGCACATTGTCCATATTGAATGTGGAAATGCTGCCTAGGTCGTCGTACATTACCCGGATGTCCAGGCCCTGAGCTGCCTTGTCTTCCAGAACCGCAGCCATGGAATCCCACAATCTGCCCGGCTCTATTATGAAATACTCAAGATATATAAAGCTGCGCGCCCGTTTAATATCCTCCAGCATATCCGGCATCATATCGTCTCCAAGAGCGTAGTAGCGCACCTGCCCTGCCCTCATCAGGGGATAGCCCGTCTTTCTTTCCAGCCATCGGAGCGTCTGCTCCATTCTGTGCCCCCCGTCAAATGGCACTGCGCCAATGCAAAGCGGCTTTGGCGTTCCTGCCTCTTTTACTTTTTCAAGTCTCTTCCCCAGCGGCTTCGCCGTCCGCTTATTTCCAAAGAACAGATAGAACAGCGCGCCGGGCAGCGGAAATGTCAGTATTACCAGCAGCCATAGTATCTTATAGGTCCTTTCCTCCCGCTTTATGATTATATACAGCACAAAGAAGAACGCCGCCACAGACATGGTCAGCGTGATCAGAGCCGTATACGGGGCCAGCCACTTTACCAGAAGCAGCAGCCACAGTACCTGCAGCGCAGCTGCGGGAATCACTATCAGGATGCGGCGTACTATCTTTTTCACTGTTTATACCTCCTGCTGCTTATTCGTATAGGTCTCCCACAAATTGCTGCAATTTTTCCATACGGCTGTCGAGTTCAGCGCTCATCTTGGCGCACTCGAAAAGCTCCTGATCCACATGGTCGGATTCCTGTAAGCCCTTTTTATATCGTATCTTATGTTCAAGGCTCGCCCACCAGTCCATGGATATTGTCCTGAACTGCACCTCCACCCTCATCAGCCTCTTGTGATCGTGCAGAAATATGGGGATTTCGACTATAAGGTGAAGGCTGCGATAACCGTTGGACTTTGGGTTGGCGATATAGTCCTTGCGCTCCACAAGCCTTATATCATCCTGCTTCAGAAATGCTTCTTCAAGCTGGTATATGTCAGACGGAAATGCACAGATTACCCTTACTCCCGCAATGTCGTTGAGGTTCTGCTCGATGCTGTCCACTGTAACAGGATGGTTCTTGCGATGCAGCTTTTCCAAAATGCTCTCCGGCGATTTGAGCCGCGTCTTGATAGTTTCTATCGGATTGCGGTCGTATTGCAGAGACAGCTCCTCGTTGAGCACGTTGAACTTGGTTTCCACTTCCATCATCGCGCAGCGGTAGTAACTCATCAGTTCACGATAGGGCATTGCATAATTTTGCATCAGGGTTTTGATTTCGTTTTTTTGCAGTTTCACATCCGGAAGCCCCTCCCGGCTCTTGTGATCTGCCTTGTTTTTCTGTGGCATATCGCTTCTCCTGTATGTGCGGTAACCCATGGTTGATTTTCATATTAAGTATACCGCAATATTATGGCAAAATCTATCAACATTCGGAAACCAAAAGCAAAGCCTGATGACTGCTCCTCACAATTTTGCTTTCCGCTGGCAGCTGTACATTTCAAATGCTCGGTGATATAATCGTATCAGGCTTACAGGCCTGATTTTTTAACTGGCGGCTACGATGATTCGCTTACTTTTTTATATTAGGAGGGCTTATGTGTACTGCTGCAACATATCAGACAAAGGATTTCTACATGGGGCGGACCCTGGATTATGAATTTTCATACGGGGAAAAGATAACTGTTATGCCCAGGAATTATCCTCTCGAGCTTCGCCACGGCGGCAGTATACCCTCTCACTATGCCATTATCGGCATGGCTCATATCGCAGACGATTATCCGCTTTACTATGATGCGGTCAACGAGATGGGGCTCGGCATAGCAGGACTGAACTTTGTGGGAAACGCCATATACAGCAATGTAAAAGACGGATGCCGAAACGTTGCTCAGTACGAATTCATTCCCTGGCTGCTGGGCCAGTGTGGAACTCTGGCTGAGGCCCGAAATCTTATTTCCTGCATGAATCTGGTCGGTACTCCGTACAGCGATACGCTGCCAACGGCCCAGCTTCACTGGATTATCGCCGATAAAAGCGGCGCTATCACCGTCGAATCGGTAGCAGACGGTCTGAAGGTTTACGAAAACCCGGTGGGCGTGCTGACAAATAATCCGCCCTTTGACAAGCAGATGTTTGCCCTGAATAATTATATGAAGCTCTCTCCAAGGCAGCCGGAAAATCTGTTTTCCAGCAAACTTGAGCTCAACGCCTATAGCCGGGGGATGGGCGCGCTTGGGCTGCCGGGTGACCTTTCTTCTGCCTCTCGCTTTGCAAGGGTGGCATTTACAAAACTGAATTCCATATCCTCCAGCTCTGAAGAAGACAGTGTTGGACAGTTCTTCCACATTCTCGGCTCCGTAGATCAGCAGCGCGGCTGCTGCGAGGTGTCAGAGGGTAAATACGAGATCACAATTTATACCTCATGCTGTAATGCCTCCAGAGGTATCTATTACTATACCACCTACACAAACCATCAGATAGCCGCTGTAGATATGCACCGGGAAGACCTTGAGGGCAGCAGGCTTATCTGCTATCCAATGCTGGATAAGGAAGAGTTCCGCCAGCAGAATTAAAAGCTGACGTCCACATGGCGCAATCCGTTTTTTTGCGAATCTCATTGATGATTGAGACTGCCGAAAAAGTGGCTGAACGCCACTTTTTCGGCAGTCTCACACTTTACATTCCTCTTAACCCCAAAGCATGCTAATCTGATTCTTCCTGTCAAGCGATTTCTTTCATGCTTATTGTTTTTTCATCTGGCGAAGAAACAGCAAAACAGCTGCTGCAAGCGCCACAGCCCCATAGCACACGATCCACCAAATATGTGGAAAGATTCCGGAAAAATTCCCGGCCAGCACAGCTTTTTCCAAAGCAACGGCATGAATATATGGCAGGATATTAGCTAATCTTTCAAAGACACCGCCGATCAGTGAAATGTCAAACCATGCTCCGGAAAACCACGCAGTCAGGATCGTCAGCAGAGCTCCGCATATTCCGCCTACCTGTTTTGTGTTGAGGATACTTCCAAAAAGAAGCCCCAATGCGATAAAGAACAGGGAAACGGGAATAATGAGCAGCACCGCATAGACAATGTAAACCGACCAGGTTAGCCCCAGCATAACGGCGGCAATATAGCATAGGGCGCACTGCGCCACCGCAATAGGCAGGATCGGCAGTACATAACCGAAGATAAAATCCGCTGAAGTCAGAGGCGTGGTATAGAGCCTTTGCAGAAGAGCGGTCTCCCTGTCCCTCGCAATCAACGTTGCGGAAAACAGGGTCATAAAGGAAAGGCCAAACACGGTAATGCCCGGGGTAAGAGTTTCGATCTCGAAAATGCTTACCGGCGCGTTTGCCCCAATCGCACTCATAAGAAAAAGCAGGATCACCGGAAAACCAAGGCTGAACGCCACGTTAAGCGGATCGCGCAATATCTCTTTTGCGTTCCGGCTCGAAAAAGTAAGTAATCTCATATTCTCTCCTCTTATTAAAAATCAAAACAATTACGTCCTTCTCCATTCCATCGGCGTAAATCTCAGGCCGTTCACGGCTTGTTCCTTATCCATATCATGGAAACCGAGATGATGATAAATCGGAACGGCATAGGGCGATGAATTTACCGTCATACTGCCGGCAGGACACATTTGTAAAACCGTTTTGAACAGTTGGCTCCCGATGCCCCTTCCGTGATATTCACCTTTTACAAAAAACAGAGCGATGTGCGCACCCTCGCTTCGCGTCGCAATAACGCCAACCAACCTGTTTTCCATAAATGCACCGTACATACGGAGCTTGGACAGATAGCCTTCGTCGTGAATGCTTTTGTAAAACTCTGCAATCCCTTCTTCTGAATAATCAGGCGCCTCATATTCCATAAAAACATCCCAGACCAATAATAGGGCGTCCGCTGATTCGCTTTCTTTTAATTCTCTGACAGATATTTCCGGCACCATCGCTCCACCATCTCATATTCAATTTAGTTTTCCTTCACAATTGCTATAAATGCGTCCTCAAATTTCTCTTTGCCGGTCTGCCTTTTCAGTTCATCAGCCGTCCCCAGCGCAAGCAGCCGGCCTCCTTTCATAATACCGATACGGTCGGAAAGTGCCTCCGCTTCCTCCATGTAGTGGGTAGTCAGGATAATGGTGATCCGGCCCTTCAGGGTGCGGATCACATCCCATAGATCACCTCGCGCCAGCACATCCAGCCCGAGTGTCGGCTCGTCCAAGAAAAGTATCTTGGGTTCGCTGATCAAAGCCATGGCAATGCTCAATCGCCGCTGCCAGCCCCCGGAGAGTTTACCGGCCTTCTTGCCGAGGACACCTGTCAGGTCAAATTGCCGGGAAAGCTCTTTGATTTTCTGCTGTCGCTTTTCCTTTGAAAAACCGTGAACGCCGCACATCAGCGCCAGATTTTCTTTTACCGTCAGACCGGGGGCAACGGCGGTCTCCTGGGGCGATACTCCGATTATATTCTTCACCGCTGCCGGATCGCTGACAATGCTGTTACCGTTCAGATATGCGTCCCCGCCTGTTGGCTTTGTCAGGCAGGAAAGCATCTTGATCGTGGTAGTTTTTCCTGCGCCGTTGACACCCAGCAGAGCGAACAGCTCTCCCTGCTCCACAAGCAGATCAAGGCTGTCCACAGCAGTCAGATTTTTGTATTTCTTTGTAAGCTTATCTGTTTTGATGGCTTCCATCATATACCTCCTGTTTGGATAAAACAAAGCCAGTAAACCGTGTTTGTGTAAAAGTGCGTCAGCTCTATGTCCCGGCATCCGGCTCTTTGACCACTGTTATTTGCAATTTTTCTGAGAAAAGCGGTACTTCAGTCCCACATATGCGTCTGTCAAGACCTCGCTTACGGTGTCTAAATCCCATTCCAGATATGAAGTCGCTATCATCGTGGCAATTCCATGGACATACACCCACATCTCTAAATGGAATCGATATGCGTCCTCCTCGCTGAGCCCGGTTTGCTTTTGTATTTCCTCAATCAGCGGTTTTATGGAATCCCCCTCATCAAATGTCTCACGGGAACGGTCACGCATATAAAGCAGCTTGAAAAGCTCCTTTTCTTCCCTGGCGAAGCATATATACGCAATTCCGCTGGCTTTATAAGGAGGATATTGACCGCTTTCCATAGTCTCCCGTATGCGGGCTTGGCTCAATTTTTCCGCCGCCTTCAGGACTTCGTTTTGTACTTCTTCCATATTCTCAAACAGGCTGAAAATCGGCTTTACGGAGGATCCCAGTTTTGCCCCCAGTCCCCGCGCGGTTACGGCGGCAATGCCGCTTTCTCTCGTCAGATCCAATGCAGCCTGAATAATTTCCTCTCTGGTAAACTTAAACTTGGGCGGCATTTTCTTTCCCTCCTTGTTCGGCAGCATAATAAGAAATCCACATTGCGCAACATCTGTTATCTATTATACTCTTTGTCCAGCGAAAGTCAATGGCATTCAGATTTTTGAACAATCTCTGTATGTGTTTGCCGATCGGCGCGCCCATATTATTTGAGAATATCAAAAAAAGTGGCGTCAGCCACTTTTTCAACAGTCTCCTTTTTTCATATGCACAGCAGAGTTATCCGCCCCCATTCGAGGGCGGATATAATGCCATGCTACTTTGCGGCGCTGTTGCGAAGCTTGTCCAGCCTGCGGTTTCTCAGCGTCAGTATCAGATCCATGGTTACCATTATGAGATCCAGTATGTAAACTACGACCACATATGTTATGCTTCCGCTGATCAGCTTGCCCGCTAGGCCTATTGCATAACCCAAGAAAATACAGAGCTCGAACAACAAGCTCTTTCCTTCAGCTGTTCTGGATCTTATGGACTTCGCTATATTAAGCGGCCACGATATTCCAAACAGCACCAGCATTGCAGTTTCAAAAACCTGTGCCATATCTGCCGTCAGGCTACATTGCCCGACGCTCCTTTCTTTTGTTGCCCGGCATCGCAAAGATTGATTTGTGCTTTATCCTTATCAGATGCCGAGTATTTTAACATGCTTATCCACATGGTTGAGCAACTCACAGCCGTCCTCTGTGGCTATTACCAGATCCTCCACCCTTGCACCGAACTCGCCGGGCAGGTATACTCCCGGCTCTATGGAGAATATCATGTCGGGCTGCACGGTGTTGGTATTTACGGAGCTTACATCGCCCTTTTCGTGGTCTTCCATGCCTATGAAGTGGCCCAGCCTGTGGGTAAAGTACTCTCCGTAGCCTGCGGCGGAGATATGGTTGCGGGCCTCGGCGTCTATATCGCAGAAGCGCACGCCCGGACGTATGAGCTTCTCCGCCTTCTCGTTGGCCTCGCGCACCAGATCATGTATGGCTGTAAACTTTGGATCAGCTTTCTTCCAGAAGTAGGTGCGGGTCATATCGGAGCAGTAGTGATCCTTCCTGCAGCCTATGTCTATTACTATGCAGTCGCCTTCCTTTACCACGGTCCCATCCGGTGAATGATGGGGATCCGCGGCGTTGGCGCCAAAGGATACTATGGAATCAAAGGCCAGGCCCTCGCAGCCGAACTCCGCATAGCACCTGTCAAGGTAATCCGCGCATTCCTTCTCGGTAACGCCGTCATGTATGTAGGCTGCAAGCCTTTCCATGCAGATGTCGTTTATCTCGGAGGCCCGGCGCATGAGCCTCTTTTCCTCCTCGTCCTTGCGGGCCCTTACGTTATCCACGCAGTCTGAGCCCAGCACCATATTGGTATCGCTGCAGGCGTTCATAATGGGCAGCAGAAAGCGAGCGGCCATGTTCTTGTCTACGCCCATCTTGCCGGGCTTTATATGCTTTGCTACAGCCGCTGCCACGTCGTCTGTATCCGTAAGCGTCACGGTATTCAGGCCGGTATCTCCCAGTGCAAAAAGCTTATTGTCGAACAGCACGGTGCTGCCGTCGTCGTTTATCAGAAATGCCCAGAACCTTTCAAATGGCATAACGTCTATTCCGGTAAGGTAGTATATGCCGAGATGGTCGTTCACCATAAGCTGGCCGATGCCCGCCTTCTTCATCTCGGCGCAAACCCTCGCTATGCGTTCCTGATACTTATTCATCTTTTTTACCTCGCTTCTGTTTATATTTTTTTACGGGATTGGAATTCCCTTTATCCTATGCTTATACGCCAGGCGCCAAATTGTAAAAAGCGTTATATGCGGGCTACTCCGCTTTCCCTTGCCGCCTTTGCAACGGCGGATGATACCGCTTCCCTCACGCGGCTGTCCATTGCCTTGGGAAGTATATATTCCTCATTGAGCTCCTCGTCGCTCACAAGGGAGGCAAGGGCATGAGCGGCGGCTATCTTCATCTCTTCGTTTATATCAGATGCGCGCACATCGAAAGCTCCCCTGAATATGCCTGGAAATGCCAGCACGTTATTTACCTGATTGGGATAGTCGCTGCGTCCGGTCGCAACTACTCTCGCGCCTGCGGCCTTGGCATCTTCCGGGAATATTTCGGGTGTGGGGTTTGCGCAGGCGAACACTATCGCGTCTTTGGCCATACTGCTTACCATTTTCTTTGTAACGGTATTGGGAGCGGAAACACCTATGAATGCGTCGGCGCCAATGAGCGCGTCGGCAAGGCTGCCCTTTTCCCCCTCGAGGTTGGTGACCTTGGCCATCTCGTCCTTTATGGGGTTCATGCCTTCTTCGCGGCCGGAGTATATTATGCCGGTACGATCGCACATAATTATATTCTTAAAACCGGCGGAAAGCAACAGTCTGGTTATGGCTATGGAGGCCGCGCCGGCGCCGTTCATTACTATCCTTACCTCTTCCTTTTTCTTTCCCACCAGCTTCAGTGCGTTGGTAAGGCCGGCAAGGGTTATTACGGCTGTACCGTGCTGGTCGTCGTGGAATACTGGTATATCGCACTTTTCTTTCAGCTTGCGCTCTATTTCAAAGCAACGTGGCGCAGCTATATCCTCAAGGTTTATACCGCCGAAGGAGCCGGAAATAAGATATACCGCGTTTACGAATTCGTCAACATCCTTTGTCTTTACGCATATCGGGAAGGCATCCACACCGCCAAATTCCTTGAAGAGCACGCACTTGCCCTCCATTACGGGCATACCGGCCTCCGGACCTATATCGCCAAGCCCCAGCACCGCGCTGCCGTCGGTTATTACGGCGCAGATGTTCCATCTGCGGGTCAGATCGTAGCTTTTGCTGATATCCTTCTGTATTTCAAGGCAGGGCTGCGCCACGCCGGGGGTATAGGCGAGGGAAAGATCCTGCATGGTCTTTACCGGCACCGCAGAGTCTACTCTTATCTTCCCCTTCCATTCTTCATGCAGCCTGAGAGATTCTTTTGCGTAATCCATTTTATTTCTCCTGTCAGTCAAATTATTGTTTTAGCAGCGGCAACGTCGATCCGCCGCAGGGCATGAGCAGCACCTTTGAGTCGTGACCCAACTCGCAAAACGCCTGATCCAGCGCCTGCTGAGCGCTTCCGAAGGGCCTGAAGAATATGCTTTTTACGAGTTCCGGCGACAGGTCGGATACAAGATACACATCGGCGCTCTGCATCACCATTGCTATGGCGGCGGCCTTGTGGCCGCCCAGCTTGAAATCCGCCCTTATTCGCCGTATAAGCTCATCGGGCTCTTTAGCCTGGGTCATCCATTTTTCGAATGTACTCTCTCCCAATCCCTCGATGCAGGCAGCAGTCAGTATTATTATACCGCCTTTTTTTACCGCGTGCTTCGCGTTGTCCAAAGCTTTCTGGGCCTGGTAAAGGTTCATGTCCTTTGGCGCTCCGCCGGGAGATACCACGACTATATCCGCAAGGGAGTCTATCCGCTTGCCGTACAACGCATCAAGGGCCTTGCAGCCAGCCCTGTGGGCCTCTGTCGGGTGACCGGCAAACGCCCTGACTATGTGCTTGTGGTCGTCCAGTACTACATTCAGTATGAAGTCTATGCCACATATGCGGCCCGCTTCCTCTATATCTTCCCTTATGGGATTTCCCTCCAGCCTTGCCGCTACCGCTGACGGGTCGGTCATTTTACTGTGGTTTGACTGGATCGCGGCGCGGGTGGATACTCCGGGCATTATGGCCTTGGCCCCGCCGCTGTAACCGGCGAAGTAGTGATACTCTATATTTCCGAGGCATATCCTTCTGTCGGCTTCGGCTACTGCGCGCGTTATATCAACGGGGGTTCCGCCGGAGGTTGTGCCAAGGTGTATACAGTCATCGGGATCACTGTCCACGCAGCGTATTTCCTGCCAGGCTCTTTCGCCGGCCAGCGCTTTCCGCTCCTCATCGGTATGATGGCGGTGGCTGCCTATTGCGAACACGAGGGTTATGTTCTCCGGCCTCGCCCCGCCGCTGTAAAGCTCGTCCAGCAGCGCGGGCATCACCTTCGCCGTAGGCATTGGGCGGGTTATATCGCTGGTCACTATGGCGATCTTTTCGCCTGGCCGTATTATTTCGCGCAGTTTCAGGCTTTCTATAGGTTCCTCCAGAGCCCGGAGCACCTCCTGATCCTCGCTGCGCTCCGCAGCCGCATTTTCCGGCAGAAGAACTCCCATCAGGTTGGCATCGGGTATTTCTATTTTCTGAATGCCCTTGCCATAGCCAAGCTCGTAATTCATATTTACCTCTCGCAAAATCCTTACGGAATTTTCCCGTATCTATTTTGCTACATCATCTATTTAATACGCAAGCGCTTATATTCGCATTTTTAATAGTTCTGCGGGTAGGCAGCGGACTTGCCTGCCCGCAGATAAATATAAGTTTCCCCGCCGCCATGAAAACACATGCAAAAAGACGGCGGGGTGATTTGGGGAAAGCTTACTTAACGAACGAAGCAGCAAGATTTATGCATATACGCGCGCAGGTCTCCAGCGCTTCGGTGGAAACATACTCATATACGCTGTGGCCATTCTGGTAACCGGTGGAAATATTGGGGCAGGGAAGCCCTCTTCCGGAAAGAATGGAGCCGTCTGTGCCGCCGCGAATGGGTACTTCACGGGGTACGATACCCTCCTGCTTGATAGCTGTACGCGCATGGTCAAGAATTATGGGCATGGGCTTGATGACTTCGTACATGCTGAAATAGGAGTCTACGAGCTCCAGCTCGACGGTGCCTTCACCGTACACGCTGTTGAGAAAATCGGCGATCTTCTGCATGTGAGCCTTACGGGCCAGGAAGCCCTCCATGCTGAAGTCTCTTAAGATGTACTTCATAGTGGTCTTGCTGACGGTGCCGTTGAAGTTGGTCATATGGTAATAACCTTCGCGGCCGTCAACGTGCTCGCAGGTCTGTGCTTCGGGAACCAGCTCGTCGAACTTGCGCCCTACGGTGATAGCGTTGATCATCTTATCCTTGGCGCGGCCGGGATGTACCTGAACGCCATGAATGGTGACGTTTGCGTCAGCCGCGTTGAAGGTCTCGGCGTTTATCTCGCCGGTGGTCTGGCCGTCAAAGGTGTAGGCAAAATCGGCGTTGAAATAGCCTATATCGTAATACTTGCCGCCTTTACCGACCTCCTCATCGGTAGTAAAGCCAACCTTGATGGTGCCGTGCTTTACTTCAGGATGGGTTGCAAAATATTCGACCATGTTCATGATCTCCGCTACGCCGGCCTTGTCGTCTGCGCCGAGCAGAGTGGTGCCGTCGGTAACGATAAGGTCCTGACCTACGTAGTTGAGCATATGCTCGAATACCTCTGTTCTCATTACGATGTCTTTTTCCGCGTTGAGCACGATGTCCTTGCCGTCATAGTTCTCTATTATGCGGGGAGTGACATTGGTGCCGGAAGCATCGGGAGTGGTATCCATGTGAGCTATAAAGCCAACGACAGGCGCCTTGACATCGCAATTTGCGGGAATGGTCGCATATACGCAGCCGGCATCATCCAGCCTGATATCGGCGGCGCCCAGTTCTTCCAGCTCTTTTACAAGCATTCGTGCCAGATCCTTCTGCTTTTCGGTTGTGGGTATGGCGGTGCAGTTATGTACAGACTGAGTATCCACCTTGACGTAGCGAAGGAAGCGTTCGACAACGTGTGAAAGTTCTTTTGCCATGGTTTATGTTCCTTTCTTTTTATTTCGGCTTATCCAGTGGAGCAGGCGCATTTTGCCGTGCTCGCATTGTGAGTGTGTGTTTCTATCGGTCTTCTATTAGCACCAGCCGAGGGTCTGGGTAACTACCAGGAATACTACTGCCAAGCCGCCGAGTATTCCGGTGAGGGGTACCACGAACTTCAGCCACTTATCGTACTTTACGCCTGCTATGCCGCAGATGCCCATAATCAGAGCAGCGGTGGGGAACAGGGGGTTGCCGATGGCTTCACCGAAGCAGTAAGCGGAAACGGCTACCTGGCGGGTTACGCCTACAACATCCGCGAGAGGCGCCATCAGAGGCATGATGACATAAGCCTGGCCGGAGGAAGAGGAGATGAAGATGTTCATCAGCAGGTTTACGATAAACATACCGACTGCGGAAAGAGCAGCAGGCAGTGCACCGAGAGGAATGGATATGGCGTTTATGACGGTGTGCATGATATTTGCATCGGTCATTATCACGCTAAGGGCATTGGCAAAGCCAACCAGCAGTGCGGAGTATGTCATAGTCTTTGCGCCGGCCGCGAACGACTTTTCCATCTGGTCAGGGGTCATGCCGCCGATGATGCCGGATGCAAAGGCAAGGATCATCATGCAGGCGCCCAGCTGAGAGATACCCCAGGTGTACTTTATGGTGCCATATGCATATACTACGAAAACTGCAAGCAGAACGATAAGGCAGAGTACGTGACGCACGGTCAGCTTATCAGCAACTTCCGCAAGAGCGGCGTCCTGATTTCCCACCTCTTCGTCGTCGCTATAGCAGCCAACTATGGACTTACTGGGATCCTTGCTTATGCGGTTGGCATAGCGAACGATGTATCCGATGGCAACAGCCACGAAGATTATCCATGTGATAAGGCGGACGCCTGCGCCGGACATCTGGGGCAAACCGGCAATTTCCTGACCGATCAAGGTATTGAAAGGCTCGATAGGGGAAGAAACGGTACCGGTGCTGGAAGGTATATACATAGCTGCAACTGCCACGATGGGGTCAAGTTTCAGCTTCTTACATACCATTATCATTATGGGTGCAAACGCAAGGGCTATGTTATTGCCTGCGCCCACGGAACCGAGCGCCGCCATCATGATGCCTATTGCGGGCAGTATGATCTTATAGTTGCCTTTGGTCTTCTTGATGAGCCATGCTATTGCGGCCTTGATAGTACCGGTGTCCTCAAGCATCTTGAATGCGCCGCCAATCATGAATATCAGGAAGATAGTGCCGGAACCCTTGCTCATGCCCTTAAAGAAGCAATTGAAGAAGTCCATTATGCCGGCCGGATTGCTTTCAACGTGATGATAGGTTCCGGGGATAACGGTCTTGCCGTCTTCCGCGAAATCGTAGGTACCTGCGGGCAGTATGTAGGTAAGGAGTATCATCAGTACGATCAGTGCGGTAAGTATTACATACGTACCGGGTACTTCAAAGTGTTTCTTTTGCTTTTTAGTGGTTTCCATATTCCCTCCAAAAATTTCTCTTGTATTATCTGGCCCTTATGATTGCATTATCTATTCGCCCTGCCTCCTCTCCCGATATATCTGCATATTCAGTCAGGCCCGCTGAATATCTGATATTTTTATCATCGCGGAATGCATCCGCGTTGATGGCACATGTTTATGCCGGTTTTACTTTTTTGTGGTTTTTGACTTCCTTGAAAAATTCCGCCCTCGCCGCGCAGTGATACGGTATGAGGAACAGAAGCCCTATGCCCATGCTGAGTACGCACAGCACAAACCATCCAATAAAGGAAAGGTCAAGCATGAGCATCCTCATCTTATATCCGTCCATGGCGCGTTTGCTGAGCTGAAGGGCCTTCTGCGCACCTATGTCCGGGTTATCAGCCATTATCCACGGCGCAAGCGCATATACGTAATACAGATATACGCCGGGCACAACAAGCAGGCTGAGCCCAAGAAAAGTGTAGACCGACCTCAGCAGCCTGAGGCCTATTGCCGGCACCATCTGGGGATAGCAATGAAAAATATCCCTTATCCTGCATTGCTCCTGATTTGCCATAAGCAAAAAGCAGTAGCACTGTCCCAGCACGCCAGCCGCTCCCAGAAGATAGAAAAGCCCCATGCGCACCGACCGCATATCAAAATAGAATATATTTCTCCAGTCCTTCAGCAGAACCGAAGGATCCTTCAGCCATTCCTCAGCCGGAAGGTTTATCATTGGCAGCAGCCCAAAAGAATACACACCTATGATAAAGGCTACTATCGTGACTATTATGCCGATATGCCACTTACCCTTAAGGTCGTTTCGCGCAGCTCTTTTCAGTTCCCTAAGACTCATGCCATGTCCTCCCTATAGTTTCCCATCAGAACATTCCAAGGTGCTTAAAAAGGCTTACCCATATAAACAGCGTAACGAAAGACAATGCCGTTGATATGGCTATGGCTCCGCTTGCTATGTTCAGATCCGCCCCCATTTCCTGATCCATATTAAAGGTATTTACAGCCGTAGGAGACGCAAAAAGGGGTATCAGGGTCACAAACTCCACTCCCCTGTAGCCAATAATTGCCCCGGCGGTAAGCATCACCGCCGGAAATATCACGAGGCGCAGGACTGTGGATATGGCTATGTTCCGCCTTTCGCTCGCCACCTGCTTCCAGTCGAAACTTGCACCCAGCAGCAGCAGCGCCACAGGTGACGCCGCAGAATTCAGCTTGGATACTACTGATTCCAATACGCCGGGAAGCTGTATACCTGCGATTTTCACTATTATTCCCGCCACGGAAGCTATTATAAGCGGGTTTTTTGCAAGGCTCTTCAGCATTCCGTTAAGGCGAAGCTTCCCGCTTCTGAAGTATTCCAGCATTATCACCGCAAGTATGGTATAAAGAGGTATAGTTATGCTGGCTACTACGGCGGCCATGCCGGTGTCTCCGTCGGATGTGAGCGCAGCCACAATCGGGGTTCCCAGCAGTATATAGTTGCTACGGTACGCCGCGTGTATCATGGCCCCACGCTTCGCCCCGTCCTTTTCCAGCGGAAGCACAGCCAGCACAGCTATGACAAAGGTTATCATCACTGAAACCAGCACAAATATCAGATAACCCGGATCCATGAGCTTGGACAGATCTGAATTGTATATGCTTCTAAACAGCATCGCCGACATGAAGGTATGAAATACTATCTTGTTAAAGCGCTTTACCTCCGCCGGAGTAATCCATCCTATGCTTTTGAAGGTATAGCCAATGGCTATTATCAAAAACATCGGTACTATTGCATTAAAGGATATAATAAGGCTTTCCAAGGTACCGCTCCTAATATTTCCGGGTTACGCTAACCGCTTCACTCAAATTTACTTTTTGCATAGTCTATTATTCAACCAAATCTTATATTGATACATCTAACTCGGTACTACTTTAGCACAACAAAAAGAATATTGAAAATACATATTTTTATATGTAATATATATATCATAATATATATTTTAGTGAAGGGCGGTTTTTTAAAATGGAACTTATGCGGTTAAGATATTTCTATACTGTAGGGAAAATGCTAAATATTTCGCAGGCTGCAAAAATACACGGCATTCCTCAGCCTGCAATGTCCAAAACCATAGCAAGCCTGGAATCCGAACTGGGGGTAAAGCTGTTTGACAGGAGCAAGAACCATCTGAGTCTCACCAAGGCCGGCCAGCTTTTTATGCCTGAGGTTGAAAAGGCTCTGGAGCATCTGGACTATGGAATAAGAGAAATGGAATCCAAGAAAAACGCTCTTTCGGGTGATCTGCGCCTTTCGATAATGTACCACAGAAACACCTGCATCCACTGTATTGACCGCTTTTCAAAGGATTATCCCGGCGTAAACTTTTCCATATATAACAACTGGGCGGATCCCGGCCCCTTCGATCTTTGCATTGGCGGCCCGGACAGAGTATCCCAATATGACAGCAGCATAAGCCTTCTCAGGGAAGAGATACGCCTTGTGGTTCCCTTCGGTCACCGCCTTGCAAATAACAGCAAGGTAGCCATCGATGACCTAAAGAACGAGAAATTCATAATATCCAGCACCAGCAACCAGATGTTTCAAATATTTCAGGCAGTTGCAAAGGATGCCGGCTTCATACCCAACGTATCCATAGTCAGCAACGACCTTTACTGCATTCGTCAGTACTTCGACCTTGGCATGGGCATAGCGCTCATCCCTCGCTTTTCCTGGGTTACGCTTTTCAAGGATTCGGGTGTTATAATCCCCTTCGAGTCCCCAATTTACCGCACCGTGCACATGTTCTGGGACATGCACAACCTTTCAAAGCCCAGCCTTGCGCTGTTTAAGCAGTATATGGAAGATGAATTCCGCAAAATCAGCGAAGGACAGTCTTAAAACCCGCCATAGCATATTCTCTATTCCGCGCTCCGTGTCGGCAAGCTGTTTTTTCAGCGCCGGGATGGTGGTGTCCTCGCCGGCTTGCAAGGCAAGGATGATGTCGGCAATGTGGCTGATTTCCTCGTCTCGCAAAACTCTGTTGACGGTCAGAATGACTGCCGCCCGCTCAATGAAATCCTTCTTGACGGATTTCTTCTTGCAGCCAAGCTTTCGCTTTGCTCCGGCACACTTGTAGTAATAATGCTTATCTCCCGTATGGCTCGTCCCGCTTTCGCCTATCATCATGCGCTCACAGAGTCCGCAAAACAATTTAGTTGTCAACAGGTAGTCAACGTCCGCTTTTGCCGTTGCCGGCGCACGCTTGTTTTTCTCCCCCCTCGACAGCATGATAAGAAGCTATTGTTGCGCAACACCAGTTTCCTATTATATCCTCTTTTCAGATAAAGTTAAGGTGCATTTTCGCCGCAGAGTAAAGACAGCGCGTGCCGGGGCTCAGTATGATTTAATTATATTTTTATTATTGTAAATTTATATAATAAACGTTATATAATCACGCAATGTTGATAAAGTATTAACGTTTTCTAATCGCGGTTAAAAAAGTTCAATCGCGATTATATTGGGTAGAAATTTAATAAATATTGTTTTATGCCTGCGATACTGCTACAATAGCCTCATAGTAAGATACGATTACGACTTAATGCTGCTCAGATTCCAACGTATATTCACAAAAATAGGTTGTAAATTAAATGATAAAATTACCGCCGGTAAAAAAAATTATTCTATGGCTGACAGCAGTCCTCATGCTATTTTCCGCCATCCCCGCGCAGGCCGGGGACGGAAGGCTGGTCACTCAGAATTGGGCGGGCTCAGCCGTATTTTACGATGCGCCCTGCGACGAGACCGAGTCCTTCCACATGACGGACGATGAATTTTTATGCAGCAGGCTCAGTTTAGAAAACAGGCTCATATACGCTTACAGCGCCTATCTTAACTCCCTCGATGGCGATGAGAGGGAGGCGCTCGTTGCTTCCCAGAAGGCGTGGATAAGGTGTTACTACGCATACGACGAAGCCCTCAAGCAGCTTTGGCTGGAGCCCGTGAAGATATACTTCGGCGTTACCGGGCAGGAAAGGCGCACCAACGTATACCGGGAGGCCATGCTTCTTCTCCTCATCAACCGCATAACCGACTTGGAGGAATGGAGCAAGGGCAGGCTGGTCAGGCTGGACGCCGGCATGGCAGAGCAAAAAGCCGCAGAGCTGGAGGAGGCGCTTACCCGCCTGAGAGTGAAGATGGGCCTCTGTCTGTATGTCATTCAGGAGGAATACCGCCCCAGGATAATGGACGCACACAGGGCCTATTTCGATTTCTTTGACGCCAATGGGGCTTTTTTGGAGCTCATTTCAAAGGGCGACCGCTCCGCCCTGCTGGGCGAGAAGCTTTTGCAGGCGAACCGCATAGCGTACATCACGGGCGTCCACTATCAGGGCTGCCGCTTCTTCAGGAGAGAGAGGGAGGAATAGCCTTTTCTTGCGCATCCGCAAGCCCTGCGCGGCCCAAACCGCAGGGCTTGGCAATATATTTTCACAAAAAAAACAACAAAGGAGAGGAAAACGAAACTATGAAAAAAATCCTGGCGCTCGTTCTTGTACTGATCATGGCCCTTGGCCTGGCAGCCTGTGCAGCCCCCGCTGCCCCTGCCGAAGAACCCACGCCCGCCGCTGAGCCGGAGACCGAGAAGGTCGATTCCCAGGCGATACTGGCAGAGCTCAAAACCCCTGCCGAGGAGAGCAATTGGGAACGCACCACATCGTCTCAGGAGGTCATTGATTTTCTGAAGGTAGTAGCCGAGCACAGCGCCGGCCGCATCATTCTGGACACCACCACCTTCGCTACCGAGGCCGGCACTCCCATATCCTACATGATAATAAGCGACGTAGCCCCCGCCTCCCCCGCCGACGTGCCCGAGGACAAGGGCGTTGTATATGTAAACTGCAATATCCACTCCGGCGAGATCGAGGGCAAGGAATCCATGATGATCTTCGCCCGCGAAGTCGCGCAGGGCAAGCATGACGATCTCCTCAAGGATTTGGTCGTCATCATCGTCCCCAACAGCAACCCCGATGGAAACGACAATCTGGGCAAGAACCGCATAACCACCCAGTTCACGCCCAAGCTGGTAGGCACCCGCGCCGAGGGCAACGGCCTTAACGTCAACCGCGACATGACCAAGCTGGAGACCGCCTGCGGCCGCACCATCGTCAAGCTGATGAACGACTGGAACCCCATCCTCTTCATCGACGCCCACGCGACCGACGGCTCCTATATGCGTCACGCCGTAACCTATAACTGGGGCCTCAACGCCGGAACCGACGCCGAGCTTCTCGCTTACAACCGCGATGTATTCTGCTCACGGGCCCTGCGCGAGGGCTCCTATCTGGCCTCCAAGGGCAAGGTAGCCGTCCCCTACGGCAACTGGGGCTATTATTACAGCGACATAGTAGCCGAGGGCTGGCGCACCTTTGAGGACTATGCTCGCTACACCACCAACTATGCCGGTCTCAGGAACAGGCTCGCCCTGCTGCTGGAGGTCTACTCCTACGACGATTTCCCCGTCCGCGTGGATACCCAGTATGAGTGCATCTACGGCGCTCTGCAGGTTGTGGCAAAGGACAAGGACGAAATCAAGGCCATGATCGCAGCCGCCGACGCCCGCTCAGAGGCCCGCGCCACAGAGGGCATCAATCCCGAAAAGGACTTCGTGGCCCTCAACTCCGAAATGACCACCATGCCCTTTGAGGGCAAGGACACCCTGACCGTTCTCTCCTATGAGACCGGCGAGGACGGCACCGTTATCGGCGAGCGCCTGTACGACGACGAGGGCGATCCCTATGCCATCGAGTACGGCGCACCGGTGGACTATGAGACCGAATATTGGGGAACCTTCGTACCCACCGACGTCGAGACCATGGGAGCATACTACCTTATAGACCAGGATTGCACTGAATTCATCGAACTTATGAAGTTCCACGGCGTTGAGATGACCCAGCTTCCCAACGACGTTACCGTCGCGGGCGCAGACCATCTCCACTTCGCCATCAAGTCCTACACCAGCGGCGGCGCAGTCATAGACGGCCGCGAACGCAAGGATTATGAGGGCCACTTCCAGACCCTCGTGACCGGCGAGTGGAAGAAGGGCGACGGCGATATCGTTATCCCCGCCGGTACCTATGTGATCTCCACCGCGCAGCGCTTCGGCTCCTTTGCGGCGCTCATGTGCGAGCCCGCCGCCGTTGACGGAGGCGTAGCATGGAACTTCTTTGACAACTACCTCGATGCCAAGGAAGGCACCTTCCGCGCAAACTACTCCAACGATGTCACCGCCGCTGCCGGCTCCGAAAACGAGCGCAAGGAGCAGGTATCCATACCCATACTCAAGATCCCCGCCTTTGAGACCCTTGCGGAAGCGCTTGCATAACCCCTAACCAAAGGCCCGGACCGCAAATCCATCCCCCGCAGTAAGCAAGCTGCGGGGGATTTTGATTGGAGTAAAGACAGGAAGTGCCGGGGCATTGTATAATATAATTATTAGTTGTTTTTCATTGCATCGGATCGCGCTTTTGCGCAATACTGATGCAGTATCGGTTTTGCGCGAAAACGGATTTTGGAGGTGTATGCGATAAAAAAGCTGATAAAAAAGATTTGCTCGGGAATCAGCGTTGGGTGTGTTGCTTTCGTGGCGCTAATCTTTATATTTCCCCTTTTTGAAGGGGGTGCAAATGCTTTCTTCAGGCAAAAAACCGGGGAAGGCTGGCAGCAGCTCGCCGCGTACTGCATAATAATAGCGACGGGTTTTTCCGTCCCCACCATGATTTACGAAAGCAGCCGGCTTTCCTTTCGGCTAAAGATTCTGATACATCTAACCGCCGGCGCGCTCATCTACCTTATTACGGCGCATTTCTCGGGGTGGATAAAGACAAGGCCCGACGCCGCAGCCCTGTTTCTCCTTATCTCATCGGCCATCGCCGCTTTCCCCGCGCTCCATGCCTTTCTTTCCGCCAAACGGCGGGCGAAGTAAATAAAAACAACGATCCGAATCCCATCCCATAGGATAAGGTTCGGATCGTATTGTGCCGGCGGAGCGGAATAAGCAAAATCCGAACACCTCTCGACGTTCGGATTTGCACTTTTTGGTGGAGACATCGCTTTCAAATCCGAACCATAGACGGCCTCGACATCCTTGAGTGTGATTGTTTCCGTGCCGCCTTTGAAGTTGTAGGTGATGACGAGCCTGTCATCAAACAGGTACAGGGAGTTTACGAATGTGTCGATGATGCGCTTCCGGTATTCCCGGCTGTTTACGTCGCCGTATTTGAATTGCCCGATCCAGCTCACAATCTGCTCTTTGGTGTACTTTGGCTTTTGAAGCTCCGCTTGCAGGATGGCTATTTTCAAATCATCCCTTTGCTTTTCCAGAGCTTCCAGACGCTCTTTTGTGGAACTGGTCAGTACGCCCTGCTGGATGGCGTTCAACATATTCTCTATGCCACGTTCTGTATCGGCAAGCTGTTTTTTCAGTGCTGGAATAGTGGCGTCCTCGCTGTTTTGCAAGGCAAGAATGCTGTCGGCAATGCGGCTGATTTCCTCGTCCCGCAAAACCCTGTTGACGGTCAGAATGACTGCCGCTCGCTCAATGAAATCCTTCTTGACTGATTTCTTCTTGCAGCCCTTTTTTCGCTTTGCCCCGGCGCACTTGTAGTAATAATGCTTGTCTCCCGTATGGCTCGTCCCGCTCTCGCCTATCATCATGCGCTCACAGAGTCCGCAAAACAATTTAGTTGTCAACAGGTAGTCAACGTCCGCTTTTGCCGTTGCCGGCGCACGCTTGTTTTTCTCCCCCCTCGACAGCATGATAAGAAGCTATTGTTGCGCAACACCAGTTTCCTATTATATCCTCTTTTCAGATAAAGTTAAGGTGCATTTTCGCCGCAGAGTAAAGACAGCGCGTGCCGGGGCTCAGTATGATTTAATTATATTTTTATTATTGTAAATTTATATAATAAACGTTATATAATCACGCAATGTTGATAAAGTATTAACGTTTTCTAATCGCGGTTAAAAAAGTTCAATCGCGATTATATTGGGTAGAAATTTAATAAATATTGTTTTATGCCTGCGATACTGCTACAATAGCCTCATAGTAAGATACGATTACGACTTAATGCTGCTCAGATTCCAACGTATATTCACAAAAATAGGTTGTAAATTAAATGATAAAATTACCGCCGGTAAAAAAAATTATTCTATGGCTGACAGCAGTCCTCATGCTATTTTCCGCCATCCCCGCGCAGGCCGGGGACGGAAGGCTGGTCACTCAGAATTGGGCGGGCTCAGCCGTATTTTACGATGCGCCCTGCGACGAGACCGAGTCCTTCCACATGACGGACGATGAATTTTTATGCAGCAGGCTCAGTTTAGAAAACAGGCTCATATACGCTTACAGCGCCTATCTTAACTCCCTCGATGGCGATGAGAGGGAGGCGCTCGTTGCTTCCCAGAAGGCGTGGATAAGGTGTTACTACGCATACGACGAAGCCCTCAAGCAGCTTTGGCTGGAGCCCGTGAAGATATACTTCGGCGTTACCGGGCAGGAAAGGCGCACCAACGTATACCGGGAGGCCATGCTTCTTCTCCTCATCAACCGCATAACCGACTTGGAGGAATGGAGCAAGGGCAGGCTGGTCAGGCTGGACGCCGGCATGGCAGAGCAAAAAGCCGCAGAGCTGGAGGAGGCGCTTACCCGCCTGAGAGTGAAGATGGGCCTCTGTCTGTATGTCATTCAGGAGGAATACCGCCCCAGGATAATGGACGCACACAGGGCCTATTTCGATTTCTTTGACGCCAATGGGGCTTTTTTGGAGCTCATTTCAAAGGGCGACCGCTCCGCCCTGCTGGGCGAGAAGCTTTTGCAGGCGAACCGCATAGCGTACATCACGGGCGTCCACTATCAGGGCTGCCGCTTCTTCAGGAGAGAGAGGGAGGAATAGCCTTTTCTTGCGCATCCGCAAGCCCTGCGCGGCCCAAACCGCAGGGCTTGGCAATATATTTTCACAAAAAAAACAACAAAGGAGAGGAAAACGAAACTATGAAAAAAATCCTGGCGCTCGTTCTTGTACTGATCATGGCCCTTGGCCTGGCAGCCTGTGCAGCCCCCGCTGCCCCTGCCGAAGAACCCACGCCCGCCGCTGAGCCGGAGACCGAGAAGGTCGATTCCCAGGCGATACTGGCAGAGCTCAAAACCCCTGCCGAGGAGAGCAATTGGGAACGCACCACATCGTCTCAGGAGGTCATTGATTTTCTGAAGGTAGTAGCCGAGCACAGCGCCGGCCGCATCATTCTGGACACCACCACCTTCGCTACCGAGGCCGGCACTCCCATATCCTACATGATAATAAGCGACGTAGCCCCCGCCTCCCCCGCCGACGTGCCCGAGGACAAGGGCGTTGTATATGTAAACTGCAATATCCACTCCGGCGAGATCGAGGGCAAGGAATCCATGATGATCTTCGCCCGCGAAGTCGCGCAGGGCAAGCATGACGATCTCCTCAAGGATTTGGTCGTCATCATCGTCCCCAACAGCAACCCCGATGGAAACGACAATCTGGGCAAGAACCGCATAACCACCCAGTTCACGCCCAAGCTGGTAGGCACCCGCGCCGAGGGCAACGGCCTTAACGTCAACCGCGACATGACCAAGCTGGAGACCGCCTGCGGCCGCACCATCGTCAAGCTGATGAACGACTGGAACCCCATCCTCTTCATCGACGCCCACGCGACCGACGGCTCCTATATGCGTCACGCCGTAACCTATAACTGGGGCCTCAACGCCGGAACCGACGCCGAGCTTCTCGCTTACAACCGCGATGTATTCTGCTCACGGGCCCTGCGCGAGGGCTCCTATCTGGCCTCCAAGGGCAAGGTAGCCGTCCCCTACGGCAACTGGGGCTATTATTACAGCGACATAGTAGCCGAGGGCTGGCGCACCTTTGAGGACTATGCTCGCTACACCACCAACTATGCCGGTCTCAGGAACAGGCTCGCCCTGCTGCTGGAGGTCTACTCCTACGACGATTTCCCCGTCCGCGTGGATACCCAGTATGAGTGCATCTACGGCGCTCTGCAGGTTGTGGCAAAGGACAAGGACGAAATCAAGGCCATGATCGCAGCCGCCGACGCCCGCTCAGAGGCCCGCGCCACAGAGGGCATCAATCCCGAAAAGGACTTCGTGGCCCTCAACTCCGAAATGACCACCATGCCCTTTGAGGGCAAGGACACCCTGACCGTTCTCTCCTATGAGACCGGCGAGGACGGCACCGTTATCGGCGAGCGCCTGTACGACGACGAGGGCGATCCCTATGCCATCGAGTACGGCGCACCGGTGGACTATGAGACCGAATATTGGGGAACCTTCGTACCCACCGACGTCGAGACCATGGGAGCATACTACCTTATAGACCAGGATTGCACTGAATTCATCGAACTTATGAAGTTCCACGGCGTTGAGATGACCCAGCTTCCCAACGACGTTACCGTCGCGGGCGCAGACCATCTCCACTTCGCCATCAAGTCCTACACCAGCGGCGGCGCAGTCATAGACGGCCGCGAACGCAAGGATTATGAGGGCCACTTCCAGACCCTCGTGACCGGCGAGTGGAAGAAGGGCGACGGCGATATCGTTATCCCCGCCGGTACCTATGTGATCTCCACCGCGCAGCGCTTCGGCTCCTTTGCGGCGCTCATGTGCGAGCCCGCCGCCGTTGACGGAGGCGTAGCATGGAACTTCTTTGACAACTACCTCGATGCCAAGGAAGGCACCTTCCGCGCAAACTACTCCAACGATGTCACCGCCGCTGCCGGCTCCGAAAACGAGCGCAAGGAGCAGGTATCCATACCCATACTCAAGATCCCCGCCTTTGAGACCCTTGCGGAAGCGCTTGCATAACCCCTAACCAAAGGCCCGGACCGCAAATCCATCCCCCGCAGTAAGCAAGCTGCGGGGGATTTTGATTGGAGTAAAGACAGGAAGTGCCGGGGCATTGTATAATATAATTATTAGTTGTTTTTCATTGCATCGGATCGCGCTTTTGCGCAATACTGATGCAGTATCGGTTTTGCGCGAAAACGGATTTTGGAGGTGTATGCGATAAAAAAGCTGATAAAAAAGATTTGCTCGGGAATCAGCGTTGGGTGTGTTGCTTTCGTGGCGCTAATCTTTATATTTCCCCTTTTTGAAGGGGGTGCAAATGCTTTCTTCAGGCAAAAAACCGGGGAAGGCTGGCAGCAGCTCGCCGCGTACTGCATAATAATAGCGACGGGTTTTTCCGTCCCCACCATGATTTACGAAAGCAGCCGGCTTTCCTTTCGGCTAAAGATTCTGATACATCTAACCGCCGGCGCGCTCATCTACCTTATTACGGCGCATTTCTCGGGGTGGATAAAGACAAGGCCCGACGCCGCAGCCCTGTTTCTCCTTATCTCATCGGCCATCGCCGCTTTCCCCGCGCTCCATGCCTTTCTTTCCGCCAAACGGCGGGCGAAGTAAATAAAAACAACGATCCGAATCCCATCCCATAGGATAAGGTTCGGATCGTATTGTGCCGGCGGAGCGGAATAAGCAAAATCCGAACACCTCTCGACGTTCGGATTTGCACTTTTTGGTGGAGACATCGCTTTCAAATCCGAACCATAGACGGCCTCGACATCCTTGAGTGTGACTGTTTCCGTGCCGCCTTTGAAATTGTAGGTAATGACAAGCCTGTCATCAAACAGGTATAGGGAGTTAACGAAGGTATCTATGATACGTTTTTGGTACTCACGGCTGTTTACGTCGCCGCATTTGAACTGCCCGATCCATCTCACAATCTGTTCTTTGGTGTACTTGGGCTTTTGAAGCTCCGCTTGCAGGACGGCTATCTTCAGGTTGTCCCTTTGCTTTTCCAGAGCCTCCAAACGCTCTTTTGTGGAACTGGTCAGTACGCCCTGCTGGATTGCGTTCAGCATATTCTCTATTCCGCGCTCCGTGTCGGCAAGCTGTTTTTTCAGCGCCGGAATAGTGGTGTCCTCGCTGGCTTGCAGGGTCAAAATACCATCAGCGATCCGGTCTATTTCCTCGTCTTTCAGAACTCGGTTGACAGTCAGGACAACAGCGGCTCGTTCGATAAAATCTTTCTTGGCCGATTTCTTCTTGCAGCCTAGCTTTCGCTTTGCCCCGGCACACTTGTAGTAATAATGCTTATCTCCCGTGTGGCTCGTTCCGCTTTCGCCTATCATCATGCGCTCACAGAGCCCGCAGAATAATTTGGTTGTCAGCAGGTAGTCAACGTCCGCTTTTGCCGTTGCCGGCGCACGCTTGTTTTTCTCCAACCGTGCCTGTACCTGATAGAACACATCGTCCGACAATATCGCAGGAACGCCGCTGGGGATAATTACATCCTGATAACGATACTCTCCGATATACTTGCGATTTTTCAAAATGCGGTTGAAGCTATTCGGAGAGAATGGCTTGCCGCTTTTCGTTTTCAGCCCCCTCCTGTTGAAGTCCTCCACGATGGTGCGGACAATTTCGCCGTCAGCATATCTTTGAAAAATCTCCCGCACCAGCGGAGCTGTAACAGGGTCGAGAACGAGCTTCTGCTCTTTCTTATCCAGCAGATAGCCAAGCGGAATGCCGCCACCATTGTTTCTGCCTTTCAGGGCGTTCTCCTTTTGCCCTCTGTGGATTTTTTCGGACAGCTCAGCGGAGTAATATTCGGCGTAGCCCTCCAGCATGGATTCAAGGATGATACCCTCCGGCCCGTCGGAGATATTCTCCTTGGCGGATACGACCTTCACGCCGTTCTTCTTCAGAATCCGCTTGTAGTGGGCGCTGTCGTAGCGGTCACGGGAAAAGCGGTCGAGCTTCCATATCAGCACCACACCGAACAGCTTTTGCTCGCTGTCCTTTATCATATTTTGAAATTCTGGTCTGTCTGCGGTTCTGGCGGACAACGCTCTGTCGATATAGCTGCGGAGAATGGTGATGCCGTTTCGTTCGGCATACTCCGTACACTCGCGGAGCTGTCCTTCGATGGATTCCTCTCGCTGGCTGTCCGAGGAATAGCGGGCGTAGATCACGGCTTTCATTTCGTATCCACCTCCGAGAGCATCTGCACAAGCGTTGCCTTCAATCGTTCGTTCATAGCCGAGCCGGGGTCGAAGCACATTTCCACGAACCGCGCCATTTCGGGATTGTTCAGGCCGAGCTTCACGCAGTTGTTATAGATCATGCCGTGTGGATCGTCCGTCCTGCCGAAAATGTAGTCCAGCGACACGTCAAAGTAGTCGGCGTATTTCAGAAAAACCTCCGGGGAGGGCGTGGAATCGTCGATCTCATACCGGGCGAGAGCGGATTGGGAAACGTCAAATTCCTTTGCCAGCTTCCCCTGCGAGAGCCTGACGCTTTCGCGCAAGCCCCTGAGCCGTTCACCGATGATTTTCAAGGCTGCGTCACCTCCTTTTCTGTTTCAAGTATACCCGGAAACAGAGAATATGTCAATGACATATTCACATAATGACGCGATTCTCTGACGCGCCGCAGGCGAAGAAAGCTCCGCAGGAGCGCAGCCGATTTTGCAAAAATCGTTCAAAGGGGCTTGGGGACAAATTTCCCCAACAAGCGCAAAGTGGCTCCAAGCCACCTTGCTTGCCAAGTGTGAAGCCGGCAGGGTTCGCAGGTTGGCAAGCAGCAAAGTGGGTACCGCTTTGCCCTGCTTGCCAGTCCGTTTTCCGTTCTGCAAAGACGCCCTGTTTTTAATCGAGGGCGCGCCCAGCAGAATACGATCAAGGACAGAACCCCGCGATTTCATACAGTATGAAGATGGCAAAACAGATAAGACGGGCAGGCACAGTATGTGCCTGCCCTATTTTCAGGTTGTATTGTTATTGTGTCTTTCTGCGCTTCCAAGCAAAGGCAGCGGTTCCTGCAAGCACCCCAACGCTGATAAGCATGAGTGCAAGCCAGAGAGTTATATTGCTATTGCTGCCAGTCTTCGGCATCATACCGGGCGATTCGTTACCGGAGGGAGACATTCTCTCCGCAGACACAATAGAAAGCGGGAGTTCCTTCAACGAAGGATTTGTCTTCACAAAGTCGATTGCGGCAGCATAGTCATCGGGAATTATGCCGATGTCCACAGCATTCTTCTGGTCGTTTATTCCGACAGAAGAAAGCGCATACCCCCTCCCTTGCAACAATGATGTTGCTGTGTCGCGTGCTGCAAGCAGTTCGTTGTAGGAATATTTCACCATTTTGAAGGTAATGTTGCTCCTATAAGCTACGCTAACAAGCGAGAGCATTTTTTCTTGCACCGTACCAAGTTTTGCAGTAGTATCCGCATGAGACTCCGTGAGTAGGATACATAATTTATTGCTTGATGTATCAAGGTATGCCCCTGCGTATTCATCGGGATATTTGCCGTTGAATGACGAGAGTAGTTCGTTATATGCAGCGTTAGCATCTCTCACATTGTCCGCAAACGCCGGAACCGCTATGAATGTGAATAGCATCAGCATCAAAACGGCTGCTATAAAATTTCTCACAGTAATTTCCTCCTTCGTTTTATCATGTATTGTGGCATCAACAAGAATTTAACAACCCCGTGAAGCCAACAGCAAAGACGCATTAACCAGTAGATACGGAAAAGCTTGAAACAAGTTCAAGTGGACAGAATGCCATAGTCGTTGAACTTGAACCCGAGAGTACACCACAAGCGATAACTCCATCAGTTGTTGTATAGTAAACAGGCCCGCCGCTATCTCCATTCTTAACTGTTCCGCTTGTCGTTGAACACTGAACCATATTCTTAACAACAAAAGTTGCGGAATGATATATGTCGATATTTGAGTTAGTTACAGTGTGTGTGCATCGTCCACCGTTTTTGCCGTAATTGTAAACGGTAGTGTTTTGAGCTACACGGTTATCCACCCCTTTTACCGTATAATAAGAATTGGACGCCCATCTGGCTGTGGGAGTTAACGTTTGACTTGTTGTTACTTGAATAATTGACCAGTCACCAGCCTCGTTGTTGGCATATTGATACGCAACGCGAGGGCCAAGTTTGCGTGACGATGAAACGCTCTTCCAGTACAAGTCATTATTATCCCAGTTCCCATGCCCACAGGTCAAAATGGCATTGTTTCCGTTGTATGTTCCTATAAATCCGATGGTTGATATTCCTGTGCCGTTACTCTTGACTAATGCATCACCACCTCGAACCGTTACCATCGGTTGTTGCCTCTCTGCGGAAATGATTGTAATAGGGGATTTGCACAGAACATCATCATTTTCAATAATGGCCTGTGCTGTCCTGTAGTCAGAGGGTATTACACCAATGTCAACCAAGTTTTTTTCATCATTGATTCCTGCAAATGATAATCCAATACCCGCTGCCGATAATGTTGCAGATGTATTATCACGAATATTGAGCAATTCGTTGTATGAAAATTGAACCGTCCTAAAGAGAATATTGTTTTCTGCCCTTGGAACGCAAGAGAGCAGATATTTTTCTGCACTTTCAACTGTATGAGTAGCATTGGGTTGCGGGTCTGCAATTAGAACACAAAGAACATCCCCATCAATATATGCTCCACCATACTCATTGGGATATATCCCAGTAGAGTTTTTCAATCTGAACGAAGTCAACAATCTATTGTATATTTCGTTCAATTGCGCTTGTTTATCGAATGTTCTTGATTCGTTGAGCAATGGGATTGTTCCCATATCAACGTCAGTTGCAGCTATGAGGTCTGTGCCATCAAAAATAGGCTCATGATCTGTGCTTGTCGCTGATGATAGCGTAACGAAGCTAAACAAAACCACTAATATCAATGTGATTGCCAGTATTTTTTTCATTGGTTTCTCCTTTCTACCATCTCGTTTTTTCTTGTGTGCTTTCGCATGGCATTTAAGCGAAAAACAAACAGAATCGGAAATAGTTAAGCATATCAACTTCAACTGGAATCAATGTAAAAAGCGCACAAGCCGACTAATCACCAGTCCGGCTCATGCGCCAACAGAAACGATTTTGATACGACCTCTCCATAATCGGGAGCCGCACCA
>ERZ857984.244-NODE-244-length-75190-cov-6.034871_pt1 | contig 75190 bp, 86 predicted proteins | sample MGYA00519914_ERZ857984 | MGnify/ENA primary metagenome ERZ857984 (study PRJEB31778, sample SAMEA3449417) | human gut metagenome | biome: human gut; feature: human-associated habitat; material: faeces | place: United Kingdom | collected 2010/2012 ...
GAGCCGCTCCACCGCTATCTCACGGGCAATCTGGGCCTGCCCGCGCCGCAGGTGTATCACATCGGCACGGTCATCGGCACCCATGCGGGCCCCGGGGCGGCGGGCATTGCCTTTTTTGCAAAGGAAGCCCCGGCGGACGAAGCATAACATTGTGTATCTGAAAAAGGAACGGGGCGTTTGCCCCGTTCCTTTTTTCCGCGGGGTTCAGCGCGCCGGCGCGTCGGCCGCTTCCAGCTCAAAGGTCACGGCCGCAGACCCCGCCCGGGGCGCAGCCGCCGGGTGGCTATGGGTTCTCTTTGCCCCCGTTTTGTGGTACGATAAAACGCAAAGGAGGTGCCTGCCATGAAAAAAGCCGCGCGCATTGCGGGCTGGGGCCTGTTCGCGCTCTACCTTGCGGCGCTGCTTCGCCTCACGGTCTTCCGCCCGGGGCGCATGCCCGCGCCGGTGCTCAATCTTACCCCCTTTGCCGAGTGGGGGCGCACCCTTGCCCAGGAAGGGCCCGTGCGCTTTTGTTACCTGTTTTTTGGAAACATCGTCTGGTTCATGCCGCTGGGCTGGGCCCTGGCCGCCCGGGGGATGCGGCTTCGCTGGGCGGCGCTGGCGGGGTTTGGCCTGTCGTTTGGGATCGAGCTGGGTCAATTTTTGCTGCGCACCGGCGTCAGCGAGGTGGACGACCTTTTGCTGAACACCCTCGGCGCCGTGCTCGGCTGGTGCGCCGCGGCGCTGTGGCGCCGCTGGCGGCCGGGCCGCGCATTTCGCCGCCTGCGCCGCAGCCGCTGGCGCTGGCTGTTCGGCGCGGTCTGCCTGGCCGCCCTGGCCGCGGCGCTTGTGCTGTGCAAAGCGGTTCGGCCCAACCTGCTGTTCGCCCGCCAGTGGCCGGTCAAAGGGGTGGATGTTTCAGAATACCAGGGCAGGATCGATTGGCCTGTCCTTGCCCGCCAGTCCGTCCGCTTCGCGTTTATAAAAGCCACCGAGGGCAGCTCCTCTGCCGACCCCGCCTTTGCGCACAACCGCCGCGGGGCCGCTGAGGCGGGGATCGCCGTGGGGGCCTACCATTTTTTCAGCTTCGATTCCCCCGGCGCCACACAGGCCGAAAATTTTCTTGCCGCGCTGGGCGGCCAGGCCGACGCCCTGCCCCCGGTGGTGGATGTGGAGCTTTACGGCAGCTATGCCTTTTCTCCAAAGCCTGCCGGCGAGGTGCGGCGCGAACTGCGCGTGCTGCTGGCCGCGCTGGAAGGCGCCACCGGCCGCAAACCCATCCTGTATGCCACCGGGCGGGCCCGGCGGCTGTACCTCGCCCAGGGCTTCGGGCAATATCCGCTTTGGCTGCGCAGCGTGTACCTGCCCCCCGCCGGGGAATGGCTATTCTGGCAATACACCGACCGCGGCCGCCTTCCCGGTTACAGCGGGCCGGAGCGCTTTATCGACCTGAACGCCTTTTGCGGCGGCGAACAGGCCTGGGCACAATTTTTAGCCGCGGGCGCCGCCTGATCCGGCACTCTGCCCCACAGGCCGCAAGCTCCAGCCTCTCCTGCACAAAGCGGGGCCGCATCTGAAAAGATGCGGCCCCGCTTTGTGTGTTTACCGAAGAACGATTATTTTCCGCTGCCGCCGCGGCGCTTGCGCTCGCCCTCGATCAGGCGGGCTGCCACCTCTTCGACCTGCTCGGCCATCTCGAAGCCCTCGGCCAGCTTGCTCTCCTCCATACCCGCGTAGGCAGGTTCGCCCTTGAAGGCCATTTTCAGCATGATGGGGGTGAACACGGCGCAGCACACCACCAAAATAATGATGGGGCCGAAAAAGATCGGGTTGATGATGTTCATGGCCATGCCCTTGTTGGCCACGATCAGCGCCACCTCGCCCCGGCAGGCCATGCCGCAGCCAATCTGCACGCACTGGCGGCCCTTGAAGCCGAAGAGCTTCGCGCCCAGGCCGCAGCCGATCAGCTTGGAGCCGATGCCCACCACCACCAGCATCACGGTGAACATTACAATAAAGGCGTCCATTTTGGGCAGCTCCACCTTAAGGCCCAGGTTCGCAAAGAACACGGGGGTGAGCAGCAGGTAGGCCAGGGGGTTAAACTTGCTGGCCGTGTAAGCGCCCTTGGGGGTGGTGGTCACAATCAGGCCCGCGGCAAACGCGCCGATGATGTCGGCCACGCCGAACCACTCCTCGGCCGCCCATGCCATAAACAGGCACAGCACAAAGGCAAAAATGGGGTAGCGGCGCAGGTTGCGGTCCCGCACCTTGGTCTCGTACCAGGTCAGGCCCTTGCTCACCACAAAGAACATCACGCCCACAAACACAAAGAACAGCACGATCTTGAGCAGCACAACGCCGATGTTCACCTGGGCGCCCGCAAGGCTGGTCACAACGGTCAGGCACACAAGGCCCAGCACATCGTCGATCAGGGCGGCCGCCAGGATGGTGTTGCCCACCTTGGTGGACAATTTCCCCAATTCCTTCAGGGTCTCCACGGTAATGCTCACCGAGGTGGCGGTGAGCACGGTGCCCAGGAACAGATCCTGCAGCAGCTTGTTGCCGGGCAGGGCCAGCTCACCGGTGTTGAAGAACACCATCAGCAAAGTGCCCAGCCCCAGGGGGATCAAAACGCCCGCCATGGCCACCACAAAGCCGGCCTTGCCGGTCTGCTTGAGCTCGTTGATGTCGGTGCCCATGCCCGCGCTGAACATGATCACGATCACGCCCAGCTCGGCCACCTGGCTCAAAAAGTCGCTGGGCTGAATGAGGTTCAGCACCGCCGGCCCCATCAAAAGGCCCGCCAGCAGCGCCCCCACCACCTGGGGCATCTGCAGCTTGCCGGTCAGCATGCTGAGTGCCTTGGTGGCCAGCAAGATCATCGCCACATCAATTAAATACCTATAAGACATGCTCTTTCTCCTCTTTCCTCTCTCTTCCATCTCTTGCCCGGAAACATTTCGCACAATCTTGTATTATACACACTTTATTCACAAACAGCAAGCGGGAAAGGGGGGATGAGCTTGACAAATTTCACCTTTTATTTGCCTTTTCGGCGCGCAGCTTTCTGCCGCAAAAACAGAAAAGCCTCCCCGGCCTTGGCCGGGCTCTCGAACCCTCGCTTGGGCACGATCAGGATCATGTTGGTCTGGAACAGCAAAAACAGATACTGCCCGTCCTGCCCTGCCTCGGCAAGCTGGGAATAGGGCACATAGCTGCACCGGGCGCCGCCTGTGTGGGTAAAGCCGTTTTGCCCCGCCACCAGCCAGCCCGGCTCGGTCAGGCGCACCGCCTGCTCGCTGTCCACAATGCGGCGCACCGCGCTTTTCAGCACAAAGGGGGCCCGGCTCAGCGCCGCCGCGCCCATAATCGCCCCCAGCCCCAGCATCATGGCGCTGTAGCCCCAGTCGCCCCGCACACCGCTCAAAACGCCCAGTGCCAGGCACAACGCCGTCATGGCCTGGGTCAGCCGCACCGCGCGCCGGGCGGGCACGACCCCGCGGTTCGCGGCGTATACCGCGCCGAACAATTCCTGGGGCCGCAGCCGGATGGGCGCGGCAAACACCGCCTGTTCCCCCTGGGGCAGCGGCGGCTGCGGGGGCAGGGGCTCCTCGGGCGCGGGGCTGGCCAGCAATTCCGCCTGCCGGCGCAGCAGCTCCGCCTTGGCCAGCGCCGCGCACCGCCGGGCCTCATCCGCCGCGCGCCGCATGGCCTCTCTGTCTTCAAACAGCCGGGCGGGCAGGCCAAAGCTGCGCTTTTTGCCGTGGGTGTACACAAGCACCCCCGCCGCGCACACCAGCGCGTCGTCGATCACCGAGGGGTCGCTGGCCATCTGGGCGCCGCCCTGGCACACCAGCAGCTGATCCTCCCGCAGGGCCACATGCCAGGGCCCGAACACCTCCGGCTGCAGGCGCGCCGCCCGCTTAACCGCGCGCCGCGCCAGGTTCTGCGGCCGGCTGCACCACAGTGCCCAGAACGCCAGCCCCAGCATAACCAGCGCCAAAACGCCATACACCAGCAAAATGCCCGCGTGCCACGCATGGCCCCCCTGCCCAAAGCCGTGGGGGCGGCCCAGCCGCACGCCCTGCATCGCCAGCCAAAAGGCAAATACGGCGCTCAAGGCCGCCACCACCCGCAGCAGCACACCCGAAACGCGGCTGCGCCGGTACTGCTCGGCGGCAAAGGCCTGCATGTCCTCTTTTGTATATGTATAATCCCATTCCATGGCCGTAGCTCCTTTTCCCTCAGCAGGAATCCCCCGCGCTAAACGCCGCGGGCCGGGCCTGCTCACAGTTCCTTTTCAAACGCCTTCTGCACAGCCAGCAGCACCCCCGCACGGCTGGCTGCAAAATTCAGGCCGCCCTGCAGGTACACGGTATAAGGCGCGCGCATGGGCCCGTCGCACGAGAGCTCGATGCTGCTGCCCTCGGTAAACGCGCCCGCCGCCATAATCACCTCGTCGGCATAGCCCGCCATGGCGTAGGGCTCGGGCCGCACAAAGCTGTCCACCGGGCTGCCCTGCTGGATCCCCTGGCAGAACGCCACCAGCGCCTCGGGGCTGCCCGCCTCAAAGCTGGTAATGATGTCGTTCCGGGGCGCGGTATAGCGGGGGGTGGGCTCCTTGCCCAGCAGCTCCAAAAGGCAGCTGGAATAGATGCTGGTCTTCACCGCCTCGGCGGTGACCCCCGGCGCATAGTAAAGCCCCAGGTACAGCTGGCGCAGGGTGTCCAGGGTGCAGCCCAGCTCCCGGCCGGTGCCGGGGGCGGTGAGCCGGTGGCCGCAGCGTTCCACCAAATCCGCCCGGCCCGCAATGTAGCCGCCGGTGGGCGCAATGCCGCCGCCCCCGTTTTTGATCAGGCTGCCCACCATCAGGTCGGCCCCCACGCTCACCGGCTCAGCGGTCTGGGTAAATTCGCCGTAGCAGTTGTCCACCATCACCAGGATTTCGGGGTTCGCCTGTTTTGCGGTGCGCGCCACCCTGCCGATGGTTTCCAGGTCAAAGGCCGCCCGGCTGGAATAGCCGCGGCTGCGCTGGATGTGGCACACCCTGGCCTCTCTCGCCTTCTGCGCGATCAGTTCATAGTCCGGCACGCCGCCCTCTCTCAGCGGGGCTTCGTCGTATTTCACTCCAAATTCGGCAAGGCTGCCGCAGCCCTTCCCCGCGCCGTCGATGCCAATGACCCCTTCCAGCGTGTCGTAGGGGCGGCCGGTGGCGGCCAGCAGGGTGTCACCCGCCCGCAGCAGGCCGAACAGGGCCACCGTCAGGGCATGCGTGCCCGACAAAAAGTGCGGGCGGCACAGCGCGTCCTCCGCGCCCACCGCCTGAGCGAACACCCGATCCAGCTTGTCGCGGCCCGCGTCGTCGTACCCGTAGCCGGTGGTCCCCGCCAAATGGGTGGCGGCCACCCGGTTTTCGGTAAAGGCTTTCAGCATTTTGACCTGGTTGTAATCCCGGATGGCGTCGATCTTTTCAAACTCCGGGCGGCAAAGCCCCATGGCTTTTTGGTCCAGCTCCAGCAGCCGGGCAGAGAAATCATAAAATTGTTCCAGCATTTTTTATTCCTTTTCTTCTCTTATGTTCTGTTTTTTGTTTTGCAGGGGAAAGGCTTGTGGAAAGGGCCGCGTCACGGCGCTTTTGGGCGCCAGCACACCGCGCTGCCCCGTTTTTCAAAGCCCAGGGCCTGGTAAAACCGCTCGCGCCCGGGCGCGCACAAAAGGCTCACCCCCAGGCCCTGCTGCGCCAAATAATTTGCAAGGCCCGCTACCAACCAGCGCCCCGCGCCTTTATGGCGAAGCTTCTCCTCGGTCTCCACCGCGGCCAGGCAGGCCTGGCCGCCCCACATCGCATAAGCGCCTGCGGTGGCCGCCAAGCAGCCCTCAAAGCGGGCGGCCCAAATGCAGGCCAGTCCCCGGTTCTTCATTGCACAGGCGTCGGCATAAAAATTATCCCGCGCCTGCGCGCCCGCTTCTCCCAGCTCCCGCCCGCGGGCCAGCAGGTCCGCCACCTCCCACAGGGAGGGCTCGGTTTCCAGGCAAAACCCCGCGGGCGCGGGCGGCTGGGGCAGCCTCCCGCCGGGAACAAGGCCAAAAACGGCAAGCTCCCGCGCAGGCTGCCAGCCCCGGGGCGGCGCGCCCTGTTCCATGCGCAGCTCGCGCACCTTCAGCATCTCCAGCAGCAGGGCCAGCTCCTCCGGGTCGGCCCGGCCCGCCAGCTGTGCCGCCGCCCCCCGCACCGCCAGTGCAAAAGGCTCTGCACCCTCCCCGCCGGTAAAAAAGCGCCAGCCGGAAGCAGGCAGGCCGGCAAAGGCGGCGCAGCGCGCCCCCAGGCTGCAGGCCGTGGGGCCGCCCCCCAGGGCGGCCCGGTACCGCCGCGCGGCCCCAGGCCCCTTTACGGCACAGATCACAGCGCGTTCACCAGCTCTTTGTAATGGCGGCCCCGCACCTCGAAATTGGGGTAAAGGTCAAAGCTGGCGGAGGCGGGCGAAAGGCTCACGATGTCGCCGGGCTTTGCCGCCGCCCGGGCCAGCGCCACCGCCCCGGCCATGTCCTGCGCGTGCTCGATCACAAGGCCGCTGGCCGCAAAACCCGGGCAGGCCCGCACGGCCGCCTCGATCTTGGGGCCGGTCTGGCCCATCAGCACCAGCACCTTCACATGCTCCAGCAGCTCGGGGGCCAGGGGCTCATAGGGGATATTTTTGTCGTATCCGCCGGCGATCACGATGATCTTCTGCCCAAAGCTGCGCAGGCCGGCAATGGTGCGGGTGGGGCTGGAGGCGATGGAATCGTTGTACCACTGCACCCCGTCCAGGGTGCGCACCGGCTCAATGCGGTGCTCCACCCCGGCAAAGCTGCCGCCCACGCGCCGCATGGCCTCCACCGGAACCCTGCCCCACACGGCCGCAATGGCCGCCAGCAGGTTTTCGATGTTGTGCAGCCCCCGCAGCTTTACCTCGCCCTGCGCCAGCACGGGGGTCACCGCGCCGCCCTCGGCCATGCACAGCATGCCGTCCGCCCGCAAAAACGCGCCGTTGTCGGTCTCGCGCAGGCGGGTGAACCAGCATTGGCTGCCCCTGCAGTCCGCCTGCATGGCGCGGGTGACCTCGTTCTCATACCCCAGCACCGCCCGGCAGCCCTCCTCCTGCCACAGCAGGATGTTGCGCTTTGCGTCGATGTATTCCTGCATGTCCTTGTGGTGGTCCAGGTGGTTCGGGGTCACGTTGGTCACCACCGCCACCCGCGGGCTGCGGCGCATGCTGATCAGCTGAAAGCTCGAAAGCTCTACCACCGCCTCGTCCTCCGGCCGCACCTGGGCCAAAATGGGCAGCAGCGCCCGGCCGATGTTCCCGCCCAGGTGCACGGTGCGCCCCGCCGCCTCGAACATGGCGGCAATCAGGCTGGTTGTAGTGGTCTTGCCGTCCGAACCGGTCACCGCCGTGATCTCACAGGGGCAATACTCAAAAAACAGCTCCATCTCGCTGGTCACCAGCGCCCCGGCGGCTTTTGCGGCCTGCAATTCCGGGGTATAATACTCAAAGCCGGGGGTTCGCAGGATCATATCCTGGTCGGCAAGGCCCGCCAGGTATCCCTCCCCCAGCGACAGGCTCACCCCCAGCTCCCGCAGTTCGCCGGCATAATCGCCAAATTCCTCCAGCTGCTTTTTGTCGCACAGGGTCACTGCCGCGCCCATCCCGCAAAACTGGCGCAGCAGCGTTTTGTGGCTCACCCCCGCGCCGATGAACGCGACCTTTTTCCCCTTCACCGCGGCTGCAAGCCGCTGCTGATCCTCCTGCATGCTATCCCGGCCTTTCCTGCTTACTTGGGCAGCGCCCGGCCCGCATCCTGCCAAAATGGGCAGAATGCGGGCGAATTTAAAAATCACTGCCCTTTATTATAGTCAGTTTTCAGGGCTTTCGCAACAAAACCGGCCGCAGATCGGCAAACATTTGTTCTGGCGCACGGTTTCAGCGCATAAGCGCCGCCGCCAGCCGCGCCGCGCAGGGCAAAGCGGCTCTGTTTTCACCTTTTACGCGCAGTCTTGTGCATTCTGTTTGTTTTTTTCACATTTTTTTGTTACTATAAAAAGAACCATGTAAGAAATGAGGTGGGCGCAGGTGCGCAAAACCTTTGGGGCTCTGGCCGGTTGCCTCTTTTTCACGCTTTTTCTGACCGGCTGCGGCAGCCAGATCAATTTCACCTGGACGGTAGACCGGGTGCCGCAGAATCTTGATCCACAGCTTGCCGCCGAAAGCCCGGAGCTGATCGCCGTGGCAAACCTTTACAGCGGCCTGACCCGCCTGGACGAGGCCGGCCAGCCTCAGCTGGACTGCGCTTCGGCCTATACCGTAAGCCCGGATGGCCTGACCTATACCTTCACCCTGAAAGAGGGCCTGGGCTACGCCAGGTCCGGCGGCCAGGACGGGGGCTACGCCCTCACCGCGCACGACTTTGTGTTTGCGTTCCGCCGTATCTTCCGGGCCGAGACCGCCAGCCCATACACCAGCACCTTTGCCCTCCTTCAGAACAGCCAGGCCGTGCTGGCGGGCGAAGCGCCCGAGAGTGCGCTGGGGGTCAGCGCGCCCAGCGATACCACCTTCGTTCTGCAGCTCTCCACACCGGACCCGGAGCTGCTGCAAAAGCTAGCCCTGCCCGGCGCAATGCCCTGCAACGAGGCATTTTTCGACAGCACCCAGGGCGCCTATGGCCTGAACCGGTCCGCCACCCTGACAAACGGCCCGTTCTATCTGTACAACTGGAATACAAACGGCCTGTTTTTGCGGCGCGCCGCACAGGGCGACCGGGTGACCAGCCTGCGCCTGGTCCTGAACAGCACCGCCGCCGCCACCAGCTCCCCGGGATCGGGCTCCGGGTCCGGTGCCGTCTCCCAGCCCCTTACCGGCGCCGAGCTGGTGCTGGCGGGCAAGGCCACCGCCGCCCTGAGCGACAGCACCGAGGCCGGCTCTCTTGCTTCCCTGCCCTACACAGCCACCACCTGGGCGCTGGCGTTCAACTGTGAAAACGAGTTGCTGGCCCAGCCGCAGCTGCGGGCGGCGCTGGCCGCCAGCGCCCGTGCCGCCGCCCCGGACCTGCCCGCGGAGTTTGCGGTGGCCGACGGCCTGGTCCCCCCTGCCGTCACCGCGCAGGGCGAGCCCTACCGCCAGGCGGCAGGCAGCGCCCTGCCCGCTTATGGGGATCCCGCGGCCCTGTGCCGCGAAGGGCTGGCCGCGGCGGGCGCGAACCGCTTTTCCGGCATCACGGTGCTGCTGCCCCAGGGGCAGCCCTACCGCAGCCTGGCGGGCGCGCTGAACCAGCAGTGGCAAAAACAGCTGGGCGCCTGGTCGGCCTATTTCTCCCTGGAGGAGCTGCCCCCCGACCAACTGGCCGCACGGGTGGCGGCGGGCGATTACCAGATCGCCCTGCTGCCCTTCTCCCCCTCCAGCGACAGCGCGCTGGAAGTGCTGGAGCAGGTGGGCCTCTCCCACTGGAACAGCCCGGACTTCGAGGCGGCCCTGGCAGCGCTGCGCGCGGGCGGCGGCAACTCCCCCGCCCTCCTGGCGCAGGCCGAGCGGCTGGCCCTGGGCGAGGCGGCCGTTGTGCCCCTGTGGTATCACAGCCAGGCGCTGCTGGTGCAGCCCGGGGTGCGGGGCCTGGTCTTCCGCCCCTTCGGCCCCGTGCTGGACCTGACCTGGGCCACCTTAAAAGAATAACAGGCGAAGGGCCGCCGGATTGTAAATCCGGCGGCCCTGCGCTTTCAGCTTTTCCCCCAATACCGGCGGGTGCGGGCGCGGTAGCTCTGGTAAGCAGCGCCAAAGGTTTCACCCAGCCAGGCTTCCTCCTGCAGGATCTGCAGGTGCAGCATCAAAACGGCAAACAGCGCAAAGGCCAGGTGCAGCCAGTTGAAAAACCAGAGCAGCAGCCCTAAATAAACAAGATCAAACCCCAGGAAGGCAGGGTTGCGGCTGTGGGCATAGACCCCGCCCGTAACCAGCGCCGTATCTTTTTCTGCGGGGATACCGGCCCGCCAGCTGCCGCCCAGGCCCCGCACCGCGGCCAGAAAAACGGCGCAGCCCAAAAGGCACAGGGCCAGCCCCGCCGCAAAGCGCGCCGGGCCGGCGGGCCCGCCCAGCAGGATGCTGGCCGCCTCCACAGGCACGATGGACAGGGTGGCCGCGCCCAGCAGCCGTTCCACCAGCAGGGTCCCCGCGGTTTTATCGCCCCGGCCGATCTGGTTGGTGCGCACGCCCTGCCGGCGCTGGGCGAGCTGCTTTGAAAAATAGATCGCATAAAATGCCGCCATGCACAGCAGCGCCAAAAATTTCTGGTACATACGCCTCTCCCTTTTTAAAAACGGCCCCGGCCCTGGAATGCAGGGCCGGGGCCGTATCTGTTCGGTCAGGGCTTTGCAAAGACCGCCCGGGCGGCATTGGCCACCGCGATCAGCGCCACGCCCACATCCGCAAAAATGGCCAGCCACATGGGGGTCATGCCAAAGGCCGCCAGCGCCAGAACCACCAGCTTTACCCCCAGGGCAAACACGATGTTTTGCAGCACAATGCTGCGGGTGGCCCGGGCAATGCGGATGGCGCTGCCGATCTTTTCCACCTCGTCGGTCATAAGCACCAGGTCGGCGGCCTCAATGGCCGCGTCGCTGCCCACGCCGCCCATGGCCACGCCCACGTCCGCGCGGGCCAGCAGCGGCGCGTCGTTGATGCCGTCGCCGGTGTAAAGGGTCACGCCCTCCACGTCTTTTGTCAGTTCTTCAAAGGCTGCCACCTTGTCCTGCGGCAGCAGGCCCGCTTTGTAGCCGTCCAGGCCCACGGCCTCCGCCACCTCTTTTGCCACGCCCTCCCGGTCGCCGGTCAGCATGAACAGTTTCTTCACCCCCAGCTCCCGCAGGCGGGCCACCGCCTCTTTGGCGCCGGGCTTTACCTCATCCCGGATCAGCAGGCTGCCCAGGTATTGGGAGCCGCGCGCCACCAAAAGCAGGGTGCCGGCCCCGCTGCCGCCGGAAAAATCGCCCGCGGCGCCGGCCTTTTCCATCAGGCGGGCATTGCCCGCATAGTATACGCCCTGTTCGGTGTGGGCGGCCACGCCCATGCCGGCCAGCTCTTCGTAGGCAGTGATGGGGCCGCCGGGGTCCCGGTCGGCGCAGTACCGGCGCACCGACACCGCAATGGGGTGCCCGGAGCTGCGCTCACACAGGGCGGCGGCAGCCAGCAGTTCGCCTTCCTCCACCCCCGGCGCCGGCAGCACGCGGCTCACGGCAAATTCGCCCAGGGTCAGGGTGCCGGTCTTGTCGAACACCACGGCTTTGGGGGCGCGCAGCCGGTCCACCACGTCGCCGCCCTTGACCAGAATGCCGTTGCGGGCCGCGCCGCCAATGCCGCCCATAAAACTTACCGGGATGCTGAGCACCAGCGCGCAGGGGCAGCTCACCACCAGGAACACAAGCCCCCGGTACAGCCAGTCGCTGAAGGTGGCCCAGCCGGTGAAAAAGGGCGGCACAAACACGATCAGCGCCGCAAGCGCCATGACCGCCGGCGTATAGATCCGGGCGAACTTGGTGATGAACTGTTCCGCCTTCGCCTTTTTGTCGCCCGCCTCGCTCACCAGGTCCAGGATCTTCTGCACGGTGGAATCGCCGTAAACGGCAGTCACCTGTGCGGTCAGCAGGCCGGAAAGGTTTACGCTGCCGCTGGCCAGCGCCGCGCCGGGCGCGGCGGCCACCGGCACACTCTCACCGGTCAGGGCGCTGGCGTCCACAGCGCTCTCACCGTCGGTCACGGTGCAGTCCAGCGGCACCCGCTCGCCGGGGCGGATGCGGATGAGCTGGCCCACCGCCACCTCGCCGGGGTCCACCCTGCGCTCGCTGCCGTTTTCATAGAGCACCGCAAAGTCCGGCCGAATGTCCATCAGGCCGGCGATGTTTTTGCGGCTGCGGCTCACGGCCAGATCCTGCAGCAGCTCGCCCACCCGGTAAAAGATGATCACGGCCACCGCCTCGGACATATCGCCGATGGCGAACGCCCCCAGCGAGGCCACCGCCATCAAAAAGTTTTCGTCAAAAATTCTGCCGCGGGTGATGTTTTTCAGCGCGCTCCACAGGATTCCATGACCCGCCAGCAGATAGGCCGCCAGGTAAACCGCCACGGCCGGCCAGCCGGCCGCAAAATGCCCCAGCACCAGCAGGGCAATGGCCCCCGCCACCTGCCAGGCAGTGCTCACCGCCTCGCTCTTTTCCACCCCGGCCCCGTGGTCGTGGCCGCAGCCGCAGCCGTCGTCGTGCTCATGCCCGCAGCCGCATTCGCCGCCGTGGTTGTGGCCATGCTCGTGCCCGTGCTGGTGGCTACCGTGTTCCCCGTGCCCATGCTCTTCATGGCGGTGCTCCTGTCCGTGCTCACAGCAGCCTTCCTGCCCCGCGGCCGCGCAGTGTTTCTGTTTGTTTGCTTCCATCGTCTGCTCTCCCCTTCCCTGCGTGTTGCCTCATTTCAGCTTGGCAAATTGGTCAATGGCGGCTTTCAGCTCCTCCATGGTTTCGTCCGTGTCGGTGCCGTTCACCACACAGTGCTCCAGATGTTCGGTCAGGATCAGCTTTGCAACCTGGGTCACGGCGCTGCTCACACTGGAAAGCTGGGTGAGCAGGTCGCCGCAGGGGCGGCCGCTCTGCACCATTTCACGGATGCCGTTTACCTGGCCGCTGATGCGGGCCAGGCGGCGGGTCACGTCGGCGGAATGCTTGCAATCAGACATATTCAAGTCCTCCTGTAAAAGTTTGTGTTTCGTTTTATCCCCCCTGGGGGTATTCTTGCCCTGATGACAGTATATACCCCCAGGGGGTATTATGTCAAGAGGGATCGCAAAAAAATCCTGCAGGGTTTGACAAACGCCTCCCGGGCCTGTATGATAGGGGTGCAAGGCGGGCCGCGGCCCGCCTGATATTGAAACTGAAACGGAGCGTGAGAGCATGCGCAAGTTTTCCTGCTGATTCACACAGGGCACACGCAAAACGGGCCGGCCTTTTGGGGGCGGCCCGGGATCGTGCGTGCCCTTGGCAGGGGAACTTCCGCAGTCGGGCCGGCCTTTGGGGCGGCTCGCCGCTTTGCGCGCGCACCGGATCGCCCGGCTCTTTTCAGGGCAGGCGGATATTTGCGCGGCCGCAGGGGAAGCTTTTCCCCTGCGGCCGATTTTTTTCAGAGCGGAGGCTCCCGCGCATCCCTGCGGGGCGGGCGGCGCCGCTTTTGTGAAAGGAGCGATGCGCAATGTCCTTGATCCAGGTCACCGACCTTACCTTTGCCTATCCCGGCAGCTTTGACAATGTATTCGAGCACGCCACCTTCCAGCTCGACACCGATTGGAAGCTTGGCTTTGTAGGCCGCAACGGCAGGGGCAAAACCACCTTTCTGCGGCTTTTGATGGGCCGCCTGCCCTGTGGGGGGGCCATCCGTGCCAGCGTCCCCTTCGACTATTTTCCCTTCGGGGTGCCGGACCCGTCCGCCTCCCCGGAGGAGCTGCTCGGGGCCTTTTGCCCCGAAGCGCAACCCTGGCAGCTGGCGCGGGAGCTTGGGCTGCTGGGCATGGACCCCGGCCGGCTTTACCAGCCCTTCTGCACCCTGAGCCAGGGCCAGCAGACCAAGGTGCTGCTGGGGCTGCTGTTTTTGCGCCAGGGGCACTTTTTGCTCATCGACGAGCCCACCAACCACCTGGACCTGGAAGCCCGGCAGGCGGTGAGCCGCTATCTGGCAGGCAAGCGCGGGTTCATTCTGGTGAGCCACGACCGGGCCTTTCTGGACGGCTGTGTGGACCACGTGCTTGCCATCAACAAAAAGAGCATCCAGGTGCAGCGGGGCAACTACACCACCTGGCAGCAGAACTGGCAGCTGCGCCAGCAGTTTGAGCAGCGGCAGAACGACCGGCTTCAAAAGCAGATCGGCCAGCTCACCGCCGCCGCGCGCCGCACCTCGGCCTGGTCCGACAAGGTGGAGGCCGGCAAGACCGGCATCGACCCCGTCAAGCGGGGCGCGCCCCGGCCGGACCGGGGCCACATCGGCCATCAGGCCGCCAAAATGATGCAGCGCGCCAAGGCCATTGAAGGGCGGCGGCAGGCGGCAGTGGACGAAAAGCGGGGCCTTTTGCAGGAAGTGGAAGAGACCGGCCGCCTCAAGCTCACCCCGCTGGCCCACCCCAAGCAGGTGCTGGTTCGCGCCGCGCACCTGAATGCCTTTTACGGGCAGCTGCAGGCCCTGCACGACCTGGGCTTTGTTCTGGAGCAGGGCCAGCGCCTTGCGGTACAGGGCCCCAACGGCTGCGGAAAATCCACCCTGTTCGGGCTGATCCTGGGCCAAAGCACCGCCCGCGCCGAAGGCCTGCTCGAGGTGGCCGCCGGCCTGACCATCAGCTGGCTGCCCCAGGCGACCGGGCAGCTGGCGGGCCCGCTGGGCCGGTTTGAAGCGCAGCAGGGGCTGGATCCCACCCTTTTCCGGGCCGTGCTGCGCAAGCTGGGCTTTGAGCGGGCGCAGTTTGAAAAGGACATGGCGAGCTACAGCGAGGGGCAAAAGAAAAAGGCGGCCCTCGCCGCCAGCCTGTGCCGCCCCGCCCACCTGTATGTATGGGACGAGCCGCTGAACTATATCGACCTGCCCGCCCGCGGGCAGGTCGAGGAGCTGCTCCTGGCGTTCCGGCCCACCCTTTTGTTTGTGGAGCACGACGCGGTGTTCACCGAAAAGGTTGCCACGCATGTGCTGCGGCTGTAAAAGCCGGCCGCGGCAGGCGCGCCATTGCAGAGGGGCATGGACCCGGCTCCGCAGGCTTTGGCGCCCCGCCCCACCGCACAAAACGCCCCCTGTGCAGGAATATCTACCTGCACAGGGGGCGTTTTCCCCCGGTTCAATCCGCCGGGGCTGTTCACGCTGGGCTGCGGTTTTTCCAGCTGCTGTCACCGCGCGCTTTTCAGCGAGAGGTCAATCTCAAAAAAGCGGTGCCAGGGAAATTCCACCCGTTCAATGCGCGCGGGCCCCGGCAGCGCCCAGCGCACCAAATACTGTTCCAACTCCCGCTGCACAAACGCCGCAAGCTGGTTCTCCCCCTCGCCCCTGTCCAAGGTGCTGCCCACGCTTTTCGCCAGCTCCGCCGCGCGCTGGCGGATATCGGCCTGATAGGCCCAATCCTCCAGGATGCGGTGGGCGGTAAAAAGCGAGCGTTCCGCGGCTCGTTCCCGGAGCATGGCGTGGGCAATGCAGGTGCCCGCGGCGTTTGCGGCCGTGTTCCACGCCGCATAAGAGGCCAGCCTCGGCAGAAGGCCCTCCCGGGCCAGCATCCGCATCAATTCGTCGTCGCCGCCGTTCGCCGCGGCCAGGTCCGCCAGCGCAACGGGCTTTTCCCCAAGGTACGCCCGCAGCGAGGCCACAAAATCCGGCAGGCAGCGGCAGCCGGCATAGCTGGCGTCCCATTGGTCACCCTTTGTGCCGGCCTCCGCCATCCGCTCCCCGCCCGCGGTGGGGGCGTTGACCATCAGGATCAAATCCGCCGCCTCCGGGCTGGCGGCGGTCCTTCCCCCGGCCGCGGCGATCTGCCATTTCAGGTTCTCGCCCAGCGGCCGGTCCTCATATTTGGGCGTCACCAGCGGCCCGTACACGCTGCTGTACTGCAAATACACCGCCGGCGTGCGGCCGCGGCTGTGGTTGACCGCGCGCGCCGTAAGCACACAGCCCACCTCGTCGGCCCCGGAATACAGGTAGGCGCGGCCGCTCTCCCCCGCCTGCAGGATCTCGGCCCGCAGCGCCCGCTGTTCCGCGGCCGCCCACCCATACTCTGCACAGTCGTCCAGGGGAATGACCAAAAAGTCCAGAATATTTTTGTGCAGCAGCTCCACGGCGCACTCGTTTACCGCGTGGTTCACGGCGCGGCGCCCGCAAAAATCCGCCGTCACCGCGGCCGGCAGCGCCCGCTCCAGCGCCTGCAGCTCCTCCGCCTCCGCGCCGGAGGCCAAGCCCCGCTCCCTTTTATCCCGCAAAACGCCCAGGCGGCACAGCCGTGCGCCATACATTTTGTAATAATCCGGCTCTTCTTCGGCCGAATTGTAGGCGGGCGCCCGCAGGATAAGGCTGAACGCAAAGACCTTGACCTGCGGGTGCTCCGCGCGCAGCTGCCGCAGCAGGCCCAGCCGGGCCCGGCACTGCTCCGCGCCGAGCTGGTGCAGCCGCGACGGAACGATGCCCCCGTACACCAGCATGTCGAGCGAGAGCACCGCATAGTCGCAGCCGCCAAAATTTTCTTTCAGCCACTGGGCCACGGCCTCCACGCTTGCCGGCTGCTTTTGATCGCCCAACAGCTCACGCGGCGGCATGATCAGTTCATACCCCCCGCACTCCTCGGCCATCATTGCCGGGAAGCGCGCATTGCAGGGCCGCTCGTCCAGCGGCAGCAACAAAATGCGTACCATTCTGTTTTCCCCCTTTTGCCCTGCAGGCAGGGCCGCTGTTCACAGCAGATTCTGTGTTGCGATCAGGTGGTATTTGTTGCAGACGGGGCAGCCGTCATCCTCACCGCTCTGCTGCCGGAAGGGCAGGATCTCCTGCTCCAGCTCGTCCAGCCGGTCAAGCTCCCCATTCAGAAACATGGTCAGGCGGGTCTGGGCCGTGCGGATGCGCCCGCACAGGCCGCCCAGGCGGATGTCGTGCACCTCCAGGCCGGCGCCTTTTGTGCCGTAGCACCACATGTGCACAAACGCCCTGTGCAGCGCCGCGGCCTTCTGCGCAAGGCTGTCCAGCGCGCCGCACAGCGCCCGCAGCTCCTCCCGGTCCTTATTGCGGTAGGCCGCGCGCACCGCCGTGCCGTAATTGCTCTTTTCCGCCAGCACCCGGGCCAGCAGTGTATACAGGGCAAACATGCGGTCAAACGCCTGCGGGTAGGCCCCCCCGCCGGCCAGCTGCTCCAGCCGCTGCGCACAGCGTTCATAGTGCGCCGCAATGCCCGCCTCGCCGGCGCAGGCGTCAAACGCCCCCAGCAGCAGGTCCTGATACAGCAGATACTTCGAGGGGTTCCGGATCTTTGTGTTCGGCCGCTCGCAGCCCGGCAGCAGGTCCAGCTCTTCCAGCGCCCGGTAGCCTTCCAGCGGCAGGCCTGTAAAGGCCCTGCACCGGCGGCTGATCGCCCTGTCGTCCGTGTTTGCCCCGTAGGCGTACTGGCCAAACAGCACAAGGCCGGGCCAAACGGTCTGCAGCGCCGCCTCGCCGCCGTCATCCGCCCACAGGGTGGCCAATATCTCGTCCACCCTGTAATTGCGGCAGGCCTGCAGGGCGGCATGGGTGGTGGTGAAGGTCTTTCCGTAATTGGGCGCCCAGCCGTTCCATTTCCAGATACCCCCGGCAAAAATAAGGTGCTGGTGGAACCCCTTCCGTTTTTCCAGCATACACTCATATTCCGCCTGGGTGTTGTGATAATAATCCCAGTAGGCCAGCTGGACCTCCTGCGGCACACGGGCAATATCGTTTTCATCCAGCGTCACGTCCGGGTTGTAGTAGTCCAGATTTGGGTCCTTGGAGCGGTAGAACATATCGTCCCAGATAATGGGCACCAGGCCCAGCTCCCGTGCGATCTGCGTCACCCGGCCCAGATGCTCGGTCATCAGCTCGAACTGCGGGCGGAACCCCTGCCGGCGCAGGTAAGCGCCGGTGCCAAGATCCATCGCCTCGTCCATGCCGATGTGAACCCGCCGGGTGCGGAACACCCCTTTCAGGCTGGAGAGCATTTCCCGGATGAAGGCGTATGTTTCATCACATCCCACCATCAGGGTGGCCGCAGTGTCCCGCATGGGCAGGGCATAATCCCACTTGAGCGTGGTGCCCAGATGGGAGAGGGTCTGGATGCATGGGATAAGTTCAATGTCCAGGCTGTCGGCAAAGTCGTCCAGTTCTTTCAGTTCCTGCAGCGAATACGCCCCCCGCAGATAACCGAAATAGGGGTACCGCTCCAACCGGTAGGTATCCTCCATATACAGATAACAGGCGTTGAAGCCGCAGAGCGCGATCCACACCAAAAACTCTTTGAGCTGTGCCAGGGTATACGCCGCATCGCGGGAAACGTCCAGCATAACTCCGCTTTTTTCATAGGCCGCGCGCTCGCAGGCGTTTTCCTCCCCCGCAAGGATACAGCCCAGCGCGCGGAAAAAATCGCACCGGCGGCGGTAGTCCACCTGAATTTTTGCGCCGCTGCGGCGCACCTTGAGCGACGGCGCGCCCTCCCCGCCCGCGCGGCGCGCGCTGATCTCGCCGTCAAAGTCCCGCGCGGCGTAGGGGTAATACGCAAGGATATTTTCAACGCCTTCCCGCAGGGCGCGGGTTTCGCCTGAAAGCCGGATCGCCACAAAAAGCCCTCCCATCCGTTTTGCATCAAAACAGATCGTCCCGCACAGCGTTCCATCGCATGGCCGCTGTGCGGGGCAACCGCTTTTCAAAAATTTTCCGTATACACAGGCCCGCCGCCCGCCCTGGTAAACACCGCAGCCTCAAACAGCCTGGGCCAGCGCAGCCTTGCCTCAAAGGCGGGCACCTCGCCGCCGAAAATCGCTTCCAGAAGCGGTCGAACGGCCTCAAACTCCTGCTGAAGCCACCGCTGCGTTTGGGGGATGTCCCGGATGTTGTAAACGTCCTGCCCCTCCGCCTTCACGCGGGCCGCCACCGCCTGGCGCACGATTGCCTGGTACACCGCGTCATCCAGAATGCGCTCCGCCGTAAAGGCCCGGTTCAGCGCCCCGTTGCCCTGATCGCCGGCCAGGATCTGCGCCAGCAGGGTGCCCAGCGCGTTGCTGGCCGTGTTCCACGCGGCATAGCCCCACAGCTGTGCAATGGGCAGTTCCTTTGCCAGGCATTCCAGCAAAAAAGGGTTGCCGCCGTTGGCAAAATCCAGGTCCAGCAGATAGCAGCTGCGCCCCTGCGCCGCAGCCTGCCCGATGGTGCGGCAGATCGCCCGCAGCTCCGCTTCGCTGTAATCGTGCGGCGCCTTGCTGCGCGGCAGCGAGGCCTCCCGCTGCTCCTGCTTCGGCGTCAGCACAAACAGCACCCGCCGGGCGCCCTGTTCCTGCCGCATGCACAGCGCCCGCATATGCTCCGCCAGGTTCTCCCGGAACGGGCGGTCCTCATATTTGGCCACAAAATCCGGCTGGCGCCCCAGCCAAACCACTTCCACCGCACAGCCCCCGGGGTGCAGCGCCCTTTGCAGCAGTTCCGCCCCGGCCTCGTCCGTGCCGTTGAACAAAAACACCCGGTCCGAAAGGCCCCCGGCCTGGATGTCGCGCAGCAGGGTTTCCTGCTCAAACCGCTGCAGCCCTTCCGGGGCGCAGTCCTCCTGCAGGATCAGCAGCTCGTCCACAACACCCTCTGCGGCCAGCCGGATGCATTCCCGGTTCACCCTGTGGTTCGTGCCGCGCGCCGTCAAAAACGTGCGCAGCACCTCGGCGGGGATCTCCTGCTCCAGCGCGCGGCACTGCTGTGCGGCCTCGCTGCAGCGCCCGGTTTTGGCCCGGTAGCAGAGCTTGGAATACAAATTCACCTTTTCCCACCACACCAAACTCTCCGGGTCAAGGGTGCTGATGGAGGTGCGCATCAGCACGTTGGATAAATAAATACGGGCGGCCGGCGCTTTCCGGCGGATGCGCGCCAAAACCTGCAGCGCTTCGCACTGGCGCGCGGCGCTCACCCGCGCCTGGCGGGAGGGGATGAGCCCGCCCTGCAAAAGCTGTTCGGCGCTGACGACCAGCGCGTCGCACCCCGGCGCTGTTTCTTCCAGCCAGCGGGCCAGCGCGGCTGTGTCGGACGCCTGCTTATAAGGGGCCACCAGCCCCTGCGGGGGCAGCAGCACCTGCGCCCCGCTCTGCCGGGCAAGCTGCACGGGCAGATCGTAGGTACAGGGGCGCGTATCGAGCGGCAAAAAACCAACTGTCATATCCTTCACCGTCTGAACATCCGCCTGTGCATGGCGGTCACAGCTTGTCGAGCTCGTTGCGGAAGGCGCTCACGCTGCGGCGCAGGCTCTCCTCCTTTGCGCCCGTGACCACAGCCCCCACCATGATGCCGGCCACGCCGCACCCGGCCAGCTGCCCCACCTCTGTGGGGCGGATGGCCCGCTGGGTGGGAATGACCACGGGCAGCTCGCTCTCTTTGCAAAGCGCCGAATACTGCAGCAGCTCCGCGGCCGTGAGCCGCTGGCCGTAGGTCTCGGGCCGCATGATGGAGGCCTCCAGCACATCCGCGCCGATGCGCGGCAGCCCGCGCACGTCCTCCAGCGTGTAATCACACGCCAGCGCCACCATTTTGATCAGGCCGGGCGTTGCCAGAACCGACAGCGGCATGGCCGACGCATACAGGGAGATAAAGCTGTACCCCAGGCCGAAGGCCTTTTGGTAATCGCGCTCCACATCCTCCACGCTGTTGCCCGCCACAATGCCGCACGGTCCCTTGGAAACGGCGGCGATCTGTTCAAGCGTGTTTTTTTCCTCTTCAAACGTGCCGAAGTGCAGGCCGCTCGCGCGGTGCTGCACATTCATGTGCACCTTGATCACATCGGCGCCGCACTCCACGGCCGCCCGGGCCAACTCTACACGGTTGCCGGGCAGGCTGACGATCAGCGCGGGCCTGCGCTGGTTCAAAACCGACAGATAATCCATATCACTTGCTCCTTTTCGGTAAAAATTCTGCGCTGCGGGCCGTGCTCAGCCCTTTACAGCGCCCATCGCAACCCCGTTTTTCAGATACTTGAACGTAAAGGGGTACACCAGCATAACCGGCACGATGGAAAACAAAACGTAGCTCATTTTCACATTGTCCCAATAGCGCACAAGCGTGGGGTTGGTCATAGCCACCTCCATGGGGTTGCGGTTTAAAAAATTGCGGATGTACATGGGCAGGGGGTAAATGCTCTGGTTGGAGGTGATGTACAAAATGGCGTTGTTGATGTTGTTCCAGTACGAGATCATGGTAAAGAACGCCACGGTTGCCACCATGGGCGCGGCCACCGGCAGAACAATGCGGAACAGGATGGTGTAGTTGCTGGCGCCGTCCAGCCGGGCCGATTCCTCCAATTCTTCAGGCACATCCTCAAAAAAGCCCTTCAGCAGGATCAGGTAGAACACCTGCACCACCGACGGAAAGATCAGCGACCAGATGGTGTTGTTCAGGTGCAGGGCGTTCATCAGCAGCATGTTGGGCGCCATGCCCCCGGTGAAGAGCATCACGATCACAAAAAACATCATCATGGAGCGGCGCAGGGGCATCCGCGCTTTGGAGAGCGGGTATGCGGCCATTGCCATGCTGATCACCGAAAGCGCCGTTCCCACCGCCGTGACCACAATGGAAACCCCCATCGACCGGAAAAAGCCACTGTCCGTGAGAACATATTTCATCGAGTACAGGTCGATCTGCTTGGGGAACAGGTTCACGATCTGATCCGGCGCCGAAAGGCTTACCGCCACCACATTAAAAAAGGGGAAGATGAACACGATGACCAACAGGATGGCGGCAATGTTCACGATCTTCTGAAACACCTTTTCGTTGTTGAAGGGCAAAAGCGCGCCCGGCAGCTTGAGCAGCACCACCCAGCCCAGCCCGGCCATGCCCGCGGCAAGGCTTAGGGGCAGGCAGACCAGGGTGGCGGCGCAGAACACAAGATCCGATTTGTGCAGCTTTAAAAAATAACGGCGCGCCTCCTTTTCCATCCGCGCAAGGCACACCGCCGCTTCCGCCGCCAGCACGCCCCACAAAATATACCCGGCGGCGTGCAGCGCCCGCACCCCCGGCAGGGGCAGCTTTGCAAAAACGGCCGGCACAAGAAAGCACGCAGCGCTGCACAGCACCGCCGCCAGCCGGGCGGAGTCCAGCAGGCGCGGCAGGCCGGTTTGTCTTTTCTTTTGCATGTTGCATGCCTCCTTTTACCAGATACTCTTGTTGAAAAAACGCTTCAGGATAAAGTTCATGCTGACCACCAGAATCAGCGCCACGACCGAGTTGAAAAAGCCCACCGCAGTGGACAGCGCATATTGCGGCACAAGGCCGCTGTCGTTGATGAGGCGCCAGGTGTACATGCCCAGGATATTGCCCTTGCCCTCCACAAAGGGGGAATAAAAAACGAAGACCTGCTCAAAGCCTGCGTCCATAATGTAGCCCACGCGCAGGATAAACATGGAGGCGACGGTGGGCAGAATGCCCGGCAGCGTGACATACCGGATCTGCTGCCACTTGGTCGCGCCGTCAATGCGCGCTGCCTCGTTCAGCGCGGGGTCCAGCGCCGTGATCGCGGCAATGTAGGTCACCGCGCTCCAGCCGATGTCCTTCCAGCTGGACGAGAGCAAAAGCAGGCTTCGGAAAAACTCATTGTTGTTCAGGAACTGAAAGCGCTCATGGCCCAGCGCGGCCAGGAGGTTGTTCACAACGCCCGTTTCCGTGGCCAGGATCGACACAAAGATACCGGCGATGGTAGCCCACGACAAAAAGTACGGGATATACATGACCACCTGAAGGCTGCGCTTCAGCGGCCGGCTGCGCATCTCACTGATGAGGATCGCAAGCATAATGGGGATCGGGAAAATAATCACGATTTTCAAAAAGCTGATGATAAGGGTATTCGCCAGTGCCGAGAGAAATTTGGGGTTGGAAAAGATGGTCCTGAAATTCCCCAGGCCGGCCCAGGCGGCCTCCAGGATGCCCCCGATGGCGCTGCTTCCGCCCAGCAGGTTGGGGTTTTCCTTGAACGCCATGATGAGGCCCAGCATGGGCAGATAAGAAAAGACCAAAGCGAACGCCACTGCGGGTATATAAAACGGGAACAGATTTCCGTACCGCTTCATATCATTTTTAAAGCTAAGCCTTTTTGTCGCTTTGTCTGTTTTCACCTTAGCCATAGAAGCTTCCTTTCGTTTTTATGTGTCGCGGTAATCTGCCCGCCTTTCGGCTGCGGGGCGGCCGCCCGGTTGCGGGCGGCCGCCCCCTGCCCAAGCGATTGGCTGCCGGTTTTTATTTCACGGTATTATAGGTAGCCTTGTTTTCCCAGGTGCTGTACCATGCGTTGACCGACTCGGTCACTTCCTTGCCGCCGTTACCTGCAAAAATCTCCCGCAGCTGGTCCACGGTCATGCGGGTGTCGCTGAACATCGTGGTCACAAGCGCGATGTCCAGCTCGCGCTTGGCGCCCGAGAAGGTGGTGTCGTACACCTCGTTGGGAGGCATCACGGCAATGGGGGACTTCACGCCCGTGGCCTCAATGTTTGCGTTGGCGCGGCTGAACAGCTTGTTCTGCGCCTCGGTCTTGCGGGTGCGGCACAGCCAGTATTTCGCGTAGTCCTCCTCGCGGGCCGCAGCCAGATACCGGTCCGACAGGTTGCGCTCGTCGTTGAAGGCCGGCAGGATGGGCCAGTACTCGCCGTCCTTGATGGTGAAGGTCTTGCCCTCCTCGCCAATGGTCAGCAGGCGGAAGAAATCCTTGTCCAGCATTTTGTCCGCCCAGTCCACGACCGCGGCGGTCTGCTCTTCGCTCGTGTATTTGGGCACGACCGTAAAGAACTGGTAGGACTCAGAGGAGAACTGGCGCAGCTTGGCCACATCGCCCTTGTCTTCGTCGGCAACGAGCGCCGAGATGTAGCCGATGCTATCGTCCGTGCCCTCAGCGCCCTCAATGGCGGCGGCGTCCCAGTGGAACACGCGGCCGGCGCCAAGCTGCTTTGCCTGCAGCATTTTCACGGTGTTGGGCTCTTCCGCGGTCGCGGCGTAAGCCACCAGGCCGTCGTCAAACAGGCCCTGCATGTAAGCGAGGTAGCTTTCAAAGTTGGGGTGGTCGATGTAGTAGGTCAGCTTGCCGTCCACATCCACCCATTCATTGTAAATGCCGAAGGCGGGCATGATGGGCTCCTGCACAACGGCGTTCACATCCACATGGAACGCCGCGCCGCCCTGGGGCACCTTGCCCTTGAAATATTCCAGCATGGCGCGGAAATCGCTCACCGACATGCTGTATCCGTTTTCGGCGGCGGGCACGGGGATCTCACTGCCGGGGTTTGCCTCGTTGTACTCTTTCAGCCAGTCCTCCCGGTAGGCGATCGCCCAGTTGGTCACCTTCATGGCGTCCTTGCGGGGCAGCGCGTAAAGGCCGCCGTCCTTGGCCACAGTTTCCCAGCCGAAGTCCGCAATGACCTCTTTCAGGTTGGTGGAATTGTCCACATACGGCTTAAGATCCTTCAGCGCATCCTGTGCCAGCAGGCTGTAGAACTGATCCTTGGTCACGTTGATGGCCTGATAGTCCTCGCGGTTGATGAAAATGTTGTTGATCGCCGTCAGGCCTTCCTCAATGCCGGCGGGAACCTGGTCATAAGTAACATCGTAGCCGGTATGCTCTTTCAGCAGCGCGGCCAGGGGGTGCGCGTTGTACTCCTCGGTGGTCACGCCTGTGGAGATGCCGTAGTAGTTAAAGCTCTTTGCGGGAACCACCCCCGCCGCGGCGGACGACGGGTCTGCGGGCGTGCTCTGCGGGGCCGAACCCGCGCCGCCGCACCCTGCAAGGGTGCCGAGCGCCAGCACCGCGCACATGATGGAAGCGATCGCCTTTGCTGTACTCTTTTTCATAATACCCTCCTGTTAAACAAAATTTTATATGGCTGCAAACAAGTTTTCACAGCGCATGCCAAACGAAAGATGGGGTCAGTGCAGATAAAGCCGGATGTTCGTCCACGCGGCAACGGGGGAATTGGTTTTGTCGGTCACGCCCTGAATGGTGGGGCACTGCTGCCAGGTCTCGCCAAAGTCCTCCGAAACCAGAAAATAGGTGGAAGCCTCCTGGTTTCCGGGGATCTGTCGCGGGTTGATGTACTCTGCAAACAGCGGCGCAACACCCTCCCACACCGGATCAAACGACACCTGGCCGTCTGTCACATAGTCCCTGTCATACAGGGTCTGCGCGTCTGCGCCCACATAGGCAACGATCCCCCACTGGTCCCGCCCGATAAAGGAATCCTGCTCCAGGTCGTACGCCAGATACTTAGCATGGTTCGCCGGCACGAACTGAAAACCGCCCATCAGGTTGGTGTCGTTGGTCGCGCCGATCCGGGGCGAGGTGGACAGGCACAGCACGCCCGGGTGTGCCGCGCGCACCCTTCCCACCTCCGCATACTGGCTGCCGATGAAGCGCCCCGTGCCCTGCACACGCTGGATCAGATCCGCCACGTGTTTTTCCGTGCCGTCGGGGTAATGCACCAGCACCCTCCCGTTCTGCGCCTGGGTCTGGCCCGCGAGCGTGTCCCCCGCGGCCCAGTTTTCAAACTCGATGTAATCCGGGCTGCCGTTCCCGGTAGCCGCCGTGTACACTTCGATCATAATGCGTTTGGGGATAGGCTTGGTAAAATCGCCGTTGAAATACGAGTCCATGGTCTCCCAGGTGGACTGCGGGGTGTAATATTTCACGGGGCTCCCCACATAGGGCGCCACATATCCGCCAAAGATGTTCGAGCCGCCGGGCACCGAGGTGTAGATCATGGAATCGCTGTAGCTTCCCCCGGCCGCGGCATAATCCTCGTTGATGCCCACGCTGATCTGCCAGGGCATCCAGGCGTCCGGCGCAAGGGGGTCATACCCGGCCTGCGGGCCCAGCTTCAGGTGCAGCGCGTTCACGCCGGTGGCGGTCACGCAGGAATAGGTTCCGTCGATGGCTTTGTCGTAGTGGGCCGCCCAAAAGCCTGCACTCGAGTTTTTCGCCGCCGTGGCTGGCCGGTACACATAGCCGATAACCGTGTGCTTGCCCTGTAGGTCAATCACGCTTACGGCGCCGCCCTCGTAGTTTTCAATGTAAATCTTATGCTTGAGCGTATAGGTCGGGCTGTTCTCAGCCGCAGCTTCGGGCGGCAGCTGGGAATTGGTAAAATTGTTGGAAGTGGCAAACGCGTGAAAAGGAACGACCGTGACCGCCAAAAGGAATGCCGTGAGCACCGTGATGAGCCGTTTCATTTTATTCCCTCCTCATTTTGTCGTTTTATTTTGAAACTGTATCCCCTGCGGCATGCTGTGCGCCCCTTTCAGGTACAAAAGGCGCACGGCGCGCCGTATTTTCATATCCAGCGCTTGCCGGGCACCGCGCCCTCGTCGGCCAGCAGCTTTTGCAGCTTTGGCACCGAGATCGCGCCGCAGGCCTTTTTCTCGGCGACCGCCATGCTGGCGGCCGCTCCCGCGGCCTGCCCCAGGGCCATTGCCGTTGCGGTGATGCGGGCCGATGCAATTGCCTCGTGGGTCGCGGAGATGCAGCGCCCTGTTACCAGCAGGTTCGGTACCTTCCTGGGTACCATCACCCCGTACGGGATATCATAGCAGCAGATGCGCTCCTTGCGGATCCAGTTCAGCTCCGCCCCCACAGGGTCGTGGATATCAATGGGGAAGGCGCACACCGCCACGCTGTCCTCACACTCCGCGCTGTTTATCACCATCTCGGCCGTCAGCGTTTCCATGCCCAAAATGCGGCGGCTCTCCCGCACGCCCGTCATCGCGGCAATGGAGCGCAGCTGTGCAGCCGCAAAACCGGGAATATACTTTTTCAGGAACGCGGTAACAATGCCCACCTGCTTGTGTGCCTCAAATTCCGCCGCCGTCAGATCCTTCGCGTTCACGCCGGAAAGCCTTGTCACGCGCGTCATGTTCACCAGCACTTCGCCCGCGTGCACGCTCTGGAAAAACAGAACACGGTCGCGCGGCAGCGGGAAGTCCCCGTTCTCCTTTGCCTGCGCCACCAGGCTGAAAAAGCCCGACACCGCCAGATATTTTCTGAGATCGCAGTCCATGTTCAGGATAAACTGCTCCGGGTTTTCCAGCACATATTCCGTAGTTTTTTCCAGATCCACATTGTTCAGCGAAAACATCAGCGACATCGGCTGTGCCATGCCGTCGTGCTTGCGGCCAAGCATAAATTCCACATCGCACAGGGCGGCGAGATCCGCGTCGCCCGTGGCGTCGATGAACACCTTGCCCTTGTAGGTGGCTTTTCCGCTTTTGTTCAGCACCCGCACCGCCTGGATCTGCCCGTCCTCCAGCTCCACCGATTCCAGAAATGTGTGCAGCAGCACGGTGATGTTCGGCTCGGTGGAAAGCATCTCAAAGTAGACCAGCTTGAGCAGCTCCGAGTCGATGGGCGTGATGGTCGATACCATCCCGATGGGATCCGGGATATGCCCCAAAGTGCCGCCCCGGGCCGCAAGGCGGTCCACGATCTCCTGCGCAATGCCCTTGACCACCTGTTTATCCCCCGCATGGAAGGTCATCAGCGGCGCCACCATGGCGGAGGTGTTGGTCCCGCCCGGATATCCGTTTTTGTCGATGAGCAGGACGCTCATGCCCCTGCGCGCCGCGCACACAGCCGCGTTGATCCCGCTGGAACCTGCCCCGACCACAATGATGTCATATACTTTTTTCACGAGTGTTCCACCTTTATCCAAGTAATTTAAAGCATGAAATAGATCGATTCAAACCATTCGCGCTGCGTCACGGCCGCCATGCTCACCGGGTAGGTGTCCTGCGAGTGCCGGATGTAATGGACCTGGCCGCCGAACCCCTCGGTGCTCTCGCACACTTTATTTCTGAATTCCTCGGTCTCGTAGCCCACGATCAGCTGCGAGATCCCCAAAAAGTGAAGCAGCCCCAGCCAGGCCGGGCCGAGCTCCTGTGTGCCGCACAGATCGCCCGTGGCGTTGTCCGCGCCGCGGCACAGGCGGCCGTCCAGCACCAGCGCCGCCTTGCCGCCGGGCGCCTCGCTGATGTACAGATAATGCTTTTCCCCGCGGGCACAGCCCATCATGCCCTCGTAGATCGCCCCCGCGTTGATCTGATGATCCAGGTGGGTAAAGACCATGTACTGGCGCTCAATGATCTCTTTCAAATGCACAAACTGCCAGCCAAACTCCGGCGCTGAAACAATGATCTGTTCCTCATAGTCCAGCTTTCCGGCCACCCCGACCCCGATGCCCAACACGTTTTTGTTGTGGGCGATCTCCGCATTCAAAAGCTCCATGATCGCATGCAGGGGCGCCGTGCCGCCGTCCAGCGGAAAGGAAATGCGTTTCAGGATCTGCGCTTCACAGTCGGTAACGACGCCCTGAATTCCCTCCGGGCGCAGATCCAGGCCAATGAAGCAGCCATAGGCGCTGTTGACGCGGTAGATGGTGGAGCGGCGCCCGCCGGAAGAATCGTCCATTCCGTTCACAACCAGCAGCTTGAGCTTCAACAGGCTGTTCACGCAGGAAGACACCGTCGAGGTGCTCAGCCCTGTGTCTTCCACGATCTCCGCTTTCGTTGCACAGCGGCGCGCCATCAGGCAAAGCATAATCTGCTTAATATTGTGGATTTTGATCTGATCAAGCATCTCTGCCACCTCAAAACTTTTTACGAGCTTCGTAAAAAGTTATTATGGCTATATCATATAGCGCGTTTTTTGAGAAGTCAATATGATATTTGATTTTATGTACAAATAAACAATCCGCTGGGCAAAATTTTATACATTATCGATATTCTTCCGCCGCATAAAAAAGCAGCCGCAGCAAAACTGCGGCTGTGCCTGCGGACCATCTGCTTTTTACCATGCCTGATACAGCATCACCATCAGCGGCATGGTCAGGATGCACAAAAGGGTGGTCATCACGTTGATCTTGCTGGCATAGGCCGAATCGCCCCCATACACCTGCGCCATCTGCACAATGGCCGCGGCGCTGGGCGCGGTGGTTGCCAAAAAGCTCACCAGCAAAATCGTGTCGCCGTCCGGGGTAAGCGCCGCCATGCCGCTGCACTTCAGTACCGCCAAAAACAGCAGCGGATACAAAAGCAGCCGAAGCGCGCTCACCAGGTATACGCGCCTGGTGGCGAACACCTCCTTTAAAGGCATGTACCCCACCAGAATGCCGGTCACGATCATGCTCAGCGGGCCCACCATCTGCCCCACCGACGCCACGGTCTCGCGCAGCAGCGCGGGCATGCGCAGCTGCCCCAAAAACATCACAATGCCCGCCGCCGTGACCAGCAGGTTGATATTGGTGAAGACCTTTTTCCAGCCAAATCCCTTTTCCCCGCTCATGATGCGCTTGCCATGGGTCCAGATAAAGGCCGTCTGCACGGTGATATACGCGCAGCTGTACAGCACCCATTCGCCGCCCAGCACATACCCCACCACCGGAATGATCAGGTTCGCCGCATTGGAGTAATAGGCCGAGCACACCTCCACCCCATCCATGTGCAGCAGCCTTTGGCAGGCCGCATTTACCGCCATCAGCAAAAGATGTGCCAGAAGTGCGGCTGCAAACGCCAGCAGCAGCCCCCGGAGCTTCTCTTTGCTGAAGCTCTCCTGAAAGGCGTTCAGGATGGAGCAGGGCATCACCAGATACAGCACCAGCTTGGAAACGACCTTGCTGTCCGCCTCGGACAAAAAGCGTATTTTCGCAATGATAAACCCCATGAGCAGCATAAAGAACAGTTCCGCGATCTGCCGGATCAGCAGCAGGCTCACTTCCATGGGCTTTCCCCCCTCTTGTTCCAGCCAAAAACAAGCCCCGCCTTGAAAGCGGGGCTCATCTCTCGTTTTTTTGCTTATTCCTTCACGCCGTAACGCTTGAGCAGCGCCTGGATCTTGGCGTTGGGGTCGATGATCGAGCCAACGCTCATATCGTGGTTGATAGCGGCCACAAAATAGGCGATGTACTTGGACACATCCACCTCGTGGAACCACTCGCGGCTCAGCAGCTCGGGCGTGCGGTAGGTCAGGTTCGAGCCGTACACCCCGCTGATGATGCCGTCGGCATAGGCCTTGTCGAACTCGGCCAAGCCGCCGGTAAAGATCGCGTAGGTGGCGTTGCAGAAAATGCGTTTGGCGCCGCGCTTTTTCAGTTCATACCCGATGTCCAGCATGCTCTCGCCCGAGGAGATGATGTCGTCGGCAATGAACACGTCCCGGCCCTCCACGCTCTCGCCCAGATACTCGTGGGCCACAATGGGGTTGCGGCCGTTCACCACGCGGCTGTAATCGCGCCGCTTGTAGAACATGCCCAGGTTCACGCCCAAAACGCTGGCGTAATACATGTTGCGGTTCATGGCTCCCTCGTCCGGGCTTATGACCATAAAGTCCTCCGGGTCGGGGCGGAAGTCGGGGATGCTCTTGAACATGGTCTTGAGCACCTGATAGGTGGGCATCACGTTGTCCATGCCCATCAGGGGCACCGCGTTGGACACGCGGGGGTCGTGGGCGTCAAAGGTGATAATATTTTCCACACCCATATCCTGCAGCTCCTGCAGGGCATAGGCACAGTCCAGGCTTTCACGGTAAGCGCGGCGGTGCTGGCGGCTGCCGTAGAGCAGGGGCATAATGACGGTGATGCGGTGCGCCTTGCCGCTGGCGGCCTGGATCAGGCGCTTGAGATCCTGGTAATGGTCGTCCGGGCTCATGCAGTTCTCGTGGCCGAACATGGTGTATTTGCAGCTGTAGTTGCCCACGTCCACCACAATGTACAAATCATCGCCGCGGATGGTGTTTTTGATCAGGCCCTTGCCGTCGCCGGAAGAAAAGCGGGGGCATTCGCTGGGAATAATAAAGGTTTCCTTCTCCATGCCCTTGCGCTTGGCCCAGCGCACCAGGTGGCGGTCGATCAGGGCGGTGAGCTCACGGGCGCCGGGGGTGGCGATCAGCCCCATGTCGGCCACGCCGTTTCCCTCAATAAAAAACTCGGTGTTGTTCGGCTGCTGCTGCATCACAGTAAACTCTCCTGTTCTTTTGATTTACCTCGAAAATAACCGTGCCCCCGTGTGCTGCGGGGGCATACAAATTTACAATTAGATAGTATCACACTTTTGCCAAAAGGAACAGCAAAATCCCCGCTTTCCCGCATTTTCTGCGGCTTGTCGTATGCCCTGCGGGAATCCGATGGTACAAATTGTCGAATATGACCAAAATCCGTTTTTCCGCGGCATTCCCAAGCTTTGAGCGGCAATACAAAAAGCCTTCGCCCCCCGGTTTTGCGGGGGCGAAGGCTTTTACAGATCAAACCAGCTCGATGATGGCCATCTCGGCGGCGTCGCCGCGGCGGGGGCCAGTTTTCACAATGCGGGTATAGCCGCCGTTGCGGTCGGCATATTTGGGGCCGTACTCGTCGATCACTTTTTTGGCAACGGTCTCCTTGGTGATATAAGAGTAGACCTGGCGCTTGGCATGCAGATCCTCCCGCTTGCCAAGAGTCACCATTTTTTCGGCCATGGAACGCACTTCCTTGGCACGGGTGACGGTGGTCTCGATTTTGCCGTTCTCAAACAGGTAGGTCACCATGGCGCGCAGCATGGCGTTGCGCTGCTCAGTGGTGCGGCCGAGTTTTCTGGTACCGGGCATCCCGTTTCACTCCTTTGCAGTAAAATTACTCGTCGTCTTTGGTAAGGGTAAAGCCCAGAGAATCAAGCTTTGCCATGACCTCTTCCAGGCTCTTGCGGCCGAGGTTGCGGACTTTCATCATCTCGTCCTCGGACTTATTGATCAAGTCTTCCACGGTATTGATGCCCGCGCGCTTCAGGCAGTTGAAGGAACGCACCGAGAGATCCAGTTCTTCAATGGTCATTTCCAGGGCCTTTTCCTTGCCCTTGTCGTCCTTCTCCACCATGATCTCGGCGCCCATTGCCTCCTCCGACAGGTTGACGAACAGGTTCAGATGCTCGGTCAGCACGCGTGCCGCAAGGCTCACGGCTTCCTTGGCATTGATGGTGCCGTCGGTCCACACCTCGATGGTGAGCTTGTCGTAGTCGGTGATCTGGCCAACGCGGGTGTTCTCCACCGTGTAGTTGACCTTCAAAACAGGCGTATAGATGCTGTCGATGGGCAGCACATTCAGGTCGTTTTTCTCCTGCATGAGCTGCTTGTTGCGCTCTGCGGGCACGTAGCCGCGGCCCTTGTCGAAGGTGAGCTCCATCACGAGCTTGCCGCCTTCTTCCAGGGTGGCGATATGCCACTCGGGGTTCAGCACTTCGATCTCATCGCTGGGCTTGATGCTGCCAGCAGTAACTTCGCCCTCACCGGCCGCTTCAATGCGAACGGTGACAGGGCCGTCGGCGTAGAGCTTGGCGGCAACGCCCTTGAGGTTCAGCACGATCTCGGTCACGTCTTCCTTAACGCCCGGAACGGTGCTGAACTCGTGGACCACGCCATCGATCTTTACGCTGGTGACGGCAACGCCGGGAAGCGACGAAAGCAGGACACGCCGTAAGCTGTTGCCCAAGGTGGTACCAAAACCGCGCTCCAGGGGCTCCACGACGAATTTGCCGTAGCGGCCGTCCGGCGACAGGCTGGTGGTATCAATTCTGGGGCGTTCGATCTCCATCATAAAAAACCCTCCTTGGTGGGCCGGCCCTAGGGGCGGGCCGGCCTTTAGTGTTCGCTTTCCCTATGCGCTGAGCTTGTTACTTGGAGTACAACTCAACGATCAGGTGCTCGGCCACGTCGAAGTCAATGTCGGCGCGGTCCGGCAGCCGGTCCACAATCACGCTCATCTTCTCAGTGTCCTTGGTCATCCAGGAGGGGGTGGGGCGGGAGGCGTTCTTTTCAACGCACTCCTTCAGCTTGCCGCAGTCGGTGGTCTTGATCTCCACCTTGTCGCCGGCCTTGAGCAGGTAGGAGGGGATGTTCACCAGCTGGCCATTCACGGTGAAGTGGCGGTGCAGCACCAGCTGGCGGGCCTCCTTGCGGCTCATGGCAAAGCCCGCGCGGTACACCACGTTGTCCAGCCGGCTCTCCAGGATGCGCAGCAGGTTTTCACCGGTGATGCCGCTCTTGCGCTCGGCCATGTCGAAATAGTGGGCGAACTGGCTCTCCAGCACGCCGTAGTAGCGTTTTGCCTTCTGCTTTGCGCGCAGCTGCAGGCCATACTCGCTGACCTTCTTGCGCATCTGGTTGGGGCCGTGCTGGCCGGGTACGGTGCTGCGGCGCGCAAACGCGCACTTGTCAGAGTAGCAGCGCTCGCCTTTCAAAAACAGTTTCTGACCTTCGCGGCGGCACTGACGGCACACTGCGCCTGTATATCTTGCCATTCTTGTTCCTCCTTAAAAATCAGATGCGGCGGCGCTTCGGGGGGCGGCAGCCGTTGTGGGGGATGGGGGTCACGTCCTTGATCATGTTGACCTCAAGGCCGGTGGCCTGGAGCGCGCGGATCGCGGCTTCACGGCCGGAACCGGGGCCCTTTACGTACACTTCCACGCTCTTCATGCCGTGTTCCATCGCGGCCTTGGCTGCGGTCTCAGCGGCGGACTGCGCGGCGTAGGGAGTGCTCTTGCGGGAACCACGGAAGTTCAAACCGCCCGAGCTGGCCCAGGAAACGGTGTTGCCCTGCGTGTCGGTGATGGTTACGATGGTATTGTTAAAGGTGCTCTGAATGTGCGCAGCGCCGCGCTCAATGTTCTTGCGCTCGCGCCGTTTGGTGCGCACGGCACCCTTTTTAGCAGCAGCTTTGGTTGCCATTTCTGTTCCTCCTCCTTACTTCTTCTTGTTCGCCACGGTGCGCTTCGGGCCCTTGCGGGTACGGGCGTTGGTCTTGGTGCGCTGGCCGCGCACGGGCAAACCCTTGCGATGGCGCACGCCGCGGTAGCACTGCACCTCCACCAGGCGCTTAATGTCCAGCGCCACGTTGCGGCGCAGATCGCCCTCCACGATGACGTTGTTCTTGTCGATATATTCGCGGATCAGGCCTTCCTGCTCGTTGGTCAGGTCTTTTACGCGGGTGTCGGGATCGATCTTGGTACCAGCCAGGATCTTCTTGGCGGTGCTGGGACCGATGCCATAGATATAAGTCAGGCCTACTTCCACGCGCTTTTCGCGGGGCAGGTCAACGCCGGCAATACGTGCCATAGTTTAAAAACCTCCTAATATACATCCCATGTCCGTGTCGGGGGCTGCGCCGGGAATCTACGCACTTGCCCCCCAAGCGCTTCGGGTCTTAGCCCTGGCGCTGCTTGTGCTTGGGGTTTTCGCAGATGACCATCACGCGGCCTTTGCGCTTGATGACCTTGCACTTTTCGCAGATGGGTTTCACGGAAGGTTTGACCTTCATGATGATGAACCTCCTTTTGTGTGGCGCTTATTTCGAGCGCCAGGTGATGCGGCCCTTTGTGAGATCATAGGGCGACATTTCCAGTGTGACCTTGTCCCCGGGCAGGATGCGGATGAAATTGGTCCGCAGCTTGCCGGAGATATGTGCCAGCAACCGATGGCCGTTTGCCAGCTCCACCCGGAAGGTGGCATTGGGCAGGGCTTCTATGACCACGCCCTCAACTTCAATAACGTCTTCTTTGGACAAGCGCTTCCCTCCTCTGAGATTAAGTGGGGTGAGCCGCGTCAAAGGCGCGGATCGCCTCACTGAGCTGTTTGTCGTTTGCAAGGCTTTCGCTTTGCAGGACGGTGGCGGTGGGGGCCACATGCCTTATCTTTTTGGGCTTTGGCCGCTCCAGTCTGCGCAGGCTTCCGTCTGCGAGAAAAAGCATCTGGCCTTCCACGGCCAGCACCGCGAAGGTGCGGGTCTTGTCCCTGCCTGCCCGCGAGCGCACCAGCCGGCCTTTTACAAAGTCCATGCTGCACCCTCCCAGGCCTTGGTCAGGACCTCGGGCCCTGCGGCGGTAATGGCGACCGTGTGCTCAAAGTGAGCGGAAAGGCCGCCGTCCGCCGTGCGAACCGTCCATCCATCGGCGTCGGTTTTCACCGTGTAGTGTTTCTGATTGACCATCGGTTCAATGGCCAGGGTCATCCCGCTCACCAGCCGCGGGCCGCGCCCTGCGGCGCCGAAATTCGGCACCTCCGGGTCCTCGTGAAGCTCTTTGCCCACGCCGTGGCCCACAAAGCTGCGAACAACAGAAAAACCGTTTTCCTCCACATAGGCCTGCACGGCGTGGCTGATATCGCCCACCCGCGCGCCGCACACCGCGGCCCGAATGCCGCAGTGCAGGCTTTCACGGGTGACCTCCAGCAGCCGCCGGGCCTCAAGGTCCAGCTTGCCGCACCCAAAGGTGCAGGCGTTGTCGCCGTTAAAGCCACCCCAGGCAGCCCCTGTGTCGATGCTCACGATATCGCCGGGCCGGATCACCTTTTTTTTGCTGGGGATGCCGTGGATCACCTCGTCGTTCACGCTGATGCACGCGGTGCCCGGGAACCCGTACAGGCCCTTGAAGTTGGGCCTGGCACCTTGCCCTTTGATAAAGTCGAAAATGATCTTGTCGATCTCGGCGGTGGTAATCCCCGCCTCGATCGCGCCGCCGCCGAGCCGCAGCGCCTCGGCGCTGATCTCGCAGGCGCGGCGCATTGCTGTGAGCTCCTTGGCATTTTTGATCTGGATCACGCGCTCAAGCCTCCAATGCCTTCAACAGCAGCGCGGTGGTATCGGCGATGTCGTCCTGGCCTTCCACCACCACCAGCTTACCCCGCTGGCGATAAAACTCGATCAGCGGTTCGGTGAGCTCGTGATAGGTGCGCAGCCGGTCCCTCACCGTTTCAGGCTCGTCGTCCTTGCGGGCGATCAGCGCGCCGCCGCACCGGTCGCAGCGGTCCGGCTCGCGGCTGGGCTTGTGCTCCACATGGTAGGAAGCCCCGCACGCCGAGCAGACCCGCCGGCCGGAAAGGCGTTTCATGATCACCTCGTCCGCCACCTCAAGATCCACCACCTTGTCGATGACCACCCCCATCTGCTCCAGCGCCTCGGCCTGGGCCACCGTGCGGGGCACGCCGTCCAGGATAAAGCCGCCGGCACAGTCGGGCTCGGTCAGCCGCTCTTTGATGATGCCGATGATGACGGGGTCGGGGACAAGCGAGCCGTTTTCGATGTATTCCTTGGCTTTCAAGCCCATTTCAGTTCCGTTTTTTACTGCGGCGCGCAGGATATTCCCGGTGCTGATGGCCGGAATGTTCAGCTTGTCGCAAACCACTTCCGCCTGGGTCCCTTTGCCGGCGCCCGGAGCGCCCAACAGGATCAGATTCATGCTCGTTTGTCCCCTTTCCTTTTGTCAAGATGGGGGTTCCCTGTTTATTCCAGGAAGCCCTTGTGATGGCGCATCAGCATGTAGCTTTCCATGCTGCGGCCAGTATCCAGGGCCACGCCCACAACGATCAGCAGGCTCGTGCCGCCCAGCTGGATGTTCGTGCCGGTCACATTGCCCAGAATGATGGGCAGAATGGCCACGACGCCCAGGAACATCGCCCCGATAAAGGTGATCTTGGACAGGCTCTTGGTAATGAAGTCGCTGGTGGGCTTGCCCGGCCGGATGCCGGGGATCGCGCCGTTGTTTTTGCGCAGATTGTTGGCGATTTCCACGGGGTTATACTGGATCGCCACATAGAAATAGTTGAACGCAACGATCAGCAGCAGGTAGATCACGGCGTACAAAAAGCTCCGGTAGTTGAACACCTGGAAAAAGGATGCCCAGAACGGGTGCGCCGCCGCGTCAAAGTTGATAAAGCTGCCGATCATGTTGGGGATGCTGACCAGCGCGCTGGCAAAAATGATGGGCATAACGCCGCTCATGTTCACCTTCAAGGGAATGTGGCTGGCCTGGCCGCCGTACATCTTGCGGCCCACCACCCGTTTTGCGTACTGCACCGGGATGCGGCGCTCGGCATTGGTCAGAATGACCACGAACACCACCACCACCAGCGCCAGCACCAGGAACAGGGGCAGGAACGCGTAGATCTGGGGCTCGCCGGAAGCCGCCCGGGTCAGCAGGCTCTTCACGGCGGTGATCACGCTGCTCCAGCGGGAGATAATGCCCGCAAAGATCAGCAGCGACACGCCGTTGCCGATGCCCTTGGCGTCGATCTGCTCGCCCAGCCAGGTAATGAACTGCGCGCCTGCGGTAAAGGTCAGCACAATGACCACCGCCGCAAACCAGCCCTGCCAGCCGGTGGTGTAAGCAACCGCGCCGTAGTTGTTGCGGATGATGAGGTAGTAGCCGATGGCCATGGCCAGGGCAATGCCGCCGCCCACATAGCGGGTGATGCGGGTCAGCTTGCGCCGGCCGTCCTCGCCCTCCTTGGACAGGCGCTCCAGTGCCGGAATGGCCACGGTGAGCAGCTGCATGATGATGGAAGCGTTGATGTAGGGACCAACGCCCAAAGCAAAGATGGCGCACTGGCTGAGCGCGCCGCCGCTCATCATGTTCAGGTAATCCAGCATGTTGCCGGTCCCGGAAGCGAACAGGGTGAGCGCATCCGCATTGATGTAGGGCACGGTGATAACGCAGCCCAGACGGAAAATAACGATGACCATCAGGGTGTACAGGATCTTCTTACGCAGTTCGGGGATCTTCCACGCATTGCGGAATGTATCGAACACCTTAGATCACCTCTGCCTTTCCGCCCGCCTTTTCGATTTTCTCTTTGGCGGAAGCAGTAAAGGCGGCCACCTGCACGGTCAGGGCTTTGGTCAGCTCGCCGTTGCCCAGGACCTTCACGCCGTCCAGGCTTTTTTTGATCAGACCGGCCTCGACCAGGGCCTTGGTATCCACCACTGCGCCGGCCTCGAACCTTGCCTCCAGGTCGCTCACCTTAACGGTAGCATACTCGGTGGCGAAAATGTTGTTGAAACCGCGCTTGGGCAGGCGGCGCTGAAGGGGCATCTGGCCGCCTTCGAACCCGGCCTTTTTCACGCCCGAACGCGCTTTCTGGCCCTTGTGGCCGTAACCGGCGGTCTTGCCGTTTCCGCTGCCGTGGCCGCGGCCCTTGCGTTTCGCAGCGGTGGTAGAACCCTCTGCGGGCTTTAATTCATGAAGCTTCAATGTGCTTGCACCTCCTTGCTGTTACGCTTTGGTGACCACGACCATGTGGCTGATTTTAGCGATCTTGCCGCTGGTGGGGGCGTTGTCCGGCTGAACGGCAACGTCGCCAATGCGGCTCAGGCCAAGGCTCTTCGCGGTAGCGATCTGCTTTACGCTGCGGCCCGACAGGCTCTTGACCAGTTTGATGGTCAAAACGCCGTCGGCCTTTGCCTTGGGAGCGGCGGCCTTCTTGGGGGCAGCTTCGCCCTCGGCCTTTTTGGCCGCGCTCTTTTTGGGAGCGGCCTCGCCCTCGGCCTTTTTAGCCGCAGGCTTTTTGGCGGCGGGCTTCTTCGCAGCAGCCTTTTCGCCGTCCGCCGCCTTTTTAGCGGCGGGCTTTTTGGCGGCGGGCTTTTTAGCCGCAGCCTTTTCCTCGGTGGCAGCCTCGGCGGCCGCGACCTTCTTTTCGGTTTCTGCCATGATCAGCTACCTCCTTAACCTAAGATTTCCTTCACGGTCTTGCCGCGCTTGGCAGCCACTTCCTCGGCGCTGACCAGGCTGCACAGGCCGTTGAAGGTGGCGGTGACCACGTTGCAGGGGTTGTTGGAGCGCAGGCACTTGGTACGGATGTCCTTAATGCCGGCGGCTTCCAGCACCGCACGCACGGGGCCGCCGGCGATCACGCCGGTACCGGGGGCCGCGGGGCGCATCAGAATGCGGCCCGCGCCGAACTCGCCCACGATCTCGTGGGGAATGGTGGTGCCCCGCATGGCGATCTTGTGCATGTTCTTTTTGGCGTTCTCGATGCCCTTGCGGATCGCCTCGGGAACCTCGCCCGCCTTGCCCATGCCAAAACCGATGGTGCCCTTGCCGTCACCCACGACAACCAGAGCGCTGAACTTCATCACGCGGCCGCCCTTAACGGTTTTGGATACGCGGTTGATGGCGACGACCTTCTCGATCATGCCGTCGTCCACTTCACGATTTCTTCTTTCCATGTGTATCCTCCTCCTTACAGCTCCAGGCCGCCCTCGCGGGCGCCCTCGGCCAAAGCTTTCACGCGGCCGTGATAAACAAAGCCACCGCGGTCGAATACGACCGTCTTGATGCCCTTCTCCAGGGCCTTCTCGGCAATCATTTTGCCCACCTTGCCGGCAGCCTCAATGTTGCCGCCAAAGCCCTCAAAGCCTTTTTCCATGCTGGAGGCGCTGACCAGGGTCACGCCGGCCACATCATCAATGATCTGGGCATAGATATGCTTGGAGGAGCGGAACACGTCCAGGCGGGGGCGCTCAGCGGTGCCGCTGATCTTGCCGCGCACACGGCGATGACGACGAAGCCGGGCTTCGTTCTTGTCAGGTTTATTGACCATTGTCTTTCACTCCTTACCTTATTTGCCTTTGCCGGCCTTGCCCTCTTTGCGGATGATGTGCTCACCAGCATAGCGGATGCCCTTGCCCTTGTAGGGTTCGGGGGGGCGCTTCTCGCGGACTTCAGCCGCGAACTGGCCGACCTTCTGCTTGTCGATGCCCTTGATGATGATGGTGTTGGCGTCGGGAGCTTCGATCTTGATCTCGTCGGTCTCGTCCACGATCACCTGGTGGGAAAAGCCCAGGTTCATCACCAGGCTCTTGCCCTGCTTGGCCACACGGTAGCCCACGCCCTGCACTTCCAGCTTTTTCTCAAAGCCGTTCACAACGCCCTCCACCATATTGCTGATGTTGGTGCGGGTCAGGCCGTGCAGGCTGCGGGCCTCTTTCTCGTCATTGGGGCGGGTCACCAGCACTTCACCACCCTCGATCTTCACGATCATCATGGGGTGGATCTTGGAATTCAGGGTGCCCTTGGGGCCCTTCACGGTCACGACGTTATCCTTTATGGTAACTTCGACGCCCGCAGGAATGACGATGGGTTTTCTTCCAATTCTCGACATTGTCTTTTTGCCCCTTTCTTACCACACAAAGGCGAGCACTTCGCCGCCCACGTGAGCGGCACGAGCGGCCTTGTCGGTCATAACGCCCTGCGAGGTGGAAATGATCGCGGTACCCAGGCCCTTCATGACCTTGGGCATGTCTTCGCAGTTGGTGTAGATGCGCAGGCCGGGCTTGGAAACGCGCCGCAGGCCGGCCAGGACCGGCGCGCCGTTCTCCTGATATTTCAGGGTCAGGCGCAGGGTGCCCTGCTTGTTGTCTTCGATCGACTGCACACTCTTGATGTAGCCCTCGTCAACCAGGATCTGGCAAACCGCCTTCTTCAGGTTGGAAGCGGGAACGTCTACAGAAGGGTGTTTGGCAGTGCTGGCATTGCGGATGCGGGTAAGCAGGTCCGCGATAGGATCGGTGATTTGCATGCCACTAACCTCCTTTTAAGGTTCTTCGTTGTTGTTCTGCGGTTTACCAGGATGCCTTCCTCACGCCGGGGATCTCGCCCTTATAGGCCAGTTCACGGAAGCAGATACGGCACACACCGTACTTGCGCAGGTAGGCGTGGGGGCGGCCGCAGATCTTGCAGCGGTTGTAGCCGCGGGTAGAGAACTTGGGCTCCTGCTGCTGCTTGATCTTCATAGAAGTCTTTGCCAAAGTCGTACCCTCCCTTAGTTAGCGAACGGAGCGCCCATGGCCGCAAGCAGGGCCTTGGCCTCTTCGTCGGTTTTGGCGGTGGTCACAAAAGCGATGTCCATACCGCGCACGGCGTCGATCTTGTCGTAGTCGATCTCGGGGAAGATCAGCTGCTCTTTGATGCCCAGGGCGTAGTTGCCGCGGCCGTCGAAGGAGTTGCCGTTGATGCCGCGGAAGTCGCGCACGCGGGGCAGGGCCACGCTGAACAGCCGGTCCACGAACTCGTACATGCGCTCGCCGCGCAGGGTGACCTTCACGCCCACGGGCATGCCCTCGCGCAGCTTGAAGTTCGCCACGCTCTTTTTGGCCTTGCACACGATGGGCTTCTGGCCGGTGACCTGGGCAATGTCGCCCAGAATGGCCTCGATCATTTTCTGGTTGTCCTTGGCTTCGCCGCAGCCCACGTTCACGATAACCTTATCGAGCTTGGGGATCTGCATAACGCTCTTGTAGCCAAACTTGCTCATGAGGGCGGGAGCAACCTCGCTGACATACTTTTCTTTCAAACGTGCCATTGTGTTGTTTCCCTCCTTCACAGCTCGGCGCCGCATTTGCGGCACACGCGCACATTTTTGCCTTCCTTCACGGTGTGGGCCACGCGGGTGGCCTTGCCGCACTTGGGGCAAACCGGCATAACTTTGCAGGCGTAGATCGCACCCTCGGCCTTCACGATACCGCCCTGTTCGCCCTGACGGCGGGGTTTCACGTGCTTGGTGACCATGTTCAGACCCTCGATGATGACCTTGCCCTCCTTGGGGCTCACAGCCAACACCTTACCGGTCTTGCCCTTGTCCTTGCCGCTGATGATCATAACGTTGTCGCCGGTTTTAACATGAAGATTGTTCATTCTTAAAACCTCCTTACAGCGATTCCGGAGCCAGGCTCAAGATCTTCAGGTAACCGTTCTCGCGCAGTTCGCGGGCCACGGGTCCAAAGATACGGGTGCCTCTCGGGTTCTTGTCTTCACGGATCAGCACCGCCGCGTTCTCGTCGAACCGGATGTAGCTGCCGTCCTCACGGCGCAGGCCATGCTTGCTGCGAACGATCACAGCCTTGACCACGTCGCCTTTTTTCACGGTACCGCCGGGGGCCGCCTTTTTAACGGAAGCCACCACAACGTCGCCGATGTTCGCATATCTCTTGCGCGAACCGCCCAGCACACGAATGCACATTAACTCTTTGGCACCGGTGTTGTCGGCTACTTTGAGATAAGTTTGCATCTGAACCATTGCCAGATCCTCCTTTCAAAGTAACAGGCGTTATTTCGCCTTTTCCAGAATTTCGACCACGCGCCAGCGCTTATCCTTGGACAGGGGGCGGGTCTCCATGATCTTCACACGGTCGCCAGTGCCGCACTCGTTGTTTTCGTCGTGGGCCTTGAACTTCACAGTGCGCTTCAGGATCTTCTTGTAGAGGGGGTGCTGCACGCTGTCCTTCACGGCAACGACGACGGTCTTATCCATCTTGTCGGACACAACGGTGCCCACACGGGTCTTTCTCAAATTGCGTTCCATCGTTTACCCTCCCTCACGCTTTCTCGTTCTCGGCCAGGACAGTCATCACACGGGCGATGTCCCTTTTCACCGTTGCGATGCGGCCGGGGTTGTCCAGTTGGTTGATGGCGTGCTGGAAGCGAAGGTTGAACAGCTCCTGCTTCAGCTCGACCAGCTTTTCGTTCAGCTCTTTTGCGCTCATTTCGCGCAGATCGGCAGCTTTCATGCGTCGCCACCCTCCTTCACTTCGTCTTCGCGCTTGGCGAACTTGCACTTGACCGGCAGCTTGTGCATGGCCAGGCGCAGGGCCTCGCGGGCAGTGGTTTCATCCACGTCGGCCAGCTCGAACAACACACGGCCGGGCTTGACCACGGCCACCCAGTACTCCGGGCTGCCTTTACCGGAACCCATGCGGGTCTCGGCGGGCTTCTCGGTCACGGGCTTGTCGGGGAAAATCTTGATCCAAACCTTACCGCCACGCTTGATGTAACGGGTCATGGCGATACGGGCGGCCTCGATCTGGCGGGAATCAATCCAGCCGGGCTCCAGCGCCACCAGGCCGTACTGGCCCTGGTTCACGGTGTTGCCGCGCATGGCTTTGCCCTTCATGCGGCCACGCTGTACGCGGCGGTACTTAACGCGTTTCGGCAGTAACATTACCGGTTGCCTCCTTCCTTGCGGTCGCGGCGGAAGTTATTGCTGGTGTTCTCCCTTTCCGCGGCGGGCTTGGAGCCCTTCAGCACTTCGCCCTTGTAGATCCACACCTTTACGCCGATGCGGCCGTAGGTGGTGGCGGCCTCTGCAAAGCCGTAATCAATGTCGGCGCGCAGGGTCTGCAGGGGGATGGTGCCCTCGTGGTAGCTCTCGGTGCGGGCGATATCCGCGCCGCCCAAACGGCCGGACACCTGGGTCTTGATGCCCTTGGCGCCGCGCTGCATCGCCCGGCCCATGCACTGTTTCATGGCGCGGCGGAAGCCGATGCGGCGCTCCAGCTGGCTGGCGATGTTCTCGGCCACGAGCTGGGCGTTGGTGTCCATGTTGCGGACCTCAATGATGTTCACATTGACGTCCTTGCCGGTCATTTTCTTGAGCTGCTCCTGCAGCTTCACGATCTCAGAGCCGCCCTTGCCAATGACCATGCCGGGCTTTGCGCACCAGATGCTCACCTTGAGGCGGGGCGCGCCGGACTGGCTGTCCACCGTGCGCTCGATCTCAATCTTGGGGATGCCCGCGCCGAACAGCTGCTTTTTCAGCTGCTTGCGGATCTTGTAGTCCTCGACCAGGGTGTCGCCGAATTCCTTTTTGGAAGTAAACCAGCGGCTGTCCCAATCTTTGATGACGCCCACGCGAAGACCGTGGGGATTCACTTTCTGGCCCATTGTGTTTACCTCCTTACTCTTTCTCTTTCAGAACCACGGTCACATGGCTGGTGCGCTTGAGCACCCGGAACGCGCGGCCCTGAGCGCGGGGACGAATGCGCTTGAGGGTGGGGCCGGGGGTGACGAAGCACTCGGCCACGTACAGGCTGTTCTTATCCATGTTGTGGTTGTTTTCCGCATTTGCGGCAGCAGATTTCACCAGTTTCAGAAGGGGCTCGCAAGCGGCCTTCGGGGTGTACTGCAGGATCGCCAGCGCCTTGTCCAAAGGCTGGTTGCGGATCAGGTCCAGCACAACCGAAACCTTGCGGGGGCTGATGCGGGCGTATCGAAGATGTGCCCTAGCTTCCATTGCTTTACTCCTCCTTATCCTTACCTGCCGGTCTTGGAGCCGGCATGGCCCTTGAAGGTACGGGTCGGGGCGAACTCGCCCAGCTTGTGACCGACCATATCTTCGGTGACGTAAACGGGCACATGCTTGCGGCCGTCGTGCACGGCGAAGGTGTGGCCCACAAAGTCGGGGAAAATCGTGGAGGAGCGGCTCCAGGTTTTCAGCACGCGCTTCTCGCCGGCGGCGTTCATTTCCTGCACGCGCTTCAGCAGAACAGGCAGGACGTACGGTCCCTTCTTAACACTTCTACCCATGTTCGTTCTCCTCTCTTAACCTTTGGCGCGCTTGACAATGAACTTGTCAGAGCGGTTGTGGTGTTTGCGGGTCTTGTAACCCATGGTAGGCTTGCCCCAGGGGGTAACAGGGCCGGGACGGCCCACGGGGCTCTTGCCTTCACCACCGCCGTGGGGGTGATCGCAGGGGTTCATCACAGAGCCGCGCACAGCGGGCCGCCAGCCCATGTGGCGCTTGCGGCCGGCCTTGCCCAAGTTCACGTTCTCGTGATCCACGTTGCCCACCTGGCCCACGGTGGCGATGCAGTTCAGGGGGATGTTGCGCATCTCGCCGGAGGGCAGGCGAACCAGGGCGTAGCCGTTCTCTTTTGCCATCAGCTGAGCCTGGTTGCCGGCGCTGCGCACCAGCTGGCCGCCCTTGCCGGGATACAGCTCAACGTTGTGGATGATGGTGCCCACGGGGATGTTGGCGAAGGGCAGCGCGTTGCCGGGCTTGATGTCGGCATTGGGGCCCGCCATGATGACGTCGCCCACCTTCATGCCTTCGGCAGCCAGGATGTAGCGCTTCTCGCCGTCCTCGTACTGGATCAGGGCGATGTGAGCGGAGCGGTTGGGATCGTACTCCAGGGTCTTTACCGTGGCGGGAACGTCAAACTTGTTGCGCTTGAAGTCGATCACACGGTATTTGGTGCGGTTGCCGCCGCCGTGATGGCGGACGGTGATGCGGCCGGTGTTGTTGCGGCCGGCGGCCTTTTTCATAGGCTCCAGCAGGCTGCGCTCGGGCTCGACCTTGGAAAGCTGGCTGTAATCGGTCACAGTCATGCCGCGGCGGCCCGGGGTAGTCGGCTTATACTTTTTGATCGCCATTGTCGGATCTCCTTTTTTACTTATGAATTGTTATCGGGGTCATATCCCCATACGCGGGCCTTGCTCAGGCCCTAAGGAGCTGCAAAAGCAGCTTAGACCATGCTCTCGAAGAAGTCGATGCCCTTGCTGCCCTCTTTCAGGGTAACAATGGCCTTCTTCGCGGCGGCGGTGTAGCCGCCGTGCATGCCCTGGCGGCGATAACGGCCGCGCACGCTGATGGTGTTGACCTTCGCAACCTGCACGCCGAACAGCTTTTCGACGGCTTTGGCGATCTCCACCTTGTTGGCGTCGGTGGCGACCTTGAAGGTGTACTTCTTGTTCGCCACGCCCGTCATAGAGTTCTCGGTAATGACAGGAGCCAGAATGATGTCTTGTGCAGTTTTCATTAGCCCAGAACCTCCTCAAGTTTCTTGGCCGCGTCCACGCTCAGGATGAACTTGTCGGCGTTTACCACGTCGTAGGTGTTCACGCTGGTGGCAACGGTGGTGGCCACGCCGGGGATGTTGGCGGCGCTCTTCACAAGCTTTGCCTCCACCTCAGGGGTGACGATCAGGTTCTTTTTGCCGGCGCCCACGGCGGCCAGCATGCCGATCACGGCTTTGGTCTTGTACTCGGCTACGGCCAGGCTGTCGATCAGGATCATGTCGCCCGCGGCGGCCTTGGCGCTGATGGCGCTCAGGATGGCCAGGCGCTTAACCTTGCGGTTCAGCCGGTAGCTGTAGTCGCGGGGCTTGGGGCCCAGGGCAACGCCGCCGTGCGTCCACTGGGGGGCGCGGGTGGAACCCTGCCGTGCATGGCCGGTGCCCTTCTGGCGCCAGGGCTTGCGGCCGCCGCCGGAAACCTCGCTGCGGGTCTTGGTGCTCTGAGTGCCCTGGCGCTGGTTGGCCAGGAAGTTCACCACCGCGGCGTGGACGGCCTTCTCGTTGGGGGTGATACCGAATACGGCGTCGGAAAGCTCTACGGTGGAAACTTTCTTGCCGTTCATATCCAAAACGTCAAATTGTGCCATTGTGCTTTCCCTCCTTACGCCTTCACGCTATCGCTGATGCAGACCACGGCGCCCTTGGGGCCGGGGACCGCGCCTTTGATGGCGATCAGATTGTTCTCGGGGTCGACCTTGACGACGGTCAGGTTCTGAATGGTGACCCGCTCAGCGCCCAGGTGACCAGGCAGCTTTTTGCCTTTGAACACGCGGCTCGGCGTGGAGCAGGAGCCCATGGAGCCGGCGTGACGGGAAACGGGGCCGGTGCCGTGGCTCTCGCGCAGGCGGTGGCCGTTCCAGCGCTTGATGGTGCCGGCGTAGCCCTTGCCCTTGCTCACACCCACCACGTCGATGTGCTCGCCGGTGGCGAAAACGTCGGCCTTCAGGATGTCGCCCACGTTCAGGGCGCTGATGTCGGCCAGGCGGAACTCCCGCAGGGTGCGCTTGGGGGCGACGTCGGCCTTGTCGAAGTGGCCCTTGAGAGGCTTTGTGACCTTCTTGGCCGCAATGTCGCCGTAGCCCAGCTGCACGGCCTGGTAGCCGTCGCTCTCGAGGGTCTTCTTCTGCACCACGGTGCAGGGGCCGGCCTCGATCACGGTCACGGGCACGACCTTGCCGTTCTCATCAAACAGCTGGGTCATGCCGAGCTTTTTGCCGATGATACCTTTTTGCATTTTTCTTTCCTCCTGTAAAAGGTTATTGGTTGACGCCGCGAGTAACTTTACAGCGCCAACATGACCTCTCCGCAGCTTTCGGCAGCGGGATCGGTTCTGCAAACTCCCTCAGCAGTTGGCGGCTCGGGGGCTGCCCTTACTGATTTAAAAGGTAGGGTTACAGTTTGATCTCGATGTCTACGCCGGCGGGGAGCTGCAGGCTCGTAAGAGCCTCGACCGTCTTGTTGGACGGCTTCAGGATGTCGATGAGACGCTTGTGGGTGCGGTTCTCGAACTGCTCGCGGCTGTCTTTGTACTTGTGTACCGCGCGCAGGATCGTGATGACCTCTTTGTCAGTGGGAAGAGGGACCGGGCCGGACACGCGGGCGCCTGTGCGCTTCGCCGTTTCCACGATTTTCTCCGCCGCGCTGTCGATGAGGGACGCATCGTAGCTCTTCAAACGAATCCTGATTTTCTCCTTGACTGCCATTTGTTTCGCCTCCTTAAAATTTTGCGTGGGACGAACCATTCGATAAATACCGAACACTGCGCCGGGTGTTTCACGCCATTGCATCAGAAAATCCGGTGAACCGCCATGCAGTTCCTCCGGAAGCACTTTCAGCAAATTAGCGTGGACATTGGTTTGAGGGGAGCAACTTCCCGCAAACGTATCCCTTTGCATTCAGTATTCTTTCGCCCGGTTCATTGATCGGACATACTCGGCGGAAAAACCGGCACAAAGTGCCGCAACCTCCCGCGTCAACGCATATCGCTGCCCTGCGAAAATGCAGGGCATTCGCAGTCGCCTAATAATAATACCAAAAACCCCTGCGCAATGCAAGGGTTTTTGATAAATTTTATAAGAAGTTTTCGATTTTACGCTTTGCACAGAACCCCCGATTTTCACCGGGCGGCGCTTGGTTATTTTGCCGCGCCTGCTCATTTCGCCCGCAGGCGCTCCGCCAGCGCCGGGTCCGGCGTGACGACGGCCGTCTCGTAAGGGTCGTACAGCACCATGCCGGGCTTTGCCCCGTTCGCCTTCCAGACGTTCCGCACCTCGGTATAATCCACCTGCACCTTTGCGCCGCCGTTCTGGCTGGAGTGCACCGCCGCAAGGACGGCCGCCTCCGTCTTGGTGGTGTCCGGCACGGGCTGTCCGCCGCTGAGCACCACCGCGTGGCTGCCGGGCGCGTTCTTCACATGGAACCAGACATCCCTACCCCGCGCGGTCTTGAGCGTCAGCCTGTCGTTTTGGGCATTGTTCCGTCCCACCAGGATGGGGAAGCCGTCCGAGGACACATACCGCAGAAAATCCGCAGGCTTCTGCTTTTTGTCCTTCGCCTTATAATACTTCAGGTATCCCTGACTCTTCAGCTCGGCGCGAATCTCCGCCAGCGCGGCCTCGCCCTCGGCCGTCTCCACCTCGTATTGCACCGTAGCCAGATACTCCGCCTCCGCGTCGCTTTCCGCGATCAGCTCCGTCAGCATGCGGGCGGCCGTCTGTTTTTTCTTGTATTCCTTAAAATACTTCTGGGCATTGGCGCTGGGCGAAAGGCGCACATCCAGCGGGATCGTCACTTCCTTACCGTCATAGTAATTCGTCAGCGTCACGTTTTTCGCGCCGCGCTGGATGGCCCACAGATTGGCACTCAGAAGCTCACCGTAAACGCGCAGTTCCTCCGAGGCCGCACTCTGCGCCTGTTCCTCCCGGCGGGCGGCAGCTTTGCGCACGGCACGCTCGTGCAGATTGTGCACGGTCTTTGCCAAATCGCGGCTCTTCTGGCGCAGGCGCTCCGCCTTGTCCTTGGCTGCGTAGTAGCTCTCCAGCAGTTCCGAATAGCTGCCGTATTCCACAAGATCCGCCCCGCTGTACTGCGTCAGCGGCAAAAAGCTGAATTCCACCGGGCGCCCGTCCACCACAACCGCCACCGGCGTGCCGCCGTCCGCGTAAGCCGCCTGAACAAAGGCCACCGCCTCCAGCAGAGCCGCCTTTTCCTGCTCCGTCATCCGGCTGGCGGTCACGTCCCGCCCGCCGAAAGCGCGGTACGCGGCTTCGCGGCAAACCACCGGGCCCACGCCGCCCGTTGTCTTGATGAGTGCCTCCGCTACGGGCAGTTCTTTCTGCGACACCGCCGCCACGATGCCCGCCGCGCTGACGCCCAGAAACGACGCCTTCTGCGGCTGGGGCGGCAGCGTGTAAGCAAGGCCCGGCAAAAGCTGCCGAACCTCGCTGTCCTCAAAGTCCACGCGTTTGAGCGCGTCGATGATCTTCCCCTCCGCCGCCGGGTTTGCCGGGTTTTTCGTCTGCACCAGCACCAGGTTGGAATACCGGCCCATCAGCTCGGCCGCCATCGTGTTCACCACGGTGTCGCCCATTTCGTTGGTGCACTGGAAGTCAAAAAACAGAATGCGCTCGTCCGGCAGCGTGCGCACCTCCAACAGCCGTCCGCCCGTGAAATGCTTGCGCAGCAGCATGCAAAACGAGGGCGGCGTCTGCGGATTCTCAAACGTCTCTTTTGTCAGGCACGCGCGGGCCGAGCCGCTGCGGGCCGAAAGGAACAGGCGCGGATTGTCCGTGCGCGTGCGCAGATTGAGCACGACCTCGTCCCGGGTCGGCTCGAATATTTTATCGATCCTCGCGTCCGCCAGTGCGGCGGACAGCTCTTTTGCGCACAGCGCAAGGGCAGCGGCGTCTAAAGCCATTGTTTTCTCCTTTTTCCATCCGGGCCAAAGCATTTCATCCCGCACACGCCCGGCAGCGGTTTCACCGGCGCGTTATCACTCACGCCGCAGATATTTCACAAAGCATACGGCCCCAGCACATACCGCGCTGTGGGAAACACCGAAAAAATCATCAGCATTCCAGCCGCATCCATCTTCTTCAGATCTCTTTCCATCGGCCGGAACCGTCGTTCGTCCGGCGCGCGCCTGTTTTTGGCATATTACTCTTTGCTGTCTATTATTACATTATATAATATATAACGCAAGCGGTCAAAGACCGTTTCTGCGTTCCAAAAAATCTTATGTATGCAGGCAGGCCAAGGCTCCGCCCGTGCGGCCGCGTCAAAAGCAGCGATGCGCCTGCCAAACGACCGCGCTTCCCCGTTGTTAAAAATAAAGGAAAGGGTCCGCATCCGCAGCGCTGCGCTGTACACGCAGGCCCGGGAACGCTTCGGCGATCCGGTGCGCCAGTACACCGGCAATGGCTGTCTCCGTGGCAAAATGCGTCGCGGCCACCAGCGTGACGCCTGCCGCCAATGCATCCAGCGCGTCATGGTGCCCGGCCTCGCCTGTCACAAGGCAGTCCGCGCCCGCGGCGGCCGCCTCTGCGGAAAAATCGCCGCCGCTGCCGCTCACAACGGCCACGCGGCGCACCGGGCCGTGGGCGTCCGCCCATTTCACGGGCGCGGCAAGCGCCTTGCCCACAAATTGCGCAAACGCGGCCGCTTCCATCGTTTCCGGCAGCGCGCCGACACGTCCGATGCCTCCGGCAAACGGCTCTGTGTCCCGCAGGCCCAGCGCCTGCGCCAGCACGTCGTTTACACCGCCCTGCGCCTTGTCCAGATTCGTATGCATGCATACGGCGGAAACGCCCTCCCGCACCAGCAGGGCGGGAACGTCACCCTGACGAAGCTCCTTCAAAGGGCGAAATATGACCGGGTGGTGCGAAACAATTGCATTGCACCCCACAGCACGCGCTTCCCGCACCGTGGCGGGGGTGATGTCCAGCGCGCACAGCACGCCCGTCACCTCCTGCGCGCAGCGCACCAAAACGCCCACGTTGTCCCAGTTCTCCGCAGTCTGCGCCGGGGCGATGCTTTCCAGATAAGACGCAAGCTCTGTCAGGCTTGGCATGTGTTCGCAGCCTCCTCCACTGCGGCGGCAAGCGCCAGCAGCCGTTTTGATTCCTCCGGCGCGGCTCCCCGCGCCTCCTTTTTAAGAAGCATGGCCTCCCGGGCAAGATAGCCTGCCGCATGCGGTCCGCGCCCGGCACGGCCCACGACGCACCACAGAGGATCGGGCGTCTCTGTTCCGCCTGTATAAGCCGCGTGCATCACGGTATAATACCGTCCGGCGGCCAAAACCGGCGTCTCATCCAGCAGCGCAAAGCCGTGCTGTGCCAGCCAGCGGCGCAAAAAAGGGTGCTTTGTAGCCGGGATGAAGATGAAGCGCATGTCGGGTTTCGCGGCATAGAACGCTTCCGGAGCCTGCTCCAACATCCCGCACACCGTCACGCCCGAAACGCCCGCAATGACGATATCGTCCGCTTCGCCCGGGCGCAGCACAGAAAGCCCCGCGCCAAGGCGGCATTCCACCACGTCCCCGCAGCCATGCAGGGTAACGAGGCGCTGCGCCGTGGCAAGCGGGGCCGGGCGGATATCGCTTGCGATGATCTTTCTGCATTTGCCCTGCGCGGCCAGCGCCACGGACAGCCTGCCGTGGTCGCAGCCGACGTCCGCCGCCACGCAGCCCGGCCGTACATAAGCGGCCGCGGCGGCAAGGCGTGCGTCCAGGACCGGGGGCTGCAGCAGCTTACTTTCCGGCAATGGCCGCGTTCAGCTTGGCCAGCAGCGCGTCAACGTCCTGGCCGTGGACATAGCAGGCCTGCTCCACCGTCTCGCTGCGGGCGGACGGGCAGCCCAGACAATGCATGCCGATCTCAATGAACAGGGGCGCGGTCTCCGGCGCGGCGTCCAGAATATCGCCGAGAATGGTGTCTTTGGTAATGGTCATGGAAAAATCCCTCCGTAAAACGATATACAAAAGCCGGACTTTCCGGCTCTGCTGCTGATGACGCTTCCAGCCTCATGCGCGCAAAGCGCGCGTGGCGGCGTAAGCGGCGGCCTTGAGGTTATTATACCACGATGCCGCCGCAGGCGGCCACAACAAAACCGCACTTGCTGCGGTTTTGCGCGGTTCAATGTTCTCAAAGCCCTGTGCGTTAGCGCAAAAGCGAGTGCGGCGCACACGCGCAGCCGCGGCAGCGGCGGCTTTGAGGTTATTATACCCCAAACGCCGTCAGGTTTGCAAGAGGCTCCCCGCCTTGCCGGAGCCTCTGAGGCAACAGAGAGAAAGCAGCGGCCGGGCACCGCTGCTTTTATCAACCGCAAAGGGCTTCATTCATTTTACGAAGGGAAGCGTCCAACGCCGTGCCACGCGCTCAGGCACGCAGCAAAAAACACCGGTCGGCCAAAAGCGCCGTCCAGTACACGGCGTTTTTATAGCGCAGCGTCACCCAGGTAAAGCCGCCGTAGCAGCCAACCGACTGCGCCACCGCCTCGTACCGGCCCACAGGAAGCGTACCCGCCACGTCATAAATATCCGGCTTGTAAAAATACTCACAGTTAAGCGTCCCATATACCTCCAGCTTCAGGCCGGGCACCGGCACCATCTCCAGCCCGGGTATCTCAGGTTCATAGCCATTGTAGCCTCCCGCCTGAATGGCCGGCAGAAAATCCACATACGAATGGTCCAGGTCCACATTGCCCGATATACCCGGTACACGCCCTGTGCTGGAATACTGCCACATCTGGTAAGCGCCCGGATAGGTAACGCTGCCCGTGTAATCCGCCACAAAAAACGGATAAGCACTGAGCTTCGCCATATCCAGCCGGTTTTTCGCAAAATTGGAATAGGTGTACAGGCCCGGATACCACCCCGCCGCACGCAGTTTTTCCAGTGCGTAGAGCGCAAGCTGCGTCGCCCTCGCCCGGCCCAGTGCGGCGATGCCCTCGGCCTCCATATCTACAAATACCGGATATTCCAGCTTCTTGCCCGCCAGAACTGCCGTCAGCGCCTCCAGCTCCCTGTCGGCGTAGCTCTCTGTTTGGGCATAGGTGTAGTAATAAACACCCACCCGAAGCCCGGCGGCCTTTGCCCCCGCATAGTTCTTCTCGAACATGGGGTCTACATACACGCCGGAATTGTTGGAGGATACCGCGCGGATAACGGCAAACTGCTTGCCCGCCCGGGCCACCGCGGCCCAGTCGATGGTACCCTGATAACGGGATACGTCGATTCCCGTTTGATAAATAGCTGCCATAAAAACCTCCCTGCTGCCGCACAGGCTGTGCCGGGCGGCGGCCGCCTCTTTCGGCGGGCGGCTGGCCGGTCTGCAGCGGAGCGCGGCATGCGCCCCCTGCGTTCATCCTATGCGCATCCGCAGCGTTTTGTCCGCGCTTCGGGCGCATGATGTTCGTTTGCACAGCAAGGGCGTACATGCTATACTGAAAAAGCACGGCGCTCCAACAGGACAGCGCCGCATCGGGAGGCTTTTTTGTGGAGATCGATATCAGACGCGCGGCTCAGGAGGATCTGGATGCCGCGGAGCAGCTTTACAACGATGTCTGCAGCGCTTTGGAGGCCGGTACAAACTGGCCCGGCTGGCGGCAAGGCGTTTACCCCACCCGCACCGACGCCCGGCGCGCCCAGGCGTCCGGGGCGCTGTACCTCGCCTGGGACGGTGCCCGCGCCATAGGAAGCATGGCGCTGAATCACGACGCCGACCCGGATTATGCCCAGGTTCCCGGCTGGGGACCGGACGCGGACTGGCCGCACCTGCTGCTGATCCACACGTTGGCCGTGCATCCCGCGTATCAGGGGCGGGGCCTGGCCCGGCGGCTGCTCGCCCATGCGGAGGTCCTTGCGCGGCAAAGCGGCATGCGTGCGCTTCGCCTGGATGTCTGTGTGGGCAACGCCCCTGCCATCCGCCTGTATGAGCAGTGCGGCTTTGCGTGCGCCGGCACAGCCGAGATGCACTTCTGCGTCGGCACCGTCGACCCGTGCCGCCTGTACGAGAAAACGCTGTGACACGGGACAGCACGCGGAAAGAAGGCCGTGCGCACCCGGACGACCCGCGCGTCCGTATTTTGCTGCACCGCATCGCCGCAGCCTGCCGCAACACCCTCGGCGACACGCTTGCGGGTGTTTACGTCCACGGCTCTCTCGCTTTCGGCTGCTTTTGTTGGACACAAAGCGATATCGATTTTCTCGTTGCTGTGCGAAGGCCGCTTTCTCAGGCGCAAAAGGAGGCCCTGCTCCGCGCGCTGCTGGCGCTGGAGCCGGACGCCCCGTCCAAAGGGCTGGAGATGAGCGCAGTACTGGAGGCATACTGCCGGTCCTTTATCCACCCCGCGCCCTACGAGCTGCATTATTCGCCCATGCACCGAGCCCGCTGCCTGCGTGACCTCCCCGCTTACTGCGCGGAAATGCATGGCGCAGACCCGGACCTTGCGGCGCATTTCACCGTAGCCCGCGCCGTCGGCCTCACCCTTTGGGGGCCGCCTGCCGAAAGCATGTTCGGTCCTGTGCCCCGCGCGGCGTATCTGGACAGCATCCGCCAAGACGTGGGCACCGCCTGTTCGGACATCCTGCGGACGCCCGCCTCCACCACGCTGAACCTGTGCCGAACGCTTGCTTTTGCACAGGAAGGGCTCGTCTTGTCCAAAGAACAAGGCGGGCTTTGGGCCGCGTGCCGTCTGCCGCCCCCATATGCCGGCTTCGCACAAAGCGCGGCGGAAAGCTACCGTTCCGGCGCGCCTTTTCTGCCCGCGCCCGCACAGGCACAGGCATTCGCAGCCTTTCTTCTGCCGTCCATCTTCCACCCGGACTTCTTCGGGCAAAACATTTGAGCACAAGCCGGGATACGACAGTAAAAAGAGCGTTTCCCGCAGGCTGTCCCGCCTGTGGAAAACGCTCTTTTTATCTCCTGTTTTACCGTTCAGCCGCCCCGCAGCGCGCGCTGTGCCACACCCTCGGCGGCTTCCAGATCCGCGCTGCGCACATAAACATACCAGATGCCCGCATCCGCGGAGTGCGCGTTCGTCATGCGGCGGTCGGCCCCGGTGTAGTTGCGTCCGCTGCGCACGATGCATTCAAAGCCGATACCGGCCTGCTCCAGTGCTGTGCGCACGGCGTAAAGCTGTGGGCCGCCTTTTCCCATATACACCTCTCTGCGCTGCCAAAACCACATGCCCGCTCCGCTCCTTTCCCTCGCAGCCGCTCACCGCACCGCAGCGATGCGTTCGATCTCGTCCAGCTCCTGCTGGGTAAACGGCGCGGCGTTTACTATGGCGGCGTTCTCCACGATCTGCTGCGGACGGGACGCGCCAATGAGCACGCTGGTCACGCCGCTGTCCTTGAGCACCCACGAAAGCGCCATCTGCGCCAGCGTCTGGCCCCGGGCGGCAGCCAGCTCGTTCAGCGCCGCGATCTGTGCCAGCCGCTCCGGCGTAAGGGCGCTCTCCTTCAAAAAAACACCGCTTTTTTTGATGCGGCTGTCTGCGGGCACGCCGTGCAGATATTTGTCCGTCAGCAGTCCCTGCGCCAGCGGGCTGAAAGCGATGATGCCCACACCATGGGCCGCGGCATACGCCTTCAGCCCGTTTTTTTCGATGGTGCGGTCAAAGATGGAGTACCGGCTCTGATTGATGATGAACGGGCAATGCAGCTCTTTCAGGATAGCCGCCGCCCGCGCTGTCGTCTCGCCGTCGTAATTGGAGATGCCGGCGTACAGCGCCTTACCCTGCTGCACGGCCGAAGCCAGCGCGCCCATGGTCTCCTCCAGCGGGGTCTCCGGGTCCATCCGATGGGAATAAAAAATATCGAAATACTCCAGCCCGGTGCGCTTGAGGCTCTGGTCCAGGCTGGCCAGCAGATACTTGCGGCTGCCGAAATCCCCGTAAGGGCCGGGCCACATGGTATATCCCGCTTTGCTGGAAAGCACCAGCTCATCCCGGTAGGGACGCAGGTCTTTTTCAAAAATACGGCCGAAATTCTCCTCGGCAGCGCCGGGCACAGGGCCGTAGTTGTTCGCCATATCGATGTGCGTGATGCCGCAGTCGAATGCGGCGCGCAGCATGGCGCGCATATTGTCGAAGGCGTCGCACGAGCCGAAGTTGTGCCACAGCCCCAGCGAAACGCGGGGCAGCTTCAGGCCGCTTTTGCCGCAGCGGGCGTATTGCATCGCCTCATAACGGCGCTCGTTGGCAGTGTAAGGCATGGTTTGGTCCCCCTTTTGTCTTTTCTTTTATTTTGAATTCCGCGGCGGACGGCCCGCCAGCAGATATGCGACCCAGGCAAACGGCGCAAGTGCCACCAGCAGCACCCAGGTGCGGTAATTCAGCGTGCGCGTTCCGCCGTGGCCCCTCTGGTACAGCAACACGCAGATGCGCGCCAAAATATCCGCCAGCCCCGCCAGAGCGACGATCAGAATCTGTTCCGTAGCTTTCCCTCCCCGGCGATATTCTTTGCCTATTTGTTGCTGTACTGCCATATTTCCAGGCTCGCACTTCCCATCCTGCCCGTGTTCACTGAGAAACATGGTATCCTACGCCGCCAAGCGCATACTTCGCCTGCGGCTCATATTTGCTAAACAGCCATATTATGGCCATGACGCCGCTGCAAGGCGGCCTTCCACAAAACCGCACCTACTGCGGTTTTGCATGGTTCAAATTCCCCAAAGTTCTGTGCGCCGGCACAGCAGCGTGTGTTTTTGCACACGCGCAGCCGCATTAGCGGCAACTTTGGGGTCATTATACCGCAACCCGCCCTCATGCGCAAGAGAAAAAACGCGGCACGCCCCGGCTACCGGGAAGCCACGGCATGCGCATGCCCGTGTGCGTTTTCGAAAAAAACGACGGACATTCCCCCGCGCCAAACGGGCATCCCCCGGTAAGAACGGGACAGCAGTTTTGCCCAAACCGTTCCCGGTGGCCGAAAAAGGCCGAAACCGGCTTTTTTCCGCCTTTGCGCCCCCAAAGACTATCCTGTATAATATCTATCATACCGCGGGGCCGCTGCAAAATGGCCCCGCGGGCAGCAGAAGCGCTCCCCATCCGTCGGCGCCAGCGGCGGGAGCGCTTCCATCCTTCCGCACCCGTAAACACAGGAAACATTGCCTCGATTTCTCTCCCGCAAAGGGCAGCGGTCGCTCTCACGCACCGGCAGAATTTTTATTGTTAAAACACGTCGAACCGTATGCGCCGAAAGATTCAGCTTCCTTCCTGCTGCCGGCAAGCTTCCCATTGCTAAAAACGCCGCTGAACCGCATGCGCCAAGGGATTCAGCTTTCTTTCCGCCGCCGGCAAGCTTCCCATTGCTAAAAACGCCGCCGCACCGTATGCGCCGAGGGATTCAGCTTTCTTCCCGCTGCCGGCAAGTTTCCCATTGTTAAAAACGCCGCTGACCCGCATGCGCCGAGAGATTCAGTTTCCTTCCCTCAGCAACAAGCTTCCCATTATTTAAAAAGGAGAAAAACATGAAAGAAGTAAAAAAATTCCGATTCATCCCCATCCTGCTCGCAGTCATTCTCGCCGTGTTTCTGCTGCTCTCCAGCGTCACGACCATTCCCGCGGGCCACACCGGCGTCGTCACCACCTTCGGAAAGGTGAGCGGCACCGTGCTGGGCGAGGGCCTGCATTTCAAATTGCCGTTCATCACCAATGTTGTCAAAATCGACAACCGCGTGCTCAAAACCGAGGTATCCAGCAGCTCCGCCAGTAAGGATCTGCAGACTGTCAACAGTACCATTGCGCTGAACTACCGCATCGGCCGCGCCAATTCGGCCAGCATTTATCAGAACATCGGCACGGATTTTGAAAATGTGCTCATCAATCCCGCCATTCAGGAATGCGTAAAAAGCGTCACCGCCCAGTTCACTGCCGAGGAGCTCATCACCGAACGCCAGAAGGTAGGCGACCTGATGCGCGAGGCGCTGGCCGAAAAAATCGGCCCCTATGGCTTCGACATCGAGGTATTCAACATCACCAGCTTTGAGTTCAGCGAGGAATTCAACGCCGCCATCGAGGCCAAGCAGACCGCCCAGCAGAACGCGCTGAAAGCCGAGCAGGACCTGGCCCGCATCAAGGTGGAAGCTCAGCAGCAGATCGAACAGGCCCGTGCCGAGGCCGAGAGCTACCGGCTGAAAAACCAGGAGATCACCCAGGAAACACTTGCCATGGAATGGATCAACAAATGGGACGGCAAGCTGCCCAGCGTCGCTTCCGACGGCTCGATGATGTTCGATATTTCCGATATCATCGCCGCAGCCGGCTCCGGCAAAAGCGCCTCCGCTCCCTCAACACCCGTGGCTCCCTCAGCGCCGAGCGCCGCTTCCGCCGCAGCCGGTGAATGAGCATTTTGTCCTTCTCTCGAATACATTTTATTCAAAAACCGTCAATATGTGCAATTTTTGCCCGTCTGCCGCGTGCAGACGGGCATTTTTGTGCATTGACAACCGCGCAGCAGCCTTTATAATAAATACTATACACTTTATTTTGATAAAGTGATTTTGTATTTTGGAGGAAAAGGAATTATGGCACGAGTATACAATTTCAGCGCGGGCCCATCCATGCTGCCCGAATCCGTCCTGAGAACCGCTCAGGCAGAGATGCTTGAGTACGGGTCATCCGGCCAGAGCGTGATGGAGATGAGCCACCGCAGTTCTGTGTACGACGCCATCATCAAGGAGACCGAGGCCGCTCTGCGCCGCGTGCTCTGTATTCCGGATAATTATAAGGTGGGCTTCATTCAAGGCGGCGCGTCCACACAGTTCGCCATGGTGCCCATGAACCTGATGACCACCGGCGAGGCCGATTATCTTGTAACGGGCCAGTTCTCCAGCAAGGCCGCGAAGGAGGCCGAAAAATTCGGCAGGGTGAATGTGCCCGCCTCGTCCAAGGATAAAAACTTCACCTATATTCCGGACGTTGACGCCGTCGAATATTCCAAAAACGCCAGCTATATCCACATTTGTGAAAACAACACCATTTACGGCACGCGCTTTACAAAGCTGCCCCATGCGGACGGTGTGCCGCTGGTGGCCGATCTATCCAGCTGCATCCTCAGCCGTCCCACAGACGTCTCCCAATACGGGCTGATCTACTTCGGCGTGCAGAAAAATGTCGCGCCCGCGGGCATGGCTGTAGCCATCATCCGGGAAGACCTGATGGAAAACGCCCGCACGGATATCGCCCGGCCCGCCATGCTGGATTACAAAACGCTCATCGACGCCGAGAGCATGTACAACACGCCGCCCTGCTACACCATCTATATGATGGGCCTTGTGCTGAAATGGATCGAAACTGAAGTGGGCGGCCTTGCCAACATGGAGGCCCGCAACAACGCCAAGGCCAAGCTGCTGTACGATTATCTGGACGGCTCGTCTTTCTTCAGCAATCCCGTGAACAAGCCGGACCGCAGCATCATGAACGTCACATTCACCAGCCCCAGCCCGGAGCTGGACAAAAAATTCTGCGCCGAAGCCGCGGCTGCGGGCTTTGTCAACCTGAAGGGACACCGCAGCGTGGGCGGCATGCGCGCTTCCATTTATAATGCCATGCCCGCCGAAGGCGTGGAAAAGCTGGTGGAATTCATGAAGCAGTTCGAGGCGGATAACGCCTGACGCACAGCCGGAACAGGGGGAAACGAAAATGTACAATATCAAAACACTGAACAATATTTCGTCCAAGGGGCTGGAGCGCCTTTCCAGCAATCTGTTTGCCGTGGATGAGGAGGGCGCGCAGCCCGACGGCATTCTGGTGCGCAGCGCCGCCATGCAGGATATGGCGCTGCCGGAAAGCCTGCTGGGCATTGCACGGGCGGGCGCAGGCGTCAACAATATCCCGGTGGACAAATGCAGCGAGGCAGGCATCGTGGTGTTCAACACGCCGGGCGCCAACGCCAATGCGGTGAAGGAACTGGTACTGGGCGGACTGGTGCTGGCCAGCCGCAAGGTAGGCAAAGGCATGGAGTGGGCCAAAACGCTGGCCGGCCAGGGCGACGCCATCGGCAAGCTGGTGGAAAAGGGGAAAAGCCAATTTACCGGGCCGGAGCTTGCGGGCAAGACCCTGGGCGTCGTGGGCCTGGGCGCCATCGGCGTGAAGGTCGCCAATATGGCCACCCATCTGGGCATGGAGGTGCTGGGGTACGACCCGTACATCTCTGTGGAGGGTGCTTGGAGCCTTTCGCGCAGCGTGCGCCACTGCGTCAATTTGTCCGACCTCATCGCCCAGTGTGACTATATCACGCTGCACATTCCCGCCACGGCTGAAACAAAAGGCTTTGTGAACGACAGCCTCATTGCCCAAATGAAGCACGGCGTGCGCATCCTGAACTTTGCCCGGGGCGAGCTGGTGAATACGGCCGCCATGGTGAACGCGCTGAAAACGGGCCGCGTGGCCTGTTATGTGTGCGATTTTCCCAGCGAGGCGCTGCTTTCCGCGGAAGGCGCGGTGTGCATCCCGCACCTGGGCGCCTCCACACCGGAGAGCGAGGACAATTGTGCCGTGATGGCCGCGGATGAGCTGGGGGATTATCTGCTGAACGGCAACATCAAAAACAGTGTGAACTTTCCCTCGGTCTCCATGCCCCGTGCGGGCGGCAGCCGCATCTGCGTGGTACACCGCAATATCCCGGGCATCCTGGCCGCCATTACAGACGTGACCAGCAAGGCGGGGCTGAATATCGACAACATGACGAACAAATCCCGCGGGGATTATGCCTATACGATGCTGGACACCGGCGGCAGCGTCGGCACGGCTGACGCCGCCCGCCTGTTGGACGTAAGCGGTATCATCCGCGTGCGTGTGGTGTGACACAGCCGCTGCTAAAAAACGAAGAAAACAGACGCCCTGCGCGCCATTGGGCGCGCAGGGCGCTTTTTCTATTCCAGCTCAAACAACGCGTCCTCATAATCCTGCACATAATAGCGGATATTCGTGCGGCCCCGCCGGATGACGGTGTGCCCCTCCGCCTCCAGACGCGCACGTTGGGCCTCCGCGCCGCCCGGATATTTTGCGTTCAGCTCGCCGTCCGCTTTCAGCGTGCGCCAGTAAGGCGTTTCGTCCGTCTGCCGCTGTGCGCTGGCCCATGCCGAAATGGATACAAAAATGCCCGCAGTGATGGGGTCGGTAAAATCAGCGCCGTTTTTCCGGGCGAAATATTCCCGGATCTTCCCTACCGTGAGTACTTTTCCGAAAGGCACCCGCTTCATTACCGCGTCATAATCCGCCGCCGGGGCAAAGTACATCCGTGCTCCGCCGTATTTTTGCACTGTGGCCGCGTCCGTCACCAGCTGTATCCTGGGCATATCCGTGGCCCTGTGCAGCATCGCGTTGAAATCTTTCTTATCCTCGTTCGCCATTGCGAAACCACCTCCTATGCCCTCAGCATACCGTATCGGAGCCGGACATGCAATGAGGCGGTTTGATTTTTACGGCAGAATTTCCACATAATAAAGCACCGGGCAACAGCATGCGCCGCGGCCCGGTTTTGCCGAATGTTTCAGTCTCTCAGTGGCTGTTCAGCACGCGGTCGATGGTTTCCATCGCCCGCTCCGCGCTGGCGCCCGCCTTTTTCATCATCTTTTTCATTTCCTTCGGGTTTTTCTGAGCCACATACGCGCCCGCCGCGCCTACCGCGCCGCCGGCCAGCAGCCCTAAGGCCGCGCCCTTCATCATACTCTCTGTATTTTTGCGCATATTTATCCTCCTCGTTTTATTATCTTTTGTATGCATTGCCGCGGCTTGTGCCGCTTTATTGCTAGTATGCCCGCCGGTGCGCCAAAATGCGGGGGCAAATTTTTCCACTTGTTCATAAAACCCCCTCTTATTCCGGCAAAAAATATGCTATACTAAAGAATAACCGCAGGCCGCCGTCTGTGCGGCCCGGAGGAAAGGAGGGCCCGCATGCAAAAACAGCATACCGTTCTGTGCATACAGGATCTCTCCTGTGTGGGACGGTGCAGCCTAGCCGTTGTGCTGCCCGCTCTGGCCGCCATGGGCGTGCAGCCCTGCGCGCTGCCCACGGCTCTGCTCTCCACCCACACCGGAGGGCTTGGCAGGCCCGCGCGCACAGATGAGAGCGGATTTATTTCCGCCGCACTGGCACACTATGCGCAGCTGGGCCTTGCATTTGACTGTGTATACAGCGGCTATCTTGCCGGCGCCGCACAGGTGGCGCTGGTGGAACAGGCCTTCCGCCAGGCTCCGGCGGCGCTGAAGCTGGTGGACCCTGTGATGGCGGATCACGGCAGGCCCTACGCCTCCATGACGCCTGAAATACGCGCCGCCGTCGCACAACTGTGCGGACAGGCGGATGTGATCGTCCCAAATGCAACAGAAGCCGCGCTCCTTCTGGAGGAGCTTCCCGGCCCGGCGGCGGACGGAACGCACGCCGCCCGCCATGCATCCCTTTTGCTGCAGCGCTTTCCCGCGCTGCGCTGCGCCGTGGTAACCGGCGGCGCTCTTTCGGACGGACAGCGGGGCAACGTGTGCGCTGTGCGCGGCAGGGCGCCCGTTTTCCTGCCCTATTCCCCCGTACCCCAAGATTATCCCGGCACGGGTGATCTGTTTGCCGCCGTGCTCACCGGCGGGCTGCTGCGTGGCTTTTCCGAAGCCGCCGCCATCCGTCTCGCCGCGCGTTTTGTGGCGCTGGCGGCTGAACAGACCCTTCACGCCGGAGCGGATCCCCGCTTCGGCGTGCGGTTCGAGCCGCTTCTCGGAACGCTTTCCCACTGGGCCGAAACGCCTGCACAGCCCTGTACGGACGCTGTTTTTCCGCTGTAAAAACACCAGACAGAAGGAGCGCAATCTCACCCATGAAACCGTTGAATATCGTGCTGGTGGAGCCGCAGATCCCCCAAAACACCGGCAACATCTCCCGCACCTGCGCGGCCACGGGCGCGCGGCTGCACCTTGTGGGGCCCATGGGCTTTACCGTGGATGACAAAAAGCTCAAACGTGCCGGCCTTGACTACTGGCACCTGCTTGATATAACATATTATGAAGGGCTGACAGATTTTTTTGCCCGCAATGAAGGTCCGTTTTACTATTTCACCACAAAGGCACCGCAGCGCTACACAGACGTCGCCTATCCCGACGGCGCGTACCTTGTATTCGGGCGCGAAGACGCGGGCCTGCCCGAAGCATTATTGGTAGAAAACCAGGAAGCCTGCGTGCGCCTTCCGATGATCCCGGACGCGCGCAGCCTGAATTTGTCAAACACGGTGGCTGTGGGCGTATACGAGGCCCTGCGCCAGCGTGATTTTGCGGGTCTGCTCGACACCGGGCGCCTGCGTGGATATGAATGGAAGTGAACAAGTGAGTAAAACAGCTGTTTTGACGGATTCCGCCAGCGACATCCCACGCGAGCTGGAAGAAAAATACGGCATTGATATCCTCCCGTTCAGCATCGTGGTGGACGGGCAGAGCTATACCGAACGCGTGGATTTCACCAACGAACAATATTACGAGATGCTCACCAAAGCCGAAGGCATCCCCAAAACATCGCAGATCACGATGCTGCGCTTTTTGGAAAAGTTTTGCGCGTATGCCGACGAAGGCTATACGGATGTGATCTTCGTGTCCATCAATTCGGCCGGTTCCAACACCTACAACGCGGCCTGCATGGCCGCCGAGAGCCTGCGCGACGAACGCCCCGGCTGCACGATGAACGTGCATGTGGTGGACAGCCACACCTATTCCATGACATACGGCTGGCACGTATGCGAGGCCGCGCGCAAGCTGCAGGCGGGCGCGGACGTAAAAAGCGTCGTGGAATATCTGGAGGACCAGCTGGCGCGTATGGAGATCATGCTCTCCATGTATACGCTGCGTTTTGTAAAAAAGAGCGGCCGTGTCTCTGCGGCAGCCGCATTCGCCGGCGAGCTGCTCGGCCTGCGCCCCATCATCCATATGGTGGACGACACCACCTCCACCATCGCCAAGGTGCGCGGCGACAGCGCCGTGATGCCCGGGCTCATCGTCCAGACCAAAAAACGGATGGCAGAGGGCACGCCTTATCTCATCGGCGCAACGGACGATGGCAACGCCAAAATGCTGGCCAAGATGTGCAAAAAAGAATTCGGTTATGCGCCGGCCGCCACTTTCCTGCTGGGAGCGGCCGTCGCCACGAACACAGGCCCCAATGCCGTGGCCATCGTATACCAGGGTGAAAAACGCCGCTGAACCATCCTTTTTTCCGGATGGACAAGCGTCCGCGCCCCATAAGAACATAAAAGGAGAACGTCCCAATGGGAAACCCCATCCTGTATATCGTGATTCCCTGTTACAATGAAGAGGCCGTGCTGCCCCTGACCAGCGGCATGTTCCTGAAAAAAATCAAAGACCTTGCCGCAGCGGGCAGGATATCAGACAAAAGCCGCATACTGTTCGTCAACGACGGTTCCAAGGATAAGACCTGGGACATCATCCGAAGCCTGGCTGAAGCGGACGAGCATTACAGGGGCGTCTGCCTTTCCCGCAACCGCGGCCATCAGAACGCTCTGCTGGCGGGCCTGATGACCGCCAAGGACCTGGCCGACGTGACCATTTCCATCGACTGCGACGGCCAGGACGACATCAACGCCATGGACGCGATGATCGACGAATACCTGGCGGGCATGGACGTGGTATACGGCGTGCGCTCCAAGCGCGAGACGGACACCTGGTTCAAACGAACCACCGCCGAGGGCTTTTACAAAGTGATGAAGGCGCTGGGAGCGGATGTGGTGTTCAATCACGCCGATTACCGTCTGCTGAGCAAACGCGCGCTGGAGGGCCTGGCCGAGTTCCGGGAAGTGAACCTGTTCCTGCGCGGCCTTGTGCCGCTGGTGGGCTACCGCTGCTCCAGCGTATACTACGAGCGCGCCGAACGCATTGCGGGTGAAAGCCATTACCCGCTGAAGAAAATGCTTGCCTTTGCCTTCGACGGCATCACCAGCCTTTCGGTAAAGCCGCTGCGCCTCATCACACTGGCGGGCATGCTGGTCAGCGCCGTCAGCTTTGTCGCCATCATCGTCACGCTCATCACAAAGCTGGTGGGCTTTACGGTAACGGGCTGGACAAGCATGATCTGCGCCATTTACTTCCTGGGCGGCGTGCAGCTGCTGGGAATCGGCGTCATCGGGGAATATGTGGGCAAGATCTACAACGAAACAAAAGCGCGTCCACGCTTCATCATCAGCGAGACGACGTTTGAAAAGGAGAAGCCATGAGCAAGCAGGTCTGGAAAGGCTCGGCGCTCGTCGCGCCCGTGCCGCCCGCGCTGGTAAGCTGCGGTACGCTGGAGGCGCCGAACGTGCTGACGGTGGCTTGGACGGGCATGCTGCAGTCACAGCCGCCCAAAACCTATATCTCCGTGCGGCCGGAGCGGTACAGCCACGGCCTCATAACGGAAAGCCGGGAATTCGTGATCAACCTGCCCACCGCCGCGCTGGTGCGCGCCATCGACTATTGCGGCGTCCGAAGCGGGCGGGACGAAAGCAAATTCGAAGCCATGCACCTTACTGCGCTTGCCGCTTCGCAGGTTTCCTGCCCGTTGGTGGGCGAAAGCCCCGTGAACCTGGAATGCCGCGTGACAGACATTGTAAAGCTGGGCGGCTCCCATGATATGTTCATTGCGGACATCGTTGCCGTGAACGTGGACGAGGAGCTTCTGGACGAAAAGGGCAGGCTGCGCTTGGCCAAGGCGGGCCTGTGTACATATGCCCACGGCGAATATTTTGCACTGGGCAAAAAAATCGGCGATTTCGGTTTTTCCGTCAAGAAAAAGAAGAAAAAGCCCCAGTACGACAGGCGGAAATAAGGCCGTCCGCCTGTGCAAAGGCAATTCCCTGTCCACCTGAAAAGAAGCAAAAACGCGCCCCGGTACGGCTGAAAAGCGATACCGGGGCGCGTTTTATATGCATGCTTCAACCGCGCGGCGCCGTTTTTCCGCCGCCCGGAAAGCACAGGCGGAATTGAAGCGCCGCTTGCTTTGCGAAGGAAAACATTTCTGATGCAAAGCAGCGTTCGTTCCGCAGCTTTCAAACAAACACAAGCTGCACCAGCAGCATGTACAGTACCGTACCCACGCCCACGCTCAAAAGCGTGTTCTTTTTCCAAACATGCAGGCCCGCCGTCGCCGCCACGGCGATCAGCTCCGGCAGGCCGTAGGGCGCGGCCGCCGGCTGCACATCCTTCAAACAGTACACCACCAACAGGCCCATCACAGCACAGGGCAGCACCTTTCCCAGATATGCCACGATGCGCGGCGCCGGTTTCCCCTTGGGAAACAGCCAAAACGGCAGAAAACGTGTGAACACTGTACCCAGCGCGATTATCCCAATGGTGATCAGGCTTTGTGCCGTCGTCATCGTACCGCCCCCTTTTTGTCCAGTGCGGGCCGCATTACAAGCAGCAGCAATACAATAAGCGCCATCGCGGGCAGAATAAAATTCCCCGCCCCGAACAACGCGAGGCACAGCACCGATGCGCCCAGTCCCACCAGCGCCGGGCGGTGCTCTCTGTCTTCCATCCACTGGCCTGTAAAAATGGTAACGAAAAGCGCCGTCATCACAAACTCAATGCCCTTTGTACTGACAGTGAGCACGCGGCCCAGCAGCCCGCCCAGCGCGGACGCCGCCACCCAGTAAAATTGGTCCAGCAGGGACACCCAGAACATGAACCAGCCGCGGTCCACGCCTTCGGGCGGGCAGGCGGACACATTGACGGAGAACGTCTCGTCCGACATTGCAAATACCAGATACGGCGTTTTCTTTCCCGCGGCACGGTACGGCTCCAGCATGGATACGCCGTAGAACAGGTGCCGCGCGTTTACCATCAGCGTCAGAAAAAACGCGCCCGCAGGATCGAATGCCGCACCCAGCAGAGGCACTGCCGCATACTGCATGCTGCCCGCGTATACCACCAGGCTGATGAGCGCCGGATACCAGAACGGGAACCCCGCGCTCTGCATCAAAATGCCGTACGCCAGCCCCAAAAACGCATAGCCCGTCAGCACGGGCAGCGTGTGGGGAAACGCCGCCCGCAATGCTTTCCTCTTCATAATCTCTTGCCCTCCCCGGACCGCGCCAAACCGCGCCGCCCTTCGCATGCCCTTTTTCGGGCACATATTTGGAAATAATTATAGCACAGCGCGCAGGTTTGTGCTATACTATGCGTTGCGGCCCTGCGCCGCACAGCAGGCCGTTTTGCGCCGCGCTTTTACAGGCGCGAAACAGCCTGACGGGCAACTTAGAAGGCTGTGCCTTCCGTGGGATTTTGTGCCCGCCGCGCTTTTGCGCGGACCACCCCTCCGGCCCGGCGGCACCGGTGGGGTAAAATACTGCCGCTAAGGAAAACTGTACCATGAAAAAGACAAAAACCAGAACCATCGTCCGCTGCGCGCTCATTGCGTCGCTCTACACCGCTGTGAGCCTCGTGCTCGCCCCCATCGCCTTTGGCGCCGTACAGGCCCGTGTGAGCGAGGCCTTCACGCTGCTGCCCGTGCTTGTGCCGGACGCCGTTGTGGGCGTCACGCTGGGCTGTTTCCTCACGAACCTTGTGGGCGTGTTTACCGGGGCAAACGTGCTGGGCGCGCTGGACATCGTATTCGGTACCGCCGCCACGCTCACTGCCGCGCTGTGTACGCGCCGCCTTGCCCGTGTGCGCCTCAGGGGCCTGCCCGTGGCCGCGGCTGTGCCGCCTGTGCTCATCAACGCCGTTGTCGTGGGCGCAGAGCTTGCGTGGGCGTTCGGCCCGCGCACCTTTGCGGGCTTTTTGCTTCAGGCCGGCGGTGTTGCACTGGGGCAGCTCTTCTCCTGCTTCGCGCTGGGCCTGCCGCTGGTGCGCATCATTGAAAAAACGCCCGCGCTGCGGGCGTGGTTCCGGGATTGAACGTTTTTTCCGCTTGTTCCGCGACAAGAGCTTATCCTGTCGGCCCGTATGGCCGAACCGACGGCCCGCGGCTGTTTCGCATTTTTACCGACCAAGGAGTGAGACCATGCCTGTTTTCGACACGGTCCTGTGGGATTGGAACGGCACGCTGCTGGATGACGCCGCGCTGTGCTGCGAACTTTTGAACACGATGCTTGCCCGCCACGGTTATGCGCCCGTGGGCAGCATGGAAGCCTACCGGCAGGTCTTCTGCTTTCCCATCGAGACCTATTACCGCCGGGCGGGGTTCGATTTTTCCCGTCATCCGTTCGCCGCACTTGCGGATGAATACATGCGGCTGTACACGCCCCGCAGCCTTGGCTGTCCACTGCAGCCGGATGCCTGCGCCGTGCTGGACGCGCTGCGTGCGCAGGGCATGCGCCAAGTGATGCTCTCCGCCTCCAAACGGGAGAATCTGCAGCAGCAGGTGGAGCATTTCGGCCTGCGTTCCCGTTTCGACACGCTGCTGGGCCTGTCGGACATCTATGCCAAAAGCAAAACGGAAGTGGGCCTGCGCTGGCTGCGGGAAAGCGGCGCGGACCCGGCCCGCATCATGATGGTCGGCGACAGCGAGCATGATTTTGAAGTGGCCCGTGCGCTGGGCGTACGCTGCGTGCTGTTTTCGGGCGGGCACCAGCCACGGGAAGTGCTGGCCGCAACGGGCGCACCTGTCATCGACGCGCTGGCGCAGCTTTTGCCTCTGCTGGCACAGCTTGCAGCAGAATAACCGAAAACGCCGCTGTCCGGGTCGATCCCCATCCGGACGGCGGCGTTTTTTGTGGCGCTCGGTGCGGCGGCGTGCTATACTGATAGTGTACCCGCCGCCCGCCGGGCGGCTCAGACGGAAAGGATGGGATAGGATGAACGAAGCTCTTGCTTATGTGGTTGCGCAGCGCATGGAGCGCACTGCCGCCGCGCTGCGAAAAAACAACATGGAGGCCTATTGCGTCAAAACGGCCGGCGAAGTGGTGCCTCTTGTCAAAACGCTGTTGGCGGAAGGCGCGACCGTTGGCGCGGGCGGCAGCATGACGCTGGAGGAATGCGGCGTGATGGATCTGCTGCGAAGCGGCGCATACCATTTTCTTGACCGTGGCGCTCCCGGCCTGACGCCGGAGGACATTGGGAAGATCTACCGGCAGATCTTTTCCGCCGACTGCTATTTTGCCTCCGCCAACGCCGTCACCGAGGCGGGCGAAATTTTGAATGTGGACGGCAACGCCAACCGCGTGGCCGCCATTACCTTCGGCCCCGCCAGCGTTATCCTCGTGGTGGGCTGCAACAAAATCGTGAAAGACCTTGCCGCCGCCGACGCCCGTGTCAAGGCCGTTGCCGCGCCGGCAAATGCCAAACGTCTTTCCTGCAAAACGCCCTGCGCCGTTACAGGCCAGTGCGAAAACTGCCAAAGCCCCGGCCGCATCTGCTGCACATACGTGCTGCACCGCTACCAGCGCGTGCCGGGCCGCATCAAGGTCATCCTCGTGGGCCAGGAGCTGGGCTACTGAACCCGAACCTCAACGGCAAAAAGAGCGCGTGCTTTTCAGCACGCGCCCTTTCCTGTTTTCAATCAGTAACCTGCCCTGCCGTCTGCGCCACACCAAAACCTACCGAAATGGCAGGTGGGTGCCCTGCCGGAGTTTCACGCTCCCTTCCTCCGCTTGCGGCCAAGGCCGGGCGGGAGGTCTGCGATCCCCTCACATAGGACTCCGGGCTCCCTTTAAATGGTTAGTAGGATTAAATATATGGCGCATCAAATCGCACAGGGCAGGCTGCCTGCCGGTTTATTGGCCGCCGTTGAGGTCGATGTCGTACAACTCCTCCAGACGGCGCGCGAACATGTCGCTCACCTCGTAAAGCTCCTCATCGTCATCCACAACGTCCAGATATTCTTCGCCGTCCTCTTCGCCCACGCGCATGATGATGAGGTTTGCGTCCTCCTCCAACTGCTCCGTGGAATCCTCGGCATAGGGCACCACCGCCAGGTAGCGCTCGTCGTTGTAATCGGCGGCGTCGATCACTTCAAAGCTGAACTCCTTGCCGTCTTCATCCGTCAGGGTGATGAGGTCCGGGGAGTAATCGTCCAGTTGTTCGTCCTGAGGCATGGGAATGATCTCCTTCACTGCTCGTCGTTCCTGTTTCTGTTTTTATTGTACCCAATCCGGCGCCCGCCGTCAAGCATGCCCCGTAAATTTACAGTTCATTCACTTCTTTCCCTCCGGGTTTGTGATAAAATAATTTCAAAGCCAAAGCCCGCGCGCACATGCCGTGAACGCGCTTTGCGCTGCGGCCTGCAAGCTCCGTTCACACTGCCGCGCAGGGCGGCGGAGCGTAAAAAACATTCTTTTATCTTTATCCGGTATCCGGGCGTTTGCGCCCGGATACCGCCGCACAGGGGGAAACAGCCTTGACCAAACGTATCTTTATCACCTTTTGTGCCGCAGCCGCGTGCTGCGTGCTGCTGGGCGCCTGCGAAAGCGGGAGTCTCGCTGCCGCCGCGGGCAAGCGCACCCGTCCCGCAGACCTTGGCGAGCTCCAGTTCATCACGCCCGCCGAAGGCGACCCCATCGCTACGCTCTCCACAACGCTGGGCGATATTTCTTTTGTATTGTACCCGGATATCGCCCCCATGGCTGTGGAAAATTTTGTCGGTCTGGCCCAGCAGGGCTATTACAACGGCCTGTCCTTCCACCGGGTGATCGAGGGCTTTCTGGTCCAGACAGGCGACGCCACAGGTACCGGCGCTGGCGGCTCCACCATTTGGAACGGAAATTCTTATCCCAACGAGATCTCCGACCGTCTGCACCATTATGCCGGTGCCGTTGCCATGGCGCACGCCCCGGACGGTGCTTCGGGCAACCTGAGCCAGTTTTATATCGTGCAGAGCGCCCAGGATTCCGTGGATAAGACTCTGGCCAAAACGCTGACCGAGGCAGGTGTGCGCGAGGCCGTGGTAACCGCCTATCAGGCCGTGGGCGGCGCGCCTTATCTTGACAACCTGAACACCGTGTTCGGCCAGGTGTACGACGGCATGGACGTCGTGGACGCCATTGCCGCCGTGGAATGCGGCGAAGACGACCGCCCGCTGGAAGACGTCATCGTCAACAGCGTTACCATCGGCACTTATTCCGCCGCGCAGAGCGGCAGCACGCCCGCATCCGGCGCATCCGGTTCCGACAGCGCCGCCTGAATCGCCCCATACAAACCTTACAAGGCGCGCTCCGCATTGCGGGGCGCGCCTTTTTACCGGCAGTTTTCCCGGTCACTCCCGGCAAAGCCTACTGCATTACTATTTTTTTTGCGCGAAATATGGTACACTATAAAGCATCGGGACAAGCGCTCTCTTGCGTCTGTGTGGAGGTACGGTGTGAAAAAGATACTCAAATTTCTGCTCTCCCGGACATTCCTGTTCGGGCTTCTGATCGCATGCCAGGTGGGACTTTTTGCGGCGCTCATGCTGGTATTCAGCCGCGCGGGTACGGTGGCTTACATCATCCTCACGCTGGTCAGCGTGCTGGTGGTCATCGCCGTGATCGAACGCGACAACATCAATCCCGCTTACAAAATCATGTGGCTGCTCATTGTGGTGGCCCTGCCCGTTACAGGGGCGGTATTCTACCTGTGGTGGGGCAACCAGGGCGTCACCCCCAAAAACGCGCGCAAATTTGCAGACATCGAACGGGCCGCGTCCGCCGCCATGGTGCAGGACGATGCGGTAACAGAGGCCCTGTACGCCCGGGAGCCCGCTTTTCGCCGCAGCGTGGAATATCTGTCCCGCAACGCCTCGGCCCCTCTCTACTGCAACACGCAGAGCGAGTATTATCCCATGGGGCAGGATTTTTTCGCCCGTTTTCTGGAGGTCATCCGCGGCGCGAAGAAATATATCTTCATGGAATATTTTATCGTTGAAGAAGGCGAAATGTGGAACGAAACGCTGGCCGTGCTTAAGGAAAAAGCCGCCGCGGGCGTGGACGTGCGCCTGATCTACGACGGCTTCGGTTCCATGTTCACACTGCCCGGTGATTATGACGAAGAGATACGCCGCGCGGGCATCAAGTGCCATGTATTCAATGCGCTGCATTTTTCGCTGCATATCTCTGACTATAAAATGCTCAACCACCGAGACCACCGCAAGATCACCGTCGTGGACGGTGAAACAGCTTTCACCGGCGGGCTGAACTTTGCGGACGAGTACATCAACCGCAAGCAACGCTGCGGCGTGTGGAAGGATACGGGCCTGATGCTGAAAGGGCCGGGCGTTTATCCGCTTACCGTAACATTTTTGAAAATGTGGGACTTTGTGGCGGGCACCACCACCCCGTACACCGATTATATGCCCCTGGGCGAATACGAAGCGGACGGCTATGTGCAGCCCTATTGTGATTCTCCGCTGGACGGCGAAGCCGTGGCCGAAAGCGCGTATCTGAACGTGCTTCAGCACGCGCGGGATTATGTGTACATCGTTACGCCCTACCTGATCGTGGACAACGAGATGGTCACCGCGCTGTGCCTTGCAGCCAAAAGCGGCGTGGACGTGCGCATCCTCACGCCCGGTGTGCCGGATAAATGGTATGTGTATTATGTGACGCAGAGCTATTATCCGCGCCTGCTGGAAGCGGGTGTGCGCATTTACGAGTACACCCCCGGCTTCGTGCACGCAAAAATGTATGTCAGCGACGACCGCGAGGCCATTGTGGGCAGCGCCAACATGGATTACCGCAGCCTGTACCTGCACTTTGAAAACTGCTGCGCGTTTTACGGCGGCCATATGGTGCGGGACGTGCTGGAAGACGTGCGCGCCACGCTGGCTGAAAGCCATGAGGTAACGATGGCGGATGTGCTGCGCACGCCGCTGTACAAATGGCTGGCGCAGGTGTTCCTGCGCTTCTTCTCGCCGCTGATGTAAGGAGGACGGAATATGGATATTGTTATCATCGACGGGCAGGGAGGCGGCTTTGGCCGCGCGCTCATCGAGGCGCTGCGCGCGGGCGGCGTGACGCAGGAGATCGTGGCGGTGGGCACCAACGCGCTGGCCACCAGCGCCATGCTCCGGGCGGGTGCATCCGCCGGAGCCACGGGAGAAAACGCCGTGATCGTGAACGCCGCGCGGGCGCGTATTCTGGCGGGTCCCATCGGCCTTGTGATGGCAAACAGCATGCTGGGCGAATGCAGCCCGGCCATGGCCCGCGCCGTGGCGGAAAGCCCGGCTCACAAGGTGCTCATCCCCGTTGCCAAATGCGGGGCGCACATTGCGGGCCTTCCGGAAAAGCCGCTGGCCCAATACATAGCGGATGCCGCAGAGCTGATTCGCGGTCTGCTGTAAGGGCATGCCGCCCGGATGTGCGCCGGGCGGGCAAACAGCCCCGCAACAGAAAAGCACCCCCATCCTCGGATGGGGGTGCTTTTGCGATTTATACGGCAAAATTGTCGAAATAGCCCTGGATGAGGATGATGGGGGTCCCCTTGTCGCCGGAGCCGGAGGTCAGGTCGCACAGGGAGCCCAGAAGGTCGGTAAGCCTGCGCGGGGTGGTACCCTGGGTGGCCATGCTGCCCTTCAGGTCGGCGTCCTTTTTGCGTATGGCGTTTTCTATTGCAGAGCGAAGCTCCTCGCCCTTGAGATCCGCGAAGTCGTTATCAGCAAGGTACTTGAGCTTCAGCTCGTTGGGCAGGCCGTTGAGACCGTCGGTGAAGCCGGGGGACACCACGGGATCGGCCAGCTCCCATATCTTGCCGACGGGATCCTTGAAGGCACCGTCTCCGTATACCATAGCCTCGATCCTTTTGCCGGTTGCGGCGCAGAGGCGTGCGCTGATGGCTTCAGCAACCTCCTGAGCGTTGTTGGGGAAGAGCTTCACTACGCCCTCAGTGGCTTTGTTGGAACCGAGAAGGCCATATTTTTCGTTGTAGCCGCTGCCGTTGACAGGGGCGTTGAGTATATCGCAGAGGGTGAGACACACATCTGCGCCTGCCGCCAATATGCGGCGCTGGGTACGGAAGCGGGTGTGGGTATCGCAGCAGAGCACCTTATCGGAATAGGAGAGTATGGCCTCGGGACGGTTGGCAAGTATTATCTCCGCCTCGGCGCCTTCTTCCTCGATAAGCTGAGTGTAATAGCTGATATAGTCCACGCCGGTGAATGGATGGAGAGGAGTGCCGAAGTGCCTGCGGAACTCCGCAACACTCAGCACGTCCTTATAAGGGTCTATTCCGCTGTCGTCCAGCGCGTCGATATCCACAAGATGGTTGCCCACCTCGTCGGAGGGATAGCCCAGCTGCACTACTACCTTCCTGGCTCCACGGGCGATGCCCCGGAGGCAAATAGCGAACCTGTTGCGGCTGAGTATGGGGAATACCAGGCCTATGGTATTGCCGCCAAGCTTTCGGCGGACATCCTCGGCGATGGCGTCGACTGTGGCATAGTTGCCTGCGGCGCGGGCAACGACGGCTTCGGTCACGGCTACCACGTCACGGTCCCTGAGGGTAAAGCCCTGCTCCTTTGAGGCGCTGAGCACGCAGTCGCATACGATGGATACGATATCATCGCCCTCCCGAATAATGGGGGCCTTGATGCCGCGGGAAATAGTTGCCATATGTAAATCCTCCTGAAAAATTATTTTAAAGCGCAAAAGCATCATTATAATAGCATAACTCATTTGCGGTGTGAAATACGGTTTAGTTAGATACACATAAGCAATAGTTTTAACGGGTTGAATAGCTATAATCAAATTTAAGTATAAATATCATTTATTTTGTAAACAAATACAGACAAAGCAGGTCTTTCCGTTGAAAAGACGGGCCGGAGCATTTAAAATAAAAACTATATAAAGCGATTGAGGAGACGCAATGTCAGATATTATAAGGCGAATACAGAAAAAATTCAGGCGGGTCAGGCATAGCAAAACAAAAATAATGAATGGCAAAGGCAACGCCAGAAAGCTGATAACGCCCAATAAAAGACCCAAGGGGCCGACCCTGTGGGACAGGCTGCTTGCAGCCGCGCCGAGGGCAAAGGTGATGATTATGAGCGGTACGGCGCTCCTTCTTGCGGGCGCTACCATAGGAACGACGTTTGCCATACGAGGCTGCTCAAGCGAGGATAAGGCAAGGATGGCCTATGCCGTAGAGGAGGCTGAAAACGGCATAACCAGCATACTGCACGTGGAGCCTACCCCAACCCCATCTCCCACGCCTGAGCCGTCGCCCACGCCTGAGCCCATACTGCACAGAGGCATAACCAGCGAGCGGGTGATACCGCTTCAGGAGCGGCTGATGGAGCTGGGCTATATGGATTCGGATACCCCGACGGATTTCTTCGGCCCCGCCACGGAGCATGGCGTGGAGCTGTTCCAGCGGCAGGTGAGCTTCACCGAGGCCCTTGGCATAAAGCTGGATATGGACGGCTGGGCGGGAGAACAGACGCTGTCGATACTCATGAGCGACAGCGCGCCCAAGTATTGCGTAAAGGAAGGCATGGAGGGCGAGGACGTATCCCAGATGCAGAAGCAGCTGGTGGATATGGGCTACATGAGAAAGACTACCGGCTACTACGGCGACGAGACAAAGGCCGCCATGAAGGACTTTCAGAGCAGAAACGGGCTCAGCGCGGACGGTCTGGCGGGGGAAAAGACCTATGATATGCTTTATTCTCCCAAGGCCAAGGAAAGCCCCAAAAAGGCGGCGCAGAAGAAGACCAAGGCCAACATAAGCAAGATGATAGAGATGGCAAGGAGCAAGCTGGGCTGCAAGTACATACTGGGCAATACCGGCCCCAAGAGCTTCGATTGCAGCGGGCTGGTATACTACTGCCTAAAGCAGGCGGGAAGCAACAGACGAAGGCTTACCGCCGCAGGCTATTCGCAGGTTGACGACTGGGAGAAGATAAGCGATATAAACAAGCTCAGGAAGGGCGACCTTATCTGCTTCTACAGCGACAATTACTCCAAGATAGGCCACATAGGCATAGTGATATCCTCCAGCATGATGATAGACGCCTCCAGCTCCAACGGCAAGGTGGTGCGCCGGGAGTACAAGACCACATACTGGGAAAAGCATTTCTACTGCGGCAGGAGGCCGTGGTAAAGGTCGAAGAAGTTACGGCAATAATAATGATCCCCCGGCAAAGCCGGGGGTATTTCTTAAACGGGCAAAGCCCTA
>ERZ857984.252-NODE-252-length-73979-cov-5.462678_pt1 | contig 73979 bp, 62 predicted proteins | sample MGYA00519914_ERZ857984 | MGnify/ENA primary metagenome ERZ857984 (study PRJEB31778, sample SAMEA3449417) | human gut metagenome | biome: human gut; feature: human-associated habitat; material: faeces | place: United Kingdom | collected 2010/2012 ...
AGGTCATAGGTCACGATGCCGTTTTCCTTGAGCGCCTCGACCAGATACCCGGTGAGGAGCTTGACGGCGTTTACGGCGGCATTGATTTTCTGCGCTCAACGCTTACCGGCAAGCACGTTAAGCTCGGCGAGCGTGTTGCCGTGATCGGCGGCGGCGCGGGCGGGCTCTGCGCGGCGATCGCCGCCGGGCAAGCCGGAGCGGACGTGGCGATTTTTGAACAGGCGAACCGCGTCGGCAAAAAACTGCTCAAAACCGGCAACGGGCGGTGCAATCTCTCGAATACGCACGTTTCGCCGGAGCACTATAACCGGCCGGATTTCGTCGCGCCCGTTCTTGCGGACATGCCGTGCGATGCGCTGCGCTCTTTCTTTGGCTCGCTCGGGCTCTGGACGGTCGCGGATGAAGAAGGCCGCGTCTATCCGCGCAGCGACACCGCCGCCTCCGTGCTCGACGTACTGCGTCTCGGCTGCGAGGCGCTGGGCGTTGCGGAGCGCTGCTCGGCGGAGATCGCCGCCATCGCCCCGCTGGGCCGCGGCTTTACTCTCACCGCCCGCACGGGCGAGAAGTTTTTTGCCGACCGCGTGATCGTTGCGGCCGGCGGCGGAACGAGCCTTCTCCGTCCGCTGGGACACAAGATGATCCCCTTCTCTCCCGTTCTCTGCCCGCTCAAGACCGACACGGAATCCATCCGCGGTCTCACGGGGCTGCGCTGCGCCTGCCGCGCGGAGCTTATCCGCCGCGGGAAGAGTGTTTACACCGAAGAGGGCGAAATTCTCTTCCGGGATTTCGGCGTGAGCGGCATTCTCGCGCTGAATCTCTCGCGGCATGTCCTTCCGGGCGACACGCTCTCGCTCGATCTGCTGCCGGAGCTTTCTTTGGAAGCGCTCACCGCGAAGCTCTCGGCGCAAAAGGCGCTGCGCACCAGCTCTTCGCCGTAGCCGGTGGCGGTCACGCTGGCCACCTGCAAATCCGGGTGCGCGCTGTAAAGCCCCAGCAGCACCTCGCGGATCAGCGGCAGAGGGTTGCCCAGGTTCGGCTGGTAATCCGTGAACAAAAGGTGCGCGTTCTGGTCGATCACCGCCAGCTTTACCGTGGTGGAGCCCGCGTCGATGCCAATGTACACCGGGCCGCACTCGGCCCCAAAGGCCACCCGGGGCACCGCCGCTTTCAAATGCCGCGCGTGGAACGCCTCGTATTCGGCCCGGTCGCGGAACAGGGGCGGCTGGCTGGCATAACTGCCCGCGCCCGCATGGGCCATGCGGTCTGCCACCTCGGCAAGCCGGAACTCGCCGTCGGCGTAAAACGCAGCGCCCAGCGCCACAAAATGCAGGCTGTGCTCCGGGCAAAGCCCCTCCGCGCCCAGCGCCTTGTCAAAGCTTTGGCGCAGCACGCTGTTGAAGGTCAGCGGCCCGCCCAGATACAAAATATTCCCCGCGATGGGCCGCCCCTGCGCCAGGCCCGCAATGGTCTGGTTCACCACCGCCCCGTAAATCGAGGCCGCAATGTCGCCCGCGGCCGCGCCCTGGTTGATGAGCGGCTGGATGTCGCTTTTTGCAAACACGCCGCACCGGCTGGCGATGGTATAGGTCTTCTGCGCCCCGGCCGCCGCCGCGTTCAGTTCTTCGGGGGTCATTTTCAGCAGGGTGGCCATCTGGTCAATAAACGCGCCGGTGCCGCCCGCGCAGCTGCCGTTCATGCGCACCTCGGTGCCGCCGGTCAAAAACAGGATCTTGGCGTCCTCGCCGCCCAGCTCAATCACCACGTCCGCCGCCGGGGCCAGGCGCTTTGCGGCCACGCGGGTGGCGAACACCTCCTGCACAAAGGGCACCCCGCAGCCCTCGGCCAGGCCCATGCCCGCCGAACCGGAAATGGCAAGATACGCGGGCCTGCCGCCCAGCTGCTCCTTGTCGACCCTGCGCAGCAGCTCGCGGGCTTTCTCCACAATGTGGCTGCCGTGCCGCTCGTATGTATCAAACGCCACCTGATCCCGGTCGTCCAGCACCACACATTTAATGGTGGTGGAACCAATGTCCAAGCCGACTCGCATGTTTAAACACTCCTACTCTTGTCCGTGCAAAAAACCAAAAAACAGGGTCTAATTGTAACCTAAAAGTTTGAATTTTGCATTAAGTTTTCGACAAATAAATAAATTTGGCAAAACTCCGCGCCAAACTTATAAAGTCCGGAACCCCTTGCCCACGATCTCGCTGGAATTCACAATGGTCAAAAACGCCTTGGGATCCACCCGGCGCAAATGGTTGCGCAGGGCCACCGTCTGCCGGCGGGTCAAAACGGTGGTAAGCACCTGCTCCTCCTTGCCGGTATAGGCTCCCTTTGCCGTGTATACCGTGGCGCTGCGGTTCAGCGCTTCCAGAATGAACTGCTTCACCGCCTCCGGGTCTGCGCTCACCACCGTCACCACCTTGCGCAGGTTCAGGCTCTCAATCACGCTGTCCACCAAAAAGGCTTTCATCAAAAGCCCCAGCACACAGTACAGGCCGGTCTTGATCCCGTACAGCCCGCCCGCGGCCAGCGCGATCAAAAAATCGCTCGCCAGCAGCGCCTTGCCGATCTCCAGGCTGGTGAACTTCGCCAGGATCATGGCCACAATGTCGGTGCCCCCGGTCGAGGCGCCCACATTGAACACAATGGCGCTGCCCGCCGCCGGCAGGATCACCGCAAACAGCAATTCCAGCAGGGTGTCGTCGGTAAAGGGGCGCTGCATGGGCGCCAGCTTTTCCAGCACCGTCACAAAGGCCGAAATGGCAAACGAGGAATAGATGGTCACCCCCATGGCCCGCCGCCCCAAAAACGCAAGGCCCAGCAGCACCAGCGCGCCGTTCACAATAAACATGGCGCCGCCCACGTCCAGCCGCGGGAATAAAGTCGACAGCAAAATCGAGATGCCGCTGGTACCGCCCATGGCAAAGCGGTTGGGCGTTTTAAAAAAGTGGATGCCCGCCGCACTGATCGCAAGCCCCAGGTTCAGCAAAAGGGCCCAGCGGGCAAACTCGGCCCGGGTCATTTTGAACTTCAGCGCATTCTGCTCCATAATGGAATGCTCCCTATTTTCGATTTATATGTGGGCTTGGCCTCTTTTTTGCCCCGCCCCCTCAAAAAAGGCTACCCTGCAAAGGGGTGTCCTTTGCACGGGCAGCCTTGTTTGGCGCAGATGGGTTTACCGGTCAATGCAGCTTTTAATCGCGTCGCAGGTGCCCGTATAATGTTTGCACAGGGCGTCGAATGCCGCGCCTGCGCCGCGCTGTTCCGCCTGCTCCATGCTTTGCGCCCCGCGCAGCGTTTCGGTCAGCCGGCAGGCCGCGTCATACAGGCCGTGCAGGGCCAGGTTGCCCGCCACCCCCTTGATGGTGTGCACACACCGGAACGCCTCGGTGCTGTCGCCCCGCTCCATGGCCCCGCACAGCGCGCTGTAGGTGGGGTCCTCCAAAAACTTGCCCAAAAACTTTTCCAGCAGGGCTTGGTTGTTCATAAAGCGTTCCAGGGCTTCCTTGGGGTCAAAGCCGCACCCGAGCAGCGCCTCGTAATTGTTCTCGCTCATTTTCCAGGTCCTTTCCGGCTTGCTTACACGCTGTGCAGCCTTTTCTGTACCTTTTCAAAGCAGGCCAGCAGCTTGGGGTTAAAGCTGCCGCACTCGCCGTTCTGGATCATATGCATCGCCTCTTCCGGGGTATACGCGGGCTTGTAAACGCGCACGCTGGTGAGCGCGTCGTACACATCGGCCAGGCTCACAATCTGGGCCGCAATCGAGATCCCGTCCCCCGCCAGGCCGTCCGGGTAGCCCTTTCCATCCCACCGCTCGTGGTGATGGCGGCAAATATCGTAGCTGTAATCGTAATACTTTTTATCGTTAAAAATCTGTGCCGATTCCAGGATCCTGCATCCCTGCACCGTATGCGTCTTCATGATCTCAAATTCCTCGCCGGTCAGGCGGCCGGGCTTGAGCAGGATGCTGTCCGGAATGGCGATCTTGCCAATGTCGTGCAGCGCCGCGGCGCTGGTAATAATCTCGATCTCCCCGTCGTTCAGGCCATACTCGGGAAAATCCTTTGCCACCTGCTGGGCGATCAGGGTCGTCAGCGCTTTCATGCGCTTGATGTGCTCGCCGCTCTCCACATCGCGGAACTCCACCACGTTGCTGAGCAGGTCGATCAGGTGCTGGTTGTTGGAGCGGAGCAGCTCGTTCTGGCGGCGCAGCTTCTGGGTCTGGTCGGCCACCATCATTTCCAGCTCGTACTTATGGCGGTACAGGTCAATGATGTTGTTCACCCGCCGCAGCACCACCCGCGGGTCAAAGGGCTTGCCGATCACGTCGGCCACATCATAGCCATATGCCTTCAGGGCGTTTTCGGTGGAGGTGTCGCCGCTGATCAGCACCACCGGCACATCGGCGGCCAGGTCGCGCTGCGCGCGCCGCCTCAAAAATTCAAAGCCGTCCATCACCGGCATCACCACGTCCAGCAGGATCGCCACCAGCCGCGAGGCGTCCGCCTTCTCCAGCTGTTCCAGCGCCGCCTGGCCGTTGGCCGCCTCGATACATTCATACTGCTTTGAAAATATCTCGGTCAGGATGGCCCGATTCAGTTCAACGTCGTCTACCACCAGGATCTGTTCCCGCTCCATGCTACCTTCTCCTGCCCACTTTTCGGGAGCTTTCCGCCTGCGGCAAATCTTCCCGCCGCAGGCAAAAACCTCCAACCCTATTTATAATCCATTATAAAGTATCATAAACTCTGTTTTCTGTCAACTCAAAACAGGGTTGGACAGTTTTGGCTCTTTTTTGCCGTTTTTGCCAGGATAATCTGCGCACATGGGCACTTTTTGTCTAAATCATTGCGCTTTGTTGCGGCGGGGGCTATAATAAACCCCATGGAAAAGCTTTCCAATGTGTGAGCGAATGCATTTTGTCCGCCCGTCGGTTCCATCCGCGCGGGTGGTTCCATTTTTTAAAAGCCGCCCTGTTTTTTAACCCTTAAACGATATGCGAGGTGTTCCCCATGGCCCAACCCCGGCGTTTTCAGCGCTTGAAAACCCAGGTGCGCAAACTGCGGCTCCCGCTGCTCGGCCTTTTTGTCCTGCTGCTGGGGCTTGTTTTTTCCACGTTTGATCTGTATTTTCAGCAGGACCGCGCCGCCCGCCGCCAAAGCGAGTCGCTGCTGTATGAACAAACGCAAAGCAATGCCGCGCGCCTTCTCACCGCGCTCGAGCGTCAGATGGACGCGGTGCAGACGGCGGCCGCCGCCCTTTCCGCCTTCAGCGACCTGCAAGGGGTCACGGCCCGCACCACCCTTCGCTCCTATCTCGGCGAGAGCGAGCTGGTGAGCATGTGGGTCACCGACCGCGACGGCCTCGGGCAGGACCCCTCCGGCAATGTTCAGGATTTTTCGGGCGTGGAAATCGTAAACAAAGCCCTCCTGGGCCAGGCGGGCTGGTCCGCCGCCTGGCAGGAGCCCTCCACCGGCCAGGTCATGTTCTGCGCCTGCGCCCCCGTGCGCCGCTCCCCCAACGCGCCCATTTCCGGCGCGGTCGTGGGGCTGCTCACCACCGAACAGCTCAGCGGCATCGCAAACCTTTCCAGCTTCGACGGCACGGGCTACATTGCGGCCACCCAGCCGGACGGCCTGGTCCTCTATTACAGCAGATCCCTGGGCACCCGCCTGGCGGGCCACCAGAATTTCTGGGAGTACTCCGATCCCGATTCCTACACCCCCGAGGGCAGCCTGCGCGGCCCCATGGAGGCGGGCGAAGAGGGCCTGTTTTACTACCGTTCCCCCTACCGCGGCCGGGTCGCCTCCTGTTACGTCCGCCTCGGCGTCGGCGACTGGTATCTGTTTCAGGACGTGCCCGAGAGCGTTATGATGCGCAGCGGCCTCCATTCCCTCATCCTGCTGCTGGAGCTTGCGGCAAAGCTTCTTTTGTGCTTTTTGTTTCTGGTGTTCTGCCTGTCGCGCTACCAGCGCCAGCGCGAAAAGGGGGTCGAGCAGGCCGAAGCCCGCCTCCAGCTCACCAACCAGTCGCTGGAGATCGCCCTCACCCACGCCACCATCAGCCTGTTTTTATACGATGTCTATTCCCGCACCCTCACCGCCCATCACGTCAGCGACACCGGGCAGCCCATCGTGCTGGAAAACGGCCCCGCGCAGCTGGTGCAGCGGGGCGCGGTGGCGCCGCAGCACGCCAGCACCTTCCTGGGGCTGTTCCATCAGATCAAAAGCGGCATCCCCACCGTGCAGGCCGACCTGCTGCTGCGGGCCGTGGGCCGCGCCGACTATATCTGGAACCGGGTGATCCTCACCACCGTGTTCGACCAGTACCGCAGCGCCACCCATGCCATCGTCACCTTCGAGGATATCTCCGAAGAGCGCCGCCGCGAGGAAGAGCTTGCCCAGCGCGCCCATAAGGACCCCCTCACCGGGCTGTACAACCGCGAGGGGCTGCGCGCCCGGGTCAACGCCCTGCGGTGCAGCCCCGACCAGCCCGCCACCGGCGCATTCCTGCTGCTGGATCTGGATCATTTCAAGGAAGTAAACGACACCCTGGGCCACCCCGCAGGCGACCGCCTTCTGCGCGAGGCCGCCCGCGTGCTGGAATGCCTTTGCCCGGACGGCGGTGCCTGCGCGCGCATCGGCGGCGATGAATTCGTGCTTTTGGCCCCGGGCCTCGGCTGGCAGGGGGCCGAAGAGCTCGCCGGCCAGATCTGCCGCCGCATGCCGCTTTTAACCAAGGCGCTGGAATTCCAGGTGCCCGTGGGCATCAGCGTGGGGGTGCATGTGTTCGAGTGCGCGGGCGCTCATCTGGATGCGATTTATCAGGAGGCCGACGTGGCCCTTTATGCCGCCAAGCGCGAGCGCGGCCGCTGGGTGGCCACCCGCGGCCTGAACGTAGAACCCTCGGTGTGAGCCCGCGCCGCGAAAGGAGAGTGCCGTTTCGTGCCTCTGGATCTGAATTTTGAATTGGTGAGCCTGGGCCTGCTGGCGTTGTTCCTGTTCGCCGGCCGCAAAAAGCCGCTGCTCCCCACCCGCCCCAACCGGCGTTTCACCCAGCTCTGCCTTCTGGTGTTCGCGCTTAACCTGCTGGATGTGTTCACGGTGTTTTTGTCCGCCCATCCCGGGTGGCTGCCGCTGCCTGCCCGGCACGCGCTGCTGGCCGCCTATTATGTGGGCCAGCCCGTGCTGTTCGCCCTGGTGCTGAACTACTGCGCCTGGTGCGCCCGCCTGCCCATGGCCTGGCTGCGGCGAGCCCGGCGGGCCGCAGCGGCCGTCACGGCTCCGGTGTGCTTTCTGGCGCTTGCCAGCCCTTTCGGCGGTTTTCTGTATACCCTTTTTCCCGCGGGCGGCTATGCCCGCGGGCCGCTGTACTGGCTGCTGGGGGTGCAGGGGGCGCTGCTGCTGCTCGGCTGCTTTGCCATTCTGGCGGCGCGCCGCGCCTGGCTGCCGCGCCGCCGCCTGGCCGGCCTCTGCGCCATGGCGGCCTGGCTGGGGCTGGCGCTGGGGCTTCAGGTCCTGGCGGTCCCCGGCCCGCTGCTGTTCTATGTGTTTGCCGTGCTCGCCCTGCTGGCGGCCTATGTCAGCGGTCAAAACCCCGACCGCTATCTCCACGAGGGCACCGGGGTGTTCAACCACCGCGCGCTGGACGAACTTTTGCAGGAATATTATCACCGGGGCCAGCCCTATATGATGGCGTTTCTTCACACCGCCCTTCCGGGCGACAGCCGCTTTGTGTTCAACACAGACTTTGAGCTGATGGTATTCTCCACCGCGGCCCGGCGCATCCGGCAAGCCATGCCGGGCGCCTGCGTGTTCTTTCTCTCCCGGCCCCGCAGCTTTGTGGTGGTCAGCCCCGCCGCCCCCGAGGCGGTCAGCGCCTCCACCGAGCGGGCCGTGGCCGAGCTGCGGGCCGGCTGGCAGCTGGACGGCCACCAGGTCGGGCTGGAATGCACCGCCCTTCTGTTCGACGGCCGCGCCTGCGCCGCCACGCTGGACGAAGCCCGGATCCTGGTGGAGAACGCCTTTTACCTGGGCGATCTTCCCCAAACCCCCAGCGGGGTGCTGTGGGCCAGCGACGACACGCTGGAACAGCTGCACCGGCTCATCCGGGTGCACCTGGCGGTGCGGCGTGCGGTGCGCCTGAACAAGATCTCGGTGGCGTTTCAGCCCATTGTGGATACCGCGGGCCGCATGTGTGCGGTCGAGGCCCTGGCGCGCCTCGAAGACCCGGAGCTGGGCCCGGTTTCGCCCGAGGAATTTGTCACCGCGGCCGAGACCAGCGGCGCCATTTTAAAGCTGGGGCAGACCGTATACGAAACGGTCCTCCGTTTTATGGCCCAGAACCGGGACCTGTTCGAACAGCTGGACTATGTTTCCATCAATCTCAGCCCCCTGCAGCTGGGCCAGCCGGACCTTGCGTCCCGTTACCTGGAGCTTGCCGCTTTTTACGGCGTTGCCCCGGAGCGCCTGGCGTTCGAGATCACCGAGAGCTTTCATCTGACCCCCGACGAAACCCTCTCCCGCACCCTGCAGCAATTCCATAAAGCCGGGGCCCAGCTCTTGATCGACGACTTTGGCGAGGGGCATTCCAACCTCGCCCGCATCCTGGACATGCCCCTCGCGAGCGTCGTAAAGCTCGAGCGCCATGTCATGGCCGCCTGCCTCGCGCGGGACGAGCGCCTGATGGGCGATCTCATCGGCCTGGTGCACGATTCCGGCCGCGGGGTGGTGGTGGAGGGCGTGGAAAACGAGCTTCAGTTCCGCCGCCTCACCGCCCTGGGCGCCGACTGGATGCAGGGGTTCTATTTTTCGCGCCCCCTCTGTCTCGGGGACCTGCGGGACTACGCCGCCGCTTCCCCGCCCGCCGTACCCATGGGCTGACCCGCTTTTCCCGCGCACCGGCCGCCCGGGTCTTTTCCGCCCGCCTTTCCGGCGGGCGTTTTTTTGCGGCTTCCCGGGAACCTCGCCCCCGCCCCCGCGGGGTAGCCGCAATGCGCGGGCCAAAAGCGGCCTGCGTTTTACCGCGGCTATTTTTTCAGTTGCAATGGCTCCCAAAATCTTGTAAAATAAATAAATAGGTTTTGAAGGCCCGCACATGGGCCATTCTTTGTATATAGAGGAGCGGAACAAGCATGGAAAAGCCGAGCAACTTTCTCACCGAAATCATCGACGCCGACCTGGCCGAAGGCCGCGTAAAGCAGATCCACACCCGGTTCCCGCCGGAGCCCAACGGTTACCTGCACATCGGCAGCGCCAAGGCCATCTGGATCAACTGGGGCATTGCCAAGGCCTACGGCGGCAAGTTCAACCTGCGTTACGACGATACCAACCCCGTGCGCGAAGACGACGAGTACGTCAGAAGCATCGAGGAGGACCTGCGCTGGCTGGGCGCCATCCCGGACGGCGGCATTTATTACGGAAGCGACTACTTCGAGCAGTGCTACCAGTACGCCGAACAGCTCATCACCGAGGGCAAAGCCTACGTGTGCGATCTCACCCGCGAGCAGCTGCAGGAATACCGCGGCACCCTCACCCAGCCCGGCCGCCCCAGCCCCTGGCGCGAGCGCACCCCGCAAGAAAACCTGGATCTCTTCCGCCGCATGCGCGCGGGCGAATTTGCCGACGGCAGCCGCACCCTGCGCGCCAAAATCGACATGGCAAGCCCCAACATGAACCTGCGCGACCCGGCCATCTACCGCATCGTGCGGGCCCATCACCATCGTCAGGGCGACGCCTGGTGCATCTATCCCCTGTACGATTTCGCCCACCCCATTCAGGACGCCATCGAGGGCATCACCCACTCCATGTGCAGCCTTGAGTTCGAGAACCACCGCCCCCTGTACGAGTGGGTGATCAACAGCCTGCACCTGGGCCCCTTCCCCATCCAGCGGGAATTTGCGCGCCTGAACGTCTCCAACACGGTCATGAGCAAGCGCTACCTGCGCGAGCTGGTGGAGCAAAGCATTGTGGACGGGTGGGACGACCCCCGCATGCCCACCCTTTCGGGCCTGCGCCGCCGGGGCTACAGCCCCGAAAGCATCTTCGATTTTGTGCAGAAGGCGGGCGTGTCCAAGGTTTACAGCCTGGTGGATTACCGCCTGCTGGAGCATTGCATCCGCACCGAGCTGGAAACAAAGGCCGCCCGCCGCATGGCGGTCACCGACCCCATCAAGCTCACCATCACCAATTACCCCGCCGGCCAGGTGGAATACTTCGACCTGCCCAACAATCCCAACAAGGCCGTGGCCGACTCCTCCACCCGCCCGGTGGCGTTCACAGGCGAATTGTACATCGAGCGCAGCGACTTTGCCGAGGTTCCGCCGCCGAAATTCCAGCGGCTGCGCCCGGGCGGCGAGGTGCGGCTCATGGGCGCCTATATCGTGCGCTGCAACGAGGTGGTCAAGGGCGCCGACGGCAGCGTAACCGAGCTGCGCTGCACCGCCGATCTCGAAACCCGCAACGGCATGCCTGCCGACGGCCGCAAGGTAAAGGGCACCATCCATTGGGTCAGCGCGGCCCACTGCGTGGAGGCCGAAGTGCATTTGTACGATAAGCTCTTCACCCAGGAAAACATGGGCGAGCTGCCCGAGGGCGCCGATTACAAGGACTTTTTGAACCCCGAAAGCGTGCGCCGCCTGCCCGGCGCCAAGCTGGAAGCCTGCCTGGCGGATGCAAAGCCCGGCGAAAAGTTCCAGTTCGTGCGCATGGGCTACTTCACCCCGGACTCCAAAAACCCCGGCGTGTGGAACCGCATCGTCACCCTGAAAGACAGCTTCAGCAAAACCCTGGAACAGAAATAAGCGCGGGCCTGTTGTAGCTGGTCCTTTCAGCCGATGTGCGCAAAAAGTGCGCCCGGAAACAACCCTTACAGGTTGCTTCCGGGCGCACTTTGGTTCAGAACATCATTTTTATGCAGGCCGCTCTTACAAAACAGATCTGCAGCAGCCCCTTGGAAAATTCATTTTTCAGAGTCAGGGCGATATTCATGAGGAACTGCCGCATAGCCCTTGGTGTGATATTTCTTGTATTTCTCCTGCCGCTCTTCCGTGATTTTATTTTCCGTTTCCTGCTCCGCACAGAACGGAGGTTCTGTGCAAATGGCATCAAGCAATATTTTTTCCAGATGCTCATACTCAGAAAACTCATCTTGACTGGCAAGAACGAACGCGTTCCTCACATATCCCGCGCTGGCGGCGAGTAATTCCTGGTCGAAAAAGTAGCCGTAATGCTCGGCAAAAAAAGTCATCAGCATTACGATCGTGCGCGTATTGCCCTCGCGGAAAGGGTGAACCTGCCACAGCGCGGGGAAGGTGCGGGCGATCTTTTGCGCAAACGTTTCCCGATTCAGGGTTTCCCAATCAACATGGCGAATGACTTTCCATGCTCGGTTCAAATCGCGCTCAATGTCCTCGGCATTACTATACCAAACGCTTTTGCCTGCCAGAATCGCTTCCCGCTTTTTGATATTGATGACACGGTATTGCCCTGCCCAATCGTAAACATCCCCAAACAGCGTTCTATGAATATGGCATATCCCGCGATTTGTAAAATCAGAAAAGCCGAGGTCGTAAAGCAACGCCATGTTGGCTACAGACTGCTCGGCTTCTACTATATCCAGAATTTTTTCATCCCGGATTCCCAGCTTGTTTTTTAAAACAGGAACCTCCGGATAAAGATAAATGTCATTCATGCTTTGCTCTTGCTTGTTTCGCCAGCGCTCTATGCCGGAGCATGAGTTTCGCTTTCATTTCGCTGCCTGAAATTTCCCCTCTTGCCCACAACGCGGTCAGGTCCTCCACCGCACTGGAAACGGGCGCCCCCTCAATGGAATTGATCGCACCGGCCAGTCGGATCGCTCTAAGCCGTTTTTGATAAGCTGCTGGTGACATTCTAACGCCCCCCTTCGTATGATAATAGTATATCATATTCATACGTTTATGCAAAGGAGAGATGCAAATTTCCCCTTTGCCGCTTTTCGGTTTCAAATGCAAAAGCGGGGGCCTTCCATCGGCCTCCCCGCTTTCTGTTGGATTCTATTCAATCAGCTCCGGGTAGTGCATCTTCATCCACACGTCGCCGCTATAATGGCCTTCATCATCTACCTTAGATAGATCCAGATCCCGGTGCCGTTCGCACCAGATCCATATTTCCGCGCTTTCTTCTCCGGGGATCTTTCTTACCCTGCACCGCCAGTTTTGGCCGTCCTCCGTCTGGTTTTCGGCCAGGTATTTTTTCAGCCAATCGTTGATTTCGATTGTGCTGGGGTCTGCTGTATTCATCCCCAATTCCCCCGCCAACCATTCCGAAACGAACTCCTGCGCCGCCTCCCTGCGGCTGGCATAGCATGCCTGTTCCCGGAAGTGGCTCACCATGGCCCCAAAGCCGATCAGCCCGGCGGCGGCCAGAATGCTCATCATCACAATTACCACGATCATTTCCACCAGGGTAAAGCCGGGCCTTGTGCGGCTGCGCAGTTTCATGGCCGCCCCTCCTGTTCCGGCAAGCCCCGGCGCTCTTTCGCGGCTTGCACAAAATGCTTGGCATCTTTTTATATATTTTACATATTTATATGGTAAAAAGCAAGCCGAAACGCACAACGAATCACACAAATAATCATTGACACTTCCAGCCAAAGCGCCTATACTATACACATATTAAGAGACCGGCAAACCTCGCGAAAGCGTGGGGCGCAAAGCTAAAGGGGCTTCCCCGCCGCGGGGCGGAATGCCAGCCAGTTGCCGCTTCGTCTGGTGTTTTCAGGCGAGCGGTTTTTGTTTTCTGGCGGTCTTTTGCCTTGTGTTTCTGCACGAAAGGGTGTAGGTTGGCGTTCGGCTCGAAATGAAAAGCAGGAGGAAAAACTATGCTGAAAAAACTTTTGAAGCAGCGCAACAAGAAAGGCTTCACCTTGATCGAGCTGATCGTGGTGCTGGTGATCCTGGCGATTCTGGTGGCTGCGGCTGCTCCCGCCATGATGGGGTACGTGAACCAAGCGAAAAAAGCGTCGTATTTGGCAAATTGCCGTGCAGTGTATGTGGCAGGCCAGGCTGATATTACAGCACAACTTGGTACCACTGGTTCCGTAGCAACTACCAATATGGCTGCAAACATCAATAAAATGGTTCCTGAAATCACGGCAGATAAAATCACTGTAACCGACACTACCCCTGCTACTTATACTCAAGATCAATATACCGTTGTTGTAGATATTACGAATCAAAAAATTACAGAAGTTTCTTTCAAATTCGGTAGCGGCAACAATGATATCGTTACAGTGAAACCCGGCGATAGTACTAATGTGATGGACTAATATATATTTTTTCGCAGCGTGAGCGGTGCGGCCTTTGCGCCGCGCCGCTTTTCTTATGGCCGAAACGCGAAAACGCGGTGCGGCACGAGGCCGCACCGCGTCGGTTGCGAAAAAGGATTTCTGTTAATCCATTACGTTGGTGCCGGAGCCGGGGGTCAGGCTTACAAAATCATTAGTGCCGGTGCCAAAAACGTAATAAATTGCGGTGATTTTAAGTGTGGAAAGACTGGTAGCATTTTCAACTTGGATAGTATAACCAGTTGCGCCTCCTGCGGTTACTGCCGTATCAGAAAAAGCGATTGTGACGCCAGCCAATTCAGGAACCAATACGGGGATTTTTGCGGCAACAGTCGTGCCATCCAACGTTTTATATTTGCCTGCATCTGCGGCGTTAGCAACAGTAACGCCTGTTTGATCGGCTGCACGGGCTTCGGTGTAGCCGCTTTGCGCCGCCAGATACAGCGCGCGGCAGTTGGCTAAGTACTGCGCCTTTTTGGCATTGTTGACATACCCCATCATGGTGGGAATGGCCGCCGCAGCCAAAATGGCCAGGATCACCAGCACCACGATCAGCTCGATCAAGGTGAAGCCTTTCTTGTTGCGCTGCTTCAAAAGTTTTTTCAGCATAGTTTTTCCTCCTGCTTTTCATTTCGAGCCGAACGCCAACCTACACATTTTCCTTCATTTTCACCTTTTTTCGGGTCATTCTTTCTATCCATTCCAGCCGGGATATGCTATAATAAATTGTTACCGTTCCACATGGGAGGTGCGGCTTTTTGAAGGGGCAGGAATCGGCGCAAAGCCGCATCGAGCTGAATTTCGACCGCGAGCTCAACCAGCAAAAGGATACCCGCCGCGTCGAGTGGCTTGTGGTGCTGCTGGCCCTGGGGCTCATGGCCGCCCTGTTCGCGGGCATTGCGGTGCGGTATGTGCAAACCGCCTGGGCCGTGAGCTACCAGCAAAGCGCCCGCGCCGCCCGGGTGGCCGTGCAGATCGCGGTGGAGCTGTGCCGCACCGGCCAGGCCGCCGGCCCGTTCGATTATGTGCTGGCCGCCGACCCCTCGGGCGACGACGAAAACGGCGCGCTGGTGCGCGCGGCCCTGGGCCCGAACATGCCCCGGGTCAGCGGCGCCCATGTCAGCCGCACCGACCCCGGCGCCGCCGTCAGCAAGCTGGCCGATGCCGTGCAGGCCCCGGACGCCAGCCTTCCTCCCCTGGTCTTTACCGCAAGCCAGCAAAGCGGCGTGTTTACCCTGTGCTACTGGCGCAGCGAGAGCGCGTGGCTGGCCCGGCCCGACCGGCCGGACTGTACCTGGGTCGCCTCGGGTGATCCCTCGCTGAACCTGGCGGGGGCCGCGGGCGCCTTTTCATAAGGAGTACTTATGCCTTCTTCCGATCTTGCCCCCCTCGTCCCGCTGGGGGCCGTCTACTGTTTTGTCCTGGGGGCCTGCCTCGCCAGCTTTTTGCAGGTGGTGGCCCAGCGGGCCGCCGTGCCCGGCAGCCCGCCCTTTTACAAGGGCCGCAGCCATTGCGACGCCTGCGGCCACGCGCTGGGCGCGGCCGAACTGGTTCCCCTTTTCAGCTGGCTGCTGCTGCGCGGGCGCTGCCGCCATTGCGGCGCGCGGGTGCCCGCCTCCTACCCCTTGGCCGAGCTGTGCGGCGGTCTTGGCGCGGCGCTCTGCTTTGCGGCCTTCCCCTTTCAGTGGGGCAGGCTGGCCGTGGCCCTGCCGGCGTTTTTTGTGCTGTTCCTCATCGCCCTGCAGGACGCTTACACCATGGAAATCCCGGACCTCTATTCCCTGCTTCTCTGCCTGCCCGCCCTGGCCGCCCTCTGGGTCTTCCCCGAAACAGGCCTTGCCGCGCGGCTCATCGGCGCGGTGTGCGTCAGCCTGCCGCTGCTGCTCATCACCCTTGCGGTGCCGGGGGCCTTCGGTGGGGGCGATATCCAGCTCATGGCCGTGTGCGGCTTTTTGCTGGGCTGGAAGCAGTGCCTGGCCGGTTTTTTCCTGGCGCTGCTCATCGCCGGGGCGCAGGCGGTCTTTTTGCTGGCCTCCGGCCGCGCAAAAGCCGGCCAGGGCGCGCACATGCCCTTCGGCCCCGCGCTGTGCGCGGGCTGCTTTTTATCCCTGTTGTGGGGCGGGCCGCTGGTCGCCTGGTACATGGGGTTCTTCCAGTTTTGAATAAGGAGGCGTAACCATGCCTTTATACAAATACAAGGGCCAGAACGGGCAGGGCAAACCGGTTGCCGGCGCCCTGAACGCCGAAAGCGAAGACGCGCTGTACGCCATGCTCCGGCGCGACGGCGTGTTTTTAACCGAGTGCCGGGTGGCCGAAAACGAAAAAGCCGCGGTGCGCAAGCTTAAGCCCATGGAGCTCAGCGAATTCTGCCGCCAGCTGGCCAGCATGATCGGCTCGGGCATCACCCTCAGCCGCGCCATGAACATTATGCTCATGGGCAGCTTAAAGCCCTCGCTCGCCAGCGTGTACCGGCAGGTGCAGCGGCTGGTGCAGCAGGGCCAGCCCTTAAGCGACGCGCTCAGCGCCCAGGGCGTGTTCCCGGATATGATGATCAACATGTTCCGCGCGGGCGAGGCCAGCGGCCAGATGGAGCAGGTGGCAGGCAAGCTTGCCACCCATTACCAGAAAGAACACCGCATGAACAGCCGCCTGAAAAGCGCCACCCTGTACCCCAAGATCCTGGCCTGTGTGTGCCTGGCGGCCGTGCTCATCATCTTTTTGGCGGTCATGCCCAAAATCGAGCCCTTTTTCGAGGGCATGCCCCTGCCGGCCTTCACCGCGGCGCTCATGGCCTTCAGCCATTTTTTAATGAACCGGTGGTATGTGCTCATCATCGCCATACTGTGCGCGGTGGCCCTGGTCCAACTTCTGCTCAGCGTGCCCGCCGTGCGCTTTTCCTGGGACCGGCTCAAGGTGCGCGCCCCCTTTGTGGGCAAGCAGATGCGCATTATCTATACCGCGCGCTTTGCGCGCACCCAGTCCAGCCTGTATTCCAGCGGCCTTTCCATGATCCGCAGCCTGGAGATCGCGGCCTCCACCGTGGGCAACCAGTACATCAACGCCCAGTTTGCCGATGTGATCAAGCAGGTGCGGGCGGGCGATATGCTGAGCAAGGCCATTCAGCAGGTCGACGGCTTCGACGCAAAGCTCGCCCCCACCATCTATGTGGGCGAAGAGACCGGCCAGCTGGACCAGATGCTGGAAAACATTGCCGAAAATTACGAGTACGAATCCGACGCCGCCCTCACCCGCCTCACCGGCATGATCGAGCCGGTCATGATCGTGGTCATGGCCATCGTGGTCTGCATGATCATGGTGGGCGTGCTGGTCCCCATCTGGAATATGTACGGCAACACGGCCGCCTTCGGCTGATCTCTTGGGAGGAACGCTATGAGCAAGCAGAGCATCATCTATCTCGCGGGCGACCGGCTGGTCCTGGTGCAGGGCAAGCCCGGGGCCAAAAAGCTCGCCGTCACCGGTTACCTCCAGCAGGCGCTGCCCGAGGGCACGGTGCTGAACGGCGTGGTGGCCGACCCCGCCGCCTTTACCGACGGCCTCAAGGCCCTGCGCGCCGCGGCCGGCAAGGCGGCGGCCAAAGCGTGGCTGGTGGTCGATTCCAGCCAGATCATGGCAAAGCCCCTGGCCGCGCCAAAGCAGCTCAAGGAAAAGCAGCTGCTCAACATCGTGCGCAGCGAACTCAGCGAGCTCGACGCCGCGGGCCGCGACCTGGTATACGATTACACCGAGCTTCCCCCCGTGCCCGGCAGCCCCGAGCGCCAGCTTCTGTGCGGCGCGGCCGAGCGGGGCATGATCGAACAATACACCGAGCTGTTCAGCGCCGCGGGCATCCGGCTGGCGGGCGTTTCCAGCGCCCTGGGCAGCTGCCTTCGCATGGTGGAATTCCTGCCCGAGCTGGCCCTGCAAAGCTTCATCCTGTGCGTGCTGGACGGCCAGACCGTGGTCACCTACCTGTTTGCGGGCGGGCGCTACCTCATGAACACCCGCAGCCGCCTCATCACCGAGCGGGGCGGCACCGCCGTTCTGGGCGAGCTTCTGGGCCGGGTCAGCAGCATGCTGCAGTTCAGCCAGAGCCAAAAGGCGGCCGAGCCCGCCAAAACCGTTTATTTCTGCGGCCTGCAGCCCGCCGAGGCCCCGGGCTGCCAGCTGGTGGCCGATACCTTCGGTGTCCAGGCCCTGCCCCTGCCCGCCTTCCGGTCGGTCACCGCCGCCCCCAAGACCGGCTTTTCCCTGGCCGACGCCTTTGTGGCCGTGGGGGGCCTGGTCAAGTCCAAGCGGCGCCGGGCCGATTTTTTGGCCGCCAGCCACAGCAAAGCGGCCCCCGCGGGCATGGAAAAAAAGAGCAGCGGCCTGCCCTGGGCCCTCCCCATCGTGCTTTCCGTTCTTCTCGTGTCGGCCTGGGGGGTGCTCTTTTACGGCAACGCCCGGCTGAGCGGGCAGATTGCCGCCGTCCAGGCCTACACCAAGGACCCGGCCAATCTGGCCGCCCTGGCCCAGGTGCAGGCCGACCGCACCGCTGCCGAAAACTATCAGGCCGCCGCGGCCGAGGCCGGGCGCGCTGTGGATATCCTGAACTCCACCCTCCAGCCGGATGAAGCCCTGCTCCGCCGGGCGGACGGCGCGGCGGCCGATGCAATCAGCTTTACCGGCTACGACTATGTGGCCGACGAGGACCGCCTCACCTACAGCTGTGCCGCCGCCGATTATCACAGCATTCCCGATTTTATCTCCCGCATGTTCGCCACCGGCGACTACACGGCCATCGGCTACGGCGGCTACACCCAGGCCCCCGGCGAGGGGGGCTATGTGTTCACCATCACCTGCACGGTAAAGGGGGCGGAGTAAATGTACCAGTTTTCCAAGCGGGAAAAAGTGCTTTTGTTTGTCCTGGCGCTGGTGGCGGTTGCGGCGGGCGGCTTTTTGCTGCTGCTGAACCCCGCGCTGGAGCAGCGGCTTGCCCTTCAGGGGCAGCTGGCGCAGGAGCAGCTTGCCCAAGCCTCCATGCAGGCCGAGCTGGCAAGCGCCGCCGCGGCCCAGGCCCAGCGCCAAGAGGCCAAGGCCGCCGCGGCCGAGGCAGGCAGGGTATTTTACGAGCCCATGAGCAACACCCAGATCTCCAACCTCGCGGCCGGCCTTCTGGATGTGCACGGCCTCACGGGCCTCAGCATGAACGTTTCCGGCCTCACCGTGCAGGATCTGGCGGGCATCCAGCCCACCCTGGAAGAGGGCGAAAGCTATGCCTGGAGCGAGTTTTTGAAAAACGCCCAGAACGGCGGCCCCGCCGACGAGGGCGAGGGCGCTCCGGCCGCCGAGGCCGCCAGCGCCCAGGTGCTGTGCAACACGGTTTCCATCACCGCCCAGGGCCCTGCCGAGGGCCTGCGCGGCCTGCTCACCGATCTCTCCCAGCGCATGCCCGTGCGGCTGCAAAGCTTTTCCACCGGCCAAAACGACCAGTTCACCCTGACCCTCAGCATCTACATGCTGGACCCGGTGGTTTAAACCTTTTCCCCACTCTCACCCGGAAAGGAGGCGGTCCTGATGCGGCGCCAAAAGCGCAGGGCAAAACCCGGTTTTGCCCTGCTGGAAGCCCTGGTCTTTGTGATCCTGATGCTTCTGCTCAGCGCGGCCATGCTGGCCGCCGCCTACAACCTGCACCGCCGCAGTGTGGAGCGCATCGAGAACGACCGCGCCTACAACGCGGCGGTTGCCGCCTTAAAAATGGTGGGCAACGCCATTGCCGGGGGCGCCGACCCCGCCGCTTATGAAGCCGAAACCACGTATACGCTGGACGTGACCCCCGAGGGCGAGGCGCAGCAGGGCTATGCCCAGATCACCATGAAGGGCCAGGTGGGCAAGCTCACCTCGAACGGCGAGTCCTTCGAGGGCGTGCGCCTCACCGCCGTCGCCACCGTGGCGGGCGAAACCGAGACCGTGCAGCTCACCCTGCAAAAAGCCAGGGCCGAGGCCTACCCCCACACCCTGTATGGGGCGGGCTTTGCCGGGCGCATTTCCTCGCCGCCCACGCTCACCCTGGGCCCCGACACCGACCTGTATCTTTACGGCGGCGGCGCTGCGGCCGAGCTCTCCGGCCTGACTGCCGGCGGCAACGTGGCGGTCCAGGGCGCCGGCCTCACCCTGCGCGATTCCAGCGTGGCCGGCTCGGTGGTAAGCGATGGGCCCGTCACCCTGGAAAACACGGTGGTCGGCGGCGGCACAGCCGGCGCTTCCCCCTCGCAGGACCGGCTGGCAAACGTTTACTCCTCCGCCTCTGTGGCGCTGGCCACCGGCGCCAAAATTTACGGCGACGTCTACGCCCCCCTGGTTTCCAGCCGCGGCGGGGTGGAGCTGCTGGCCAGCGCCGCGGGCGATCACAGCATTTATTCCGCCGAAAGAAAGCTCGACGAATTCACGGTATTCGAAGCCGGCGGCACAGGCCATCTGACCACCGAGCAGGCCCTCTCCCGCACCGGTACCCTCACCTTCAGCGGGGCGGGCAAATGGGTCACCGTGGCCCCCGATTCTCTGAAAAGCCCCTTTTCCGCCGATGGCTCACCCTTGCGCATGTTCGTGCCGAACTTTCCGGTAACGCTGGCGCCCACCATTGTCGCTTCCAGCCTCACAGCCAGCGCCGCGCCGCCAAGCGGTGCGCTGAACAGCCAGGGGGCCCTTTACCAGGTCGCCTCCGGCGGCCATCTCACCCTCAACAGCGCCGCCCCGGACACCACGGGCAAGCCTGCTGTGTTTGTGGTGCTGGCGCAGAACGCTACCCTTACCCTGGCAGGCACAGGCCCTTTTTACCTGTGCGTTTACGGCGCGGGGCCCAGTGAAAACAGCGTTGTAAAAGTGCTGGGCGGCGCCCAGATCTATGGTTCGCTCCAGGGGGTGGACCTGGATATGATCCTTCCCCACGGCTCCCCCAATTCCCTCACCATAAACTATGTCCAGCCCTATCTGGCCGAATACCAGTCCCCCTCCAGCGCCGGCTACAGCGCCGATGCCTGGCGCGTTGTGGGCTACGAACGGCTTTCCTGAGCTTATTTTTCCGAAGGGAGGCGCCTCCATGAAACCATCTGCTAAAAAAGGGTTCACCATCGTGGAGCTGGTGGCCGCCATGGTGGTGCTCACCTTCGCCGCCCTGATCCTTGCGGTCTGCATGGGCACCGCCTGGAAGCTGCGCGCCCAGGCCGCCTCCTGGCAGGCCAGCGGCGCCCAGCTGAACAGCATCACGGCGCAAAAGCTCGGCAGCCCTGCCACGCTCACCCTCATCTCCGGCAGCAGCAGCCTGACCGCCGGGCCCGGCAGCCACGGGGGGGCAGGCGGCTATTATCGCTCGCTGGGCGGTCTCGCCAGCGCCTGGGTTTATTATCCCGATACAATGGACTGGTCCGCCCTGAACGGGAGCGGGCTGGCCCCGCAGCCCGCCCCGGCTTCCGCGCAGGGCGACCCGCTGGAACTGGCGGTACCCACCGCGCCCGCCGGCCTGGCGGACCTCTCGTTCAGCGTTTCCGGGGGCACCGAGGGCGAAGGCTACGGCCCGGTGCTGGGGGCCGGCTCCATCCAGGTGGACCGGCACGTTTCTGTGGTGCTGCGGCAGGAATTTTTATACCTGGCCGGCGGCGGGGGCGGCAAGGGCGATATTTCCAGCGTTTATAAGGCCGGCGGTTCTCCCGGCAGCCTCACCGCCGCGCCGGCCAGCGGCAACGGGCAGCCGCTGCTTGTCTATGTGGCGGCAGAGCTTCATGTAAACCGCATCCAGGAGGGCGAAGGTGTCTTATCCTGGGCCTGGCAGCCCGGCTGGTACGCGGTGCCCGCGGGCACCGACCTGTTCAGCGCCGACCTCAGCGCCGATACCGCCCGCACCTGGCGGCTGGACTACCAGGGCATCGCCCGCGAGGGCGGCAATCCCCCCTCGGGCAACGGCGATCTCACAGCCGACGAGTGCAGCGCCCTGGTGCAGCGGCTGGACGAGGCCTACGCCCGGCTGGTGCTGGCGGGCGTGACTTTTCAGCCGTAACAGGCTCTATTTTAAGCCAAAGGAGGTGCGCGGCATGAAGCGCAAGGCCGGCTTTACCCTGATCGAGCTGGTGGTGGCCATTGTGATGGCCTGTATCCTGCTGGCCTCGCTCACCCCCCTGCTCACCCTGGCCCAAAACGGCACCTACACCGCCCAGCGCTCCACCCGCGCCGCCCAGGCGGGCGACGCCATTTCCGAATATATCATGAACCTGCTCAACAACGCCGAGCGGGTCTACATTGGCGACGACGGCGCCCACAAGCCGGGCGATTGGGAGCAATGGAACCGCGTTTCCGTCAGTAAAAGCGGCAAAGACGGCCTGCTCACGGTAAACGACGCCGCGGTGTACCCGCTGGAATACCAGGAGGGCTGCGCCCTCACCCTGCGCGCGTTGGGCGAAAGCCGCGACCAGCTGACCCTTGGGGTGGCCCTGGGCGACAACCGCTCGTCCGACACCCTTTACAGCAAGCAGTCCTCGGTGCGGCTGGCCGGGCTGGAGCAAAACGGCTTCGGCCAGCTCGAGGGCCTCACCGGCGCGTGGATGTGGGTCGACGGCTTTCCCAGCGAGCTGCAGACCATAGGCGCGGTCTCCGGCGTGAGCTCCCTGGTGATCTACTTCAAAGGCGGCGGCAGCCCCCTGCCGGAATTCACCCCCGGCGCCGGCGGCGCCCCCGCCGACCCCACGCCCGGCCCCTCGGCCTTCAGCGTCACCCTGCCCGCCCGCATGGAAGTAAAGGAGGGCGACCAGGCCACCCTGCGCGGCTATGTCACCTGGCCGCAGGGCCTTACGGACGCCCAAAAAGAGCAGGCCGTCATGAACGCCAGCTGGCAGATGATCTCCCCTTCCGATGCCGCAGAATATTTGAATGTGACCGGCATTGCCACCGCAGTTCCCGCCCTGGAAGCTCAGCTGTTCGGCATAAAAGCCACCGATAAAACTGATCCGGTCACGGTCAAAGTCACCCTTTCAGTCATTGTGGCCGGCAAGACCCTCACGGCCTCCGCTACCTGCCTTGTGAATATCTGGGAAGACGACCCACTCTCAGGCGATTTAGTTCTTGTTCAGAGTGCGGGCGATGGCTGGAACAATAAGGCCGATCTTTCCGGCCAGACGATTTTTTTAAATTACGATGATTACAAATCTGGCAAGACCCAACTTTTACTTTCAGTATATTCCACCAGTGGGGATTTCGGCGCGAACCCACTTCACGGCACTTTCAGCAGCAGTCTCCACTCGGTCTTGCCAGACTACACCACGCCAATTATTGACAATTTCGCCTATAAACAAAACGCTTTGGCCCCCGGCAAGGTTCGCCTCACCTTTACGGCAAGCGGCCATGTAAGCACCCGTGGTGATACGATATACGAACAGTTTAAAGGCCGTCAGGCCTACGTGGACATTGTTTTTTACGAACCGGGCGATCTTTCCATGGCCCTTCGTTTTTCTGAAAACGGCACTCCCACGTATACCGCTGCGATTTCCCAAGCCGGGCAGATTGCCGCCACCGCAGAACTCGTCTTAAAATACACCGGTACGGATGCGGCCATACAGGAAGCTTTTGTTTCGACGTTCAGCCGCTATTACGTACAGTTTACCAACACTACCCCTTCGCAACACCTGTATAACCTATGGGAACCTTATAACTCCAGCCTGGAAGACCCAACTCCCGAGCGGGTTCGTTTACCGGTGGCACAAACCGATGGCTCTTTTGTCTGGACCGTTCCCTTGAAAGTGAAAGCCATACAGTCCCGTAAGGAAGCATTGACAGCGCTCATTTATACAAAAGGATCTGCGGCGGAAGTAGCAGTCGGTCAATTTATGCTTCAATCCAATCAGGCAGTTCTCACCCTGGTCAGAGGCCCGATCATTAACCTGTCGGAATGGAACGCTGCTTCCGATCTGAGCGGCACTACCATCACCATGAAAAAGAATAGTGATATCACATTTTTTGCTCATGATTCTTCGTCCGGCAATCTGTTGACAACGGGCACTTGGAATGTGGCTTCCTCCGGCACGGCCGGTGGGCAAGCCGCCACAGGCGAGAAGGTTGGAAACGGATACAGGGTTTCTTCGGGAAATGGCGCGCAGGATGATACCCTTTATACCGTTACTTACACCACTCCCTCCGGGATAAAGAGCACAGTGACCATTAAAATCATCTCTTGATCCTATCTTTTTCAAGAAAGGCAGACCACTATGAAAAACATCCGTCTTGGCGAAGTGCTGGTGGAATACGGCTACATCAGCGAAGCGCAGGTGGCCCAGGCGCTGGCCCTGCAAAAAGAAAACAAGGGCAAGCGCCTGGGCGAGGTGCTCATAGAGATGGGCGCCATCACCGAGGCCCAGCTGCTCAGCGCCCTGGGGCAAAAGCTCGACCTGGAAATCCTGCCCCTGGCCACCTATCCCGTGCAGCAGGAGGCGGTGGCCAAGGTCCCCAAGGCCCTGGCCGTGCGCTACAACCTCATTCCTGCGGCGGTGCAGGGCGGCCATCTGCTGGTGGTCATGAACGACCCGCTGAACTTCTACGCCATCGAGGATGTAAAGCTGGTGGCAAACCTCCCCGTAGACGTTGCCCTGGCCCCCAAAGCGGCCATCCTGCACGCCATCGAGTACCATTACGCCGAGGTCGAGGCCAAAAATGCCGCGGCCCAGGCCAATGTGGACGCCGACGCCATGGAGATGCAGGACTTCGCGCGGGACATTGATCTCGACGAGAACGACCAGACCCCCGTGGTAAAGCTGCTCAACAGCCTTTTGGTGCGGGGCTACAACACCGGCGCGTCCGACATCCACATCGAGCCCTACGAGGAAAAGCTGCTGGTGCGCATGCGCATCGACGGCCAGCTGGTGGACTATGTGACCCTGCAATTGCAGCTGCACCAGCCCCTGATCGCCCGCACCAAGATCCTTGCCGGCATGGACATCGCCGAAAAGCGCCTGCCGCAGGACGGCCACTTCAAAACCACCATCGAAAATTTCGAGATGAACGTGCGCGCCAGCGTCATTCCCACCATCCACGGCGAAAAGGGCGTGCTTCGCTTTTTGAACACCAGCACCGCCATCGACCGGGCCGATACCTTCGGCATGGACGAGGAGAACTACAAAAAAAGCCTGGCGATCCTGCAGAACCCCCACGGCGTGGTGTACATCACCGGCCCCACCGGCAGCGGCAAAACCACCACCCTGTACCTGATGATCGAGCGGCTGGTCAAGGGCCCGGTGAACATCGTCACCATCGAGGACCCAGTGGAAAAGAACATCAACCGGGTCAACCAGATGCAGGTGAACAACCTCGCCGGGCTCACCTTCGAGACCGGCCTGCGCGCGATCCTCCGCCAGGACCCGGACGTGATCATGGTGGGCGAAACGCGCGACAGCCAGACCGCCCAAATCAGCGTGCGCAGCGCCATCACCGGCCACCTGGTGCTCAGCACCCTCCACACCAACGACGCCGTCAGCGCCATCGTGCGCATGGAGGATATGGGCGTCGAGCCCTACATGGTGGCCAGCAGCCTGGTGGGCATCATCGCCCAGCGGCTGGCAAAAAAGCTCTGCCCCCACTGCCGCCAGGCCGTCGCCCCCACCGAGGGGGAAAAACGCCTTTTCGGCCCCAGCGTCACCCAGCTTTACCGCGCCAAGGGCTGCCATCTGTGCAGCGGCACCGGCTATAAGGGCCGGGTGGCGGTGCACGAGGTGGTGGTGGTCGACAAAGCCATGCGCCGCATGATCGCCGAAAAGCGCCCCATCGAGGATATTTACCAGTACGTGCGGGAGCACCAGCACGCCACCACCCTGCGGGGCGGCCTTGCCCGCCTGGTGGCCGCCGGCGTCACCGACGCCGCCGAGCTGGTGCGCCTGACCTACGGCGCCGACGACTGAGCCGCCCATCATAAAAAGGAGCGTTCGCCATGACCCTGGAAGATCTCATTGTAGCGGCCCGCAGCCACAGCGCTTCGGACCTGCACCTCACCCACGACCAGCCCCCCGCCATGCGGCATTTGGGGCAGCTGGTCTACGGCTCGCCCCTCGCCTCCGGCGAGGCCGAGCGCATGATCCTCGACGCCCTCCCCCCCCTCATGCGCCAGCGCATCGACGCGGGCGACGACGCCGACTTTTCCATGCAGACTCCAGACGGCCTCCGCCAGCGCGTAAACGTGTTCCGCCAGCAGGGGCATCTGTGCGCCTCCATCCGCCTTCTGCGGCCCGAGGTTCCCACCCTGGAAGACCTGGACCTTCCCCCCGCCGTGCGCATGTTCGCAAACCAGCCCCGGGGCCTTGTGCTGGTCACCGGCCCCACCGGCAGCGGCAAATCCACCACCCTGGCGGCCATGATCCAGCACATCAACGCCACCCGCCGGTGCCACATCGTCACCATCGAGGACCCCGTGGAATACATGTACACCCCCAAGGGCTGCGTGATCCACCAGCGCGAGGTCGGCTCCGACACCAAAAACTTTGCCAGCGCCCTGCGCAGCAGCCTGCGCGAGGACCCGGACGTGATCCTGGTGGGCGAGATGCGCGACTTCGAGACCATCTCGGCCGCGCTCACCGCGGCCGAAACCGGCCATCTGGTGTTCAGCACCCTGCACACCATCGGCGCCGCAAATACGGTGGACCGCATCATCAACGCCTGCCCGGGCGAGATCCAGCAGGAGGTCCGCACCCAGCTCTCGGGCGTTTTGAAGGGCTGCATCACCCAGGAGCTGCTCCCCCTGGCGGACGGCAGCGGCCGCACCGCGGCGCTGGAGATCCTGGTCGCCACCGACGCCGCCCTCAACCTCATCCGCGAGGCCAAGGCCTACCAGCTGCCCAGCCTGATGCAGACCGGCGCAAAAGACGGCATGCAGACCCTCAACCTGCACCTGGCCCGCCTGGTGCAGGCCGGCCGGGTGGACTACGCCGCCGCGCTCGAGCGCGCCAGCGACCCGGACGAATTCCACGGCTACCTCAACCTGTAGCGGCGCGGGGCGCTTTTGGCCCCCGGCCCGCAAAATCCCGCATCAAAACAGGGCGCTCTTTGCATGGCCTGTCCGGCCTGCAAAGAGCGCCCTGTTATTTTTTATTGCTTCGCAATAAAAATCTTATTCCAAGGCACCCGTGCCTCGCCCCTCGCGGGGCAACCGGCACGGATGTGCAAAAAAACAATCTCCGCTTCGCTGCGGCTGTTTTTTAAGGCCGCGGGCAGGGAGCAAAAATAACAAAGATAAGCCAAGCCCTGCCCTGTGCAAACCGGGCGGCACAGGGTAAAATGAAAGCTAGAAAACTATGTGGAGCCGCCGGAAAAGCCCCGCGCCCGGCGCCGGCCAAACATAAAAGGAGCGTGCACATACAACATGCAATACGGTCATTTTGACAATGAAAAGCGCGAATATGTGATCGACCGGGTGGACCTGCCCACCAGCTGGACCAACTACCTGGGCACCGAGGATATGTGCGCCGTGCTGAACCACACCGCCGGCGGCTATCTGTTTTACAAAAGCGCTGAATACCACCGCATCACCCGTTTCCGGGCAAACGCCGTGCCCATGGACCGGCCCGGGCATTACGTTTACCTGCGGGACGACGAGACCGGCGAATACTGGTCGGTGAGCTGGCAGCCGGTGGCAAAGCCCTTGGACGAGGCAAAATACACCTGCCGCCACGGCATGAGCTACACGGTGTACGAGTGCGAGTATAACGGCATCAAGGCCAGCCAGACCATGTACATCCCCATTGGCACGCCGGTGGAGGTGTGGGATATAAAGCTGGAGAACCTGTCCGGCAGGCCCCGCGCCATCAGCGTGTTCAGCTACGCGGAGCTTGCCTACCACCACATTGATATGGACAACCGCAATTTCCAGATGAGCCTTTACGCCGCGGGCTCCAGCTATGCGGGCGGGGTGATCGAGCAGGATCTGTTCTACGAGGAGGACGGCTTCCAGTACTTTGCCGCCACCTTTGAGCCGGACAGCTTTGAAGCCCTGCGGGACGAATTCATCGGCCCTTACCGCACCGAAACGGACCCCCTTGGGGTGGAACGCGGGCGGCTGGGCTGCCACACCGAGCTGGGCGGAAACCAGTGCTGCGGCCTGCACAAGCAGTGGGAGCTGGCGGCTGGGCAGGAGCTGCGGTTCGCCTTTTTCCTGGGCGAGGGCCGGCGCGAGGCGGGCCTTGCGGTGCGGCAGAAGTTTTTGGCGGACGCCGCCCGGGACGAGGCGATGGCGGCCCTGCGGGCGCTGTGGGACAAAAAGTGCTCGGCCCTGCAGATCGACACCCCCAGCGACGCAATGAACACCATGATCAACATCTGGACCCTGTACCAGAGCGAAGTGAACGTGATGTTCAGCCGCTTTGCAAGCTTTATCGAGGTGGGCGGCCGCACCGGCCTTGGGTACCGCGACACCAGCCAGGACGCCATGACCGTGCTGCACTCCAACCCCGAAAAATGCCGCCAGCGGATCGTGCAGCTGCTCAAGGGCCTGGTGAGCGAGGGCTACGGCCTGCACCTGTTCGAGCCGGAATGGTTCGAGCCCCAAAAACAGCAGAGCTTCAAAAGCCCCACTGTGGTGCCCACGCCGGATAAGGCCAGCATGATCCACGGCCTGAAGGACGCCTGCTCGGACGACGCGCTGTGGCTGGTATCCACCATTGTGGACTCGGTAAAAGAGCTGGGCGATCTGGACTTTGTGGATCAAAAGGTGCCCTATGCCGACGGCGGGGAGGACACGGTCTACGACCACATGAGGACCATCCTGGATTTTTCGGCCCGCATGGTGGGCGCGCACGGGGTATGCCAGGGCCTGCGGGCCGACTGGAACGACTGCCTGAACCTGGGCGGCGGCGAGAGCGCCATGGTGAGCTTTCTGCACGTGTGGGCCCTGGGCAATTTTATTGAGCTGGCGCAGCGCCTGGGCCGCAGCGAGGATGTGGAGAAATATACCGCGCTGCGCAGCAAGGTGATCGCCGTGTGCGAGGATCAGCTGTGGGACGGCAAATGGTACCTGCGGGGCTACACCAAAAGCGGGCGGCCCATCGGCACCGACGCGGACGCCGAGGGCAAGGTGCACATGGAGTCCAACACCTGGGCAGTGCTCTCGGGCGCGGCGGGCCATGAGCGCGGGATCTCGGCCATGGATGCGGTGGATGAGTATCTTTACACCCCCTACGGCCTGATGCTGAACGCCCCGGCCTACTCAAAGCCGGACGACGACATCGGCTTTGTGACCAGGGTCTACAAGGGCCTGAAGGAAAACGGTTCGGTGTTCAGCCACCCCAACCCCTGGGCATGGGCGGCCGAGTGCAAGCTGGGCCGCGGCGACCGGGCCATGAAGTTTTACAACGCGCTGTGCCCTTACAACCAGAACGATATGATCGAGATCCGCAAGGCTGAGCCATACAGCTACTGCCAGTTCATCAGCGGCAGGGATCACACCAAATACGGCGAGGCGCATCACCCCTTTATGACCGGTTCCGGCGGCTGGAGCTATGTGGCCGCCACACGCTACATGCTGGGCATCATGCCGGATTTTGACGGCCTGCGCATCGACCCCTGCATCCCCGCCGGATGGGACGGCTTTTCGGTGCAGCGGCGTTTCCGGGGCACGGTCTATCACATCCGGGTGGAGAACCCCGGCCATGTGTGCAAGGGCGTGAAGGAAGTATACCTGAACGGTGAAAAGCTGACCGGCCAGCTGGTGCCCGCGCAGCCCGCGGGCGCGGAATGCCAGGTGCGGGTGGTGCTGGGCTGAAACGCCCGGCGCCGGCACACGCCCCCGGCGGGGGCCCTACATCATAACGAGAAGAGGCAAGCAGAAATGATCAAGTTCGGTACCGGCGGCTGGCGCGCCGTCATAGGGGATGAGTTCACCCGGGAGAACGTGCAGCTTTTGGCGGCGGCCCTGGCTTACAAAATGAAGGAGGACGGCGTGGCCGACAAGGGCTTTGTGATCGGCTATGACCGGCGCTTTTTGAGCCAAGAGGCCGCCGGCTGGGCGGCTGAGGCCTTTGCGGGGGCGGGGGTACACACCTCGATCATCCACCGCGACAGCCCCACCCCCCTGGTCATGTTCACCGTGGCGGGCAAGGGCTTCCCCTACGGCATGGCGGTGACCGCCAGCCACAACCCGGCCATTTACAACGGCATCAAGGTGTTCATGGAGGGCGGCCGCGACGCGGACGAGGTGTTTACCAGCGAGCTGGAAGGCTACATCCGCATGGCTGAAAGCCGTGAGCGCCCCATTGTGGAGCTGCCCGAGGCGCTGGCCCAAGGGCTGGTGGAGTACATCGACCCCATGAACGAATACATCGACAACATTATGGAAGCGGTGGACATGAAGGCCATCCGCGAGGCGGGGCTGCACATTGCCCTGGACCCCATGTACGGCGTGTCGCAGACGGCGCTGCAGACCATCCTGCTGACCGCGCGGTGCGGGGTGGAGGTCATTCACGAGCGGCGGGACGCGCTGTTCGGAGGGCGCCTGCCCGCCCCCAGCGAAAAGACCCTGGCGGGCCTGATCAACTTTGTGATCGAGCATCACTGTGACCTGGGCATCGCCACCGACGGCGACGCGGACCGGCTGGGCGTGATCGACGACACGGGTGAGTTTTTACACCCCAACAAGATCCTGGTGCTGCTGTATTACTACCTGCTGAAGTACAAGGGCTGGAAGGGCAGCGCGGTGCGCAACATCGCCACCACCCATCTATTGGACCGCATCGCCGCCTCCTTTGGCGAGCAGTGCTACGAGGTGCCGGTGGGCTTTAAATATGTGTCCGGCAAAATGCTGGAGACCGGGGCCATCATTGGCGGCGAGAGCAGCGGCGGCCTGACCGTGCGGGGGCACATCCAGGGCAAGGACGGCATTTATGCCGGCAGCCTGCTGGTGGAAATGGTGGCCAAAACCGGCCGCAGCCTGAGCCAGCTGTGGCAGGAGATCGAGCAGCAGTACGGCCGCTGTGAAATGGCCGAGCGGGACTACCGCTTCAGCCAGGCCAAAAAGGCCGAGATCTACACCCAGCTGCTGGAGGATAAGCTGCTGCCCACCTTTGCCCATGCGGTGGATCGGGTGAGCTATCAGGACGGCTGCAAGGTCTATTTTGCGAACGGCGGGTGGATCATCGCACGGTTTTCGGGCACCGAGCCTTTGCTGCGCATCTTCTGCGAGATGCCCACCATGCGGGAGGCCGACGCAGAGGCCGACTGCATGCAGCAGTTCCTGGGCCTGTGACAGCAAACAGCCAAAAGCGGGGGCGCACAAAACGTGCGCCCCCGCTTTTTAGTGCCCGGGGCGCGGCGGACTGTGTTATAATAAAGCAAAATACGCCTGCCCGGGGAGGGGTTTTATGAAAGAAAAACGGAAGCGCATCTCGCTGCGGTGGAGCCTGGTGGCCCTGGTGCTGGGGTGCTGGGTGCTGCCGCTGGTGCTGCTGCTCTGCCTTTCGGGGTACTATCTGAACCGGAACATGTATGAAAAGGTGTCGCAGGTCATTGCCTCGACGGTGGAGAACCAGGCCGGCATCAGCGGGGTGCAGCTGGAACAGGTGGTCAACCAGAGCATCTCGGCCACCTACACCGGGGAGATCAAGCAGGCCTGGCTGCGCTATATGTCCAGCCAGGACGGCGGCCTGGGCGCCAGCGACAGCGAATTGTACCAGGCGATCAATACCTACCTGCGCAACCAGTACCGCAACCATGCCCTGGTGCGCTACTCCAATGTGCAGTTTCTTTCAGGGGTGGACAAGACCGTCTATTACTACGACCAGGGGCTGATCAACCGGGGCCAGTATAAGGATCATGAATTTTACCTGGAAAAGGTGCAGGGCCAGGTGCTGGCGCTGGCCGATTCGCTGGAAGGGCATATCGCGTTTTTGAACGTGGAGGGCCGCGTCTACCTGACCCGGTGCATTTTCAACGGTGCGCAGCCCATTGCCGCGCTCACGCTGGAACTGGAACCGGACATCCTGCAGCTGGGCAACCTGATCGAGCAGGGATGGAACCGGGGCGCGGTGGTCACGGTGGAAACGCGGGGTACGGCCGGCGTGCAGGGATCCCTGGAAGACGGCGCGCGCCAGGGCGGCGCCGGGCAGGAGGGCGGCTGCCGCTTTGTAACGGGCGAGGCGATCTCGCCCCCGGCGTTTGACTACGACGCGGCGGGGGAGATCGAGGTGGCCCGGGTGGAGGGTAAGCCCGACTTTGCCTGGATTTACGGCCGCCAGGCCGCCGACCGGTTTACCCTCACCTACGTGGTGGAGGCCGACATGACCGGCCTGCTCTCGCAGAGCGCGCCCTACTTCCGCACGCTGGGGGCCATTGCGCTGCTGCTGATCCCGCTGATGGCCAGCGTGTTCCTGTTTTTTCACCGCAAGATCAACCGGCCGGTGAACCTGCTCACCGCGGCCTCGAACCGCATTGAGCAGGGCGAGTTCGGCGTGCAGGTGGAGGAGCGGAAAATGGGCAGCGCCGAGCTGGAATACCTGGGCGGGCAGTTCAACCGCATGAGCGGCCAGCTGCAAAATCAGTTCGAGCGCATCTACCGGGAGGAGCTGGCCCTGCGGGACGCCCGGATTATGGCGCTGCAAAGCCAGATCAACCCGCACTTTTTGGGCAACACACTGGAGGTCATCAACTGGGAGGCCCGGCTTGCGGGGGATGTGAAGGTCAGCATGATGCTGGAGGCGCTGTCCACCATTTTGGAGGCCACTATGGACCGCAGCCACCGCTCCACCATCCGCCTGTCGGAGGAGCTACACTATGTGAACGCCTACCTCACCATCATTGGGCACCGGCTGGGCCGCCGCCTTACGGTGGAGCGCGAGATCGACGAGAGCCTTTTGGAGATGCAGGTGCCGCGCCTGGTGATGCAGCCCATTTTGGAAAACGCGGTGGAACACGGGGTGGGCAACAAGCAGCACGGGGTGATCGTGATCCGCGCGCGCCGCGAGAACAGCGAGTGGATGAGCCTGGAGGTGGAGAACGACTCGCCCCTTACGCCGGACGCCGAGGCGCGCATTCGGGCGCTGCTCACAAGCGAGGAACAGCCCGCCGGCATCGGCGCCACCAGCCTTGGAATCCGCAACGTGCACCAGCGGCTCCGCATTCTGTACGGCGAGGAGAGCGGGCTTTCCGTCAAAACCACCAAAAACGGGAGCACACTTTCGTCAATGCGTGTAAGGCTTCCACAAGCTTGACAAGTTTAGGCAATAAAAAGCAAGTGCGTTCATTAAAAAAAGGCGGGAAATGCGATATTATATAGACACAGCAAATGGCCGCGATGCGGCCCAAAAAATGGAGGTATACATAATGAAAAAGGCACTTGCACTTGTTCTGGCCGTGGCCATGAGCTTGTCTTTGGTAGCCTGCGGCGGTGCTGCTAGCAGCACACCGGCTTCTCAGCCGGCTTCTCAGCCGGCCTCGCAGCCGGCTGACAGCACCCCGGCTGCCCCCGCGCCCACCAGCATCCGCGTGGTCACCACCTATGCGGGCACCGACTCCAACGCCCAGAACTACAAGGACGCTGTGGCGGCTTGGGAGAAAGCGACCGGCAACACCGTGGAGGACGCCACCGCCACTTCCAACGAAGAATTCAAGGCCCAGGTTTTGGCCGACTTTGAGACCGGCAGCGAGCCCGACGTGCTGTTCTTCTTCAACGGCGCCGACTCCAACTCCTTCATCGAAGGCACTCCCAAGGTCGTGTCCATCGACGAGATCCGCTCGGTCTACCCCGACTACGCTTCCAACATGAAGGACGACATGCTGGGCGCCTCCCCCGTGGACGGCAAAAACTACAGCGTGCCTGTGAACGGCTTCTGGGAAGGCCTGTTCGTGAACAAGGACGTGCTGGAGGCCTGCGGCGTGGCTGTGCCCGACGCCAACACCACCTGGGATCAGTTCATGGAGATGTGCGAGACCATCAAGGGCAAGGGCTACACCCCCATTGCCGCCAGCCTGGGTGAGATCCCCCACTACTGGTTCGAGTTCTGCATCTACAACTTCCTGACCCCCGCCACCCACAACGTGCTGCCCACCAAGGATGCGGGCAACGTGCAGCATCAGGCCTGGATCGACGGCATTGGCGACATCAAGGCCCTGTACGAGGCCGGCTACCTGCCCAAGAACACCACCAGCGCCAAGGACGACGAGATGTTTGCCCTGTTCACCGGCGGCAAGGCCGCGTTCTGGCTGGACGGCTCCTGGAAGGTCAACGGCGTGGCCGCTGCCTGCGGCGCCGACGCCGACAACAACATCCCTGCCGATGAGGAGCAGCTGTCCCACTTTACCGTGACCTACGTGCCCGGCAAGAACAACCGCAAGACCACCGACATCATCGCCGGCCTGTCCTCCGGTTACTTCATCACCCAGAAGGCCTGGGCCGACCCCGACAAGCAGGCCGCTGCCGTGAGCTTTGTGCAGTTCATGACCAGCGACGAGCAGGTCGCCAAGTTCTGCGAGGCCTCCGGCAACCTGACCACCGCCCTGAAGGCCGGTGTAAAGGTGGACGACAGCAAGCTGAACAGCCTGCAGAAGGCCGGCCTGGAAATGTCCAACGGCGCCACCGGCACGGCCGGCGCGGTGCAGGACCAGTTCCAGGGTGAGACCCGCAACCCCGTGTTCGTTCCCGGTATGGCCAACATCGTGACTGGCAAGGCCGACATCGCCGCCAGTGTGGACGAGGTCATCGACCTGATCGCCGCCGCCCAGGGCTAAGCCCCCGGCAGCTACAAAAATCTAAGGCATGAAAAGCCGGAGAGTGCCTCAAAAAGCCTCTCCGGCTTTTTAAAAGAAAGCGTGGGCAACAATGAATTCTTCCATGGTTTATAAAAACAAAAAACCATTGCTCCTGTTTTTGACCCCGGCTTTTATCTTTATGATCCTGTATCTGTATTACCCTTTTCTGCGCAACATCTATAACAGCTTCATGAAGATCCGGGGCCTCGGCACCGGGGCCAAGGGTGTGAACGAGCCGTTCTACGAGAACTATGTAAAGCTTTTTACCGACAGCAGCATGCGCACTGCGGTGGGCAATACCTTTATTATGATGGGCGTGACCATCGTGTTCCAGGTGGGCATCGCCCTGCTGCTGGCGCTGCTGGTGGACAATATCTCCAAGGGCCAGCAGTTCTTCCGCACCGTGTACTTTTTCCCCATCGTGATCTCGGCCACCGCGCTGGGCCTTATGTTCAACCTGGTGTTTTTATACGACACCGGCATGCTCAACCAGCTGCGCCTTTCGCTGGGCGCCAGCGAACTGGTGGACTTCAAGGATGAGGCCCACGCCCTGTTCACCCTGATGGTGCCGGTGGTGTGGCAGTACATAGGCTTCTATTTCGTGATTATCGTGACCGGCCTGAACAATATCTCGGCCGACCTGTACGAGGCCGCCGCCATTGACGGAGCCTCCGGCATTCAGCGGGTGTGGCACATCACCGTGCCGCTTTTGCACAACGTGCTGTGCACCTGCCTTACCCTGGCGATCACCGGCGCGCTGAAGGTGTTCGACCTGCCCTGGGTCATGTTCCCCAACGGCATGCCTGTTGAAACAACCTGGCTCACCGGCACGTATATGTATTTCCAGACCTTTAACGCCAAGGATGTGGACTATGCCAGCGCCATCGCCATTGCCATTGTGGTGCTGGGCGTGGTAATCAGCCAGCTGGCCAACGCCATCTTCAAAGAGAAAGATTATTAAGGGGGTGCAGGAGAGTTGATCGAGAAAAAAGGCTTTTCCATCAGCAAGATCGTGATCTACCTTGTGCTTTCCCTGTGGGCGGTGACCACTGTTTATCCCTTCCTGTGGGTGATCCTGAACTCGTTTAAGGACCGCACCCAGATCGTGGCGAACTCGTTTGTGCTGCCCCTGGGGGAATTGTTCACCACGAAAAACTACAGCAGGGCGTTCACCCGGTTCAACATTTGGGGCGCTTACGGCAACAGTATCATTATCTCGGGCCTGGTGACGGTGTTCGTGGTCATTTTTGCGGGCCTGGCGGCCTATGGTCTGGCGCGTTACCATTTTAAGGGCCGCAAGGCCCTGCAGAGCCTGGTGATCGCCAGCATGATGTTTCCGGCTTTTGCCACCATCATTCCCGTGTTCCAGATGGAGAACAGCTGGGGCATCACCAACACTTCCAGCGTGTGGCTGAGCCGCCTGTCCGTCATTCTGCCGCAGATCGCGGGCAACCTGTCGTTTGCGATCGTGGTGCTGATGGGCTACATCCGCGGCCTGCCCATCGACCTGGAGGAGGCGGCTTTTATTGAGGGCTGCACCCCGGTGCGCATCTTCACCAAGGTGATCGTGCCCATCACCAAGCCCAGCTTTGTGACCGTGGCCATCTTCAGCTTTTTGTGGAGCTACAACGATCTGTTCACCCAGATGTTCTTTTTGCGCCTGGAGGATCAATGGCCCGTCACCCGCCTGCTGCGCGAGATATCCTCCCGCGAGAGCACGGACTACGGCCTCATGGCGGCGTCCGTAACGCTGATTGTGGTGCCCATCATCGTGATCTACGTGGTGCTGCAAAAGCAGATCATCAAGGGGCTCACGGCGGGCGCCATCAAGGGCTGAGGTTTCGGTTGCCCACCCAAACTTTGCTATCTCCATATTTGGTGTTTTTCTCCTTTGGAAGAAGGCGCCCTGCCGCAAGGCAGGGCGCCTTCTTCCGTGTGGGGAAGAGGAGGGGCAGGCATATACTTGACAAAGTCAAATATTTTGGATATACTTGACTTTATCAAAGAAAGAAGGTGCGCCTGTGGTTTCATCCATCGCGTATTACATCACCCTGCTGCGGCGCGATTTTGCGGGGTATTGCAGCCGGGAGCTGGGGAAGCTGGGCCTGTCGCAGGGGCTGCTGTTTTTTATCCTTTATGTGGGCAGGCACCCGGGCTGTACGCCGGGCCAGCTCGCGGCGGCCCTGCACATGGACGCCGGCCACACCGCCCGCAGCCTTGCAAAGCTGGAACAGGGCGATTTTTTGCTGCGCCGCCCCCACCCGCAGGACCGGCGCGCCCAAACGCTGGAGCTGACCGGCCGGGGCCGGGAGGCCTTTGAGCTGAGCCATGCGCTGTTTGCCCGGTGGGACGCACAGGCGGCCGCCGCGCTGACCGGGGAGGAACAGGCCCGGCTGCTGGACCTGCTGGAAAAGCTGGCCGGCGGGAAGGGAGGCGGCGGCTGTGTACGAGGCGATTTTCCGGCCGATTGAGCTGGGCGGCCTTACCCTGAAAAACCGCATTATCTTTGCGCCCACCAGCATGGGGCTGCGGGGCAAGGCGTATGAGCGCAGGCTGCGGGGGATTGCCGCGGGCGGCTGCGCTATGATCGTGATCGGGGACGTTCCGGTAGGGCGCGGCGGGCCGTTTTCTTTATACAGTAAAAAAGGGGCCGCCCATTACAAAAGGCTCTGTGAGCTGGTGCACGCAGAGGGCTGCCTGATCTGCGCACAGCTCCATCAGTCGGACAGCGATTTCAAAGCCATGCTGCGGTATCTGCCGGGCATTTTGAGCGGCCGAATTTCCAAAGAGCAGCTGCGGCCGCTGCTGAACCGGCAGGCGGAAAAGCTGGTGACCGGGATGCCCGCCGAACAGGCGGGGGCCATTGCGGCCTCGTTCGGAAGGGCCGCACAGCTGGCACAACAGGCGGGGTTCGATATGATCCAGGTGCACGGCGACCGGATGTGCGGCAGCTTTTCCTCGGCGCTGTTCAACCACCGCACCGACGCCTACGGAGGCAGCGCGGCGGGGCGGGCGCGCTTTGCGGCCGAGGCGGTGGCCGCGGTGCGCCGCGCTGCGCCGGGCATGCCCATTGATTATAAACTGGCAGTGCGCCAGGAGGCCCCTCACTACGGCAATGCGGGCGTGCTGCTGGAGGAGCTGCCGGTGTTCGTGCCGCTGCTGGAGCGGGCAGGGGCGACCAGCTTTCACGTGACCCTGGCCGACCACGCGGACCTGAGCGACCCCATCCCGGCGGCCGATCACCCGTATTTCGGCGGGGAGGGGTGCTTTTTGCGGTACTGCGACCTGGTGCGAAGCTGCACGGAACTGCCGATCTGCGGGGTGGGCGGGCTCACCTCGCCGGATTTTGTGGAAGGGCAGCTGGCCAGTGGGCGCATCGATTGCGCGGCGATGAGCCGGCAGCTCATCGCCGACCCCGCCTGGCCCGAAAAGGTGCGCAGAGGGGAGGCCGGGACCATCCGCCGCTGTGTGCGCTGCAACATTGCCTGCCTGGGCGGGATGCAGCGGCACGAGGGCGTGCATTGCATCTATGACAGAAAGGAAGCTTTGAAATGAATTACGCGGTGGTTTACAGCAGCCAGACCGGGAATACCGCCCGGCTGGCACGGGAGATCGGGGCGGCGCTGCCGGCGGCCCGGTGCGTGTACAGCGGCCCGCCGGACGAAAAGGCGCTGGACGCGCCGCTGATCTTTGCCGGCTTCTGGACCGACAAGGGCGGCTGCGCACCCGAGATGCAGGCATTTTTGGAGCGCCTGCGCGGCAAGCGGGTGTTTTTGTTCGGTACGGCGGGCTTTGGGGGCAGCGAGGACTATTTTGCCCGGATCCTGGACCGGGTGGAACAATGCCTGGACGGCTCGAACACGGTGGCGGGCCGCTATATGTGCCAGGGCAGGATGCCCCCCGCCGTGCGCCGGCGCTACGAGGCAATGCTGCCGGCGGCGCCCGAAAAGGCCCGGGCGCTGCTGGAAAATTTTGACCGGGCCCTGCCGCATCCGGATGAAGAGGATCTTGCGGGGCTGCGGCGGGCTGCGGCAGCCTGCGCCGGGGCCTGAGCGGGGCTTTGCAGGCGGATAAGGCGCGGCACCCCCCGGGGCGGGGCGTGGGATGCGGAGAAACCAAACGCCCGTTTTTCCATTTTTTTGCAAAAAGAACCGCGGGGCGCTTTTCAATTTCCCCCAAATGTGGTATACTTTGAGCTGCAAAACAAGGCGCGCCGCAGGGGTGCGCGGCAGTTTGTGCAAAGGGGAGGAAGCCGATGTACCGTGCGGTGATCGTGGACGACGAGGACGTGATCGTACAGGGCCTGTCCAAAATACTGCCCTGGGAAAAATACAACTGCCGGGTGGTGGCGACCGCCGGCGACGGCAAGCGGGCGCTGGAGCTTATCCGCACCCTGGAACCGGACATGCTGATCACCGACATCCGCATGCCCGGCATGGATGGGCTGGCCCTGATCGCCGCGCTGCGCAGCGAATTCCCGGCCATGCAGGTCACGATCCTTTCCGGCTACCCGGATTTCGAGTACGCCCAGCGGGCGATGCAGCTGGGGGTGGCGCGTTATTGCGTAAAGCCCAGCAAGCTGAACGACCTGGAAGAAGCCCTGGCAGAGATGGTGCGCCGGCTGGAAAAAACGGCGGCCGAAGCGGCGCAGCCTGCGGCCGGGGGCCAGGCCGGGGAGAGCGCGGAACCCCCCGCCGCGGAGAGCGAGGGCGCCCAGAACTTTATCATCAAAAATGCCCTGCAGTACATCGAGGAGCACTACGCCGAAAAGCTTACCCTCACCGACGTGGCCGAGAGCGTGTACGTGAGCCAGTGGCACCTTTCCAAGCTGATCGGCAAGTATACCAGCCAGAGCTTTTCCGAGCTGCTCAACGGCGTGCGGATCGCCAAGGCCAAGGAACTGCTGCAGGATCCCTCGCTGCGCATTTGGGAGATCAGCGAGAGGGTGGGGTTTACCGACGTGACGCATTTTTCCCGCATTTTTAAAAAGATGGAGAACCGCAGCGCCAACGAGTACCGCAACCAGGTGCTGGGCGGCGGAGGCAGATAGAGCGCATAAAAGAACCCCGGGGGCGGGCCGCAGCTGCGGCCCGCCCCCCTTTTTGCCTGCCCGGCGCCCGGCAGGTAAAAAAACTGCTTTGCGCAGCCGGATTTTCTGTGCAAATGCAAAGGCTAAAACCCCGGCCCGCGCCATATATATGCAAGGAGGACAAGGCGCGAGTGAAGGAGGTATCTCATCCCATGGAATATTATCAGCAAAGCGCCCGCCAGGTGCAGCAGGCCCTGGGCAGCGGGCCGCAGGGCCTCACCCCCCGCGAGGCCGCCTCCCGGCTGGCACGGCAGGGGAAGAACAAACTGAAAGAGGGCAAAAAGGAGAGCTGGTTCCAACGCTTTTTGCAGCAGATGGCCGACCCCATGATCATTGTGCTGCTGGCGGCGGCCGCGGTGTCTGGCCTGACGGCCGCCTGCGCGGGCGAAAGCTTTGCGGACGTGTTCATCATTCTGGCGGTGGTGCTGATCAATGCCCTGCTGGGGGTATACCAGGAGAGCAAGGCTGAAAAGGCGATCGAGGCGCTGCAAAAAATGACCGCGGCCCAGAGCCGGGTGGTGCGGGGCGGCCATGTTCAGACCGTTCACAGCGAGGATTTGGTGCCCGGCGATGTGGTGCTGCTGGAGGCGGGGGACGCGGTGCCCGCCGACGGCCGCCTGTTGGAGGCGGTGGCGCTGAAGATCGAGGAGGCCGCCCTGACCGGCGAGAGCCTGCCGGTGGAAAAAAGCGAGGCCGCCCTGCCGGGTGGGCGCGCGGCGCCGCTGGGCGACCGGCACTGCATGGCGTATATGGGCAGCGCCGTGAGCTACGGCCGGGGCAAGCTGCTGATCACCGCCACCGGCATGAACACCGAGATGGGCCGGATTGCCGGGGTGCTGGCAGCCACGGTGCAGGGAAAAACGCCCCTGCAGCAAAAGCTGATGGCCCTGAGCAAGGCGCTGAGCGCGCTGGTGCTGGCCATCTGCGTGTTTATTTTTGGCTTTGGGCTGTGGGAGGCGGGCACGGTGGATCTGCCCACCGTGCTGTCCACCTTTATGGTAGCGGTGAGCCTTGCGGTGGCCGCGATCCCGGAAGGGCTGGCCGCGGTGGTCACCATCGTGCTGTCGGTGGGGGTGACCAAAATGAGCCGCCAGGGGGCGGTGATCCGCCGCCTGACCGCGGTGGAAACCCTGGGGTGCGCCCAGGTGGTGTGCAGCGACAAGACCGGCACCCTGACCCAGAACAAGATGCAGGTGCGCCAGCATTATGGCCCCGAAAAATCGCTGGCCCGCGCGCTGGCCCTGTGCACCGACGCCGAGCTGGGCGCAAACGGAAAAGCCCAGGGCGAGGCCACCGAGTGCGCCCTGGTGGAGTATGCAGCCAGCCTGGGGCTGCCGAAAAACACCCTGGCGATCGGCGCGCCCCGGGTGGGGGAGTTGCCCTTCGATTCCGAGCGAAAGCTCATGAGCACCTTTCATAAGGAGAAAGGCCGCACGGATGTGACCCAGTTCACCAAGGGCGCGCCGGATGTGCTGCTGGGCCGCTGCACCCACTGGCTGCGGGACGGCCTGCCCGTGCCCCTGACCCAGGGGGATCGGGCGGCGATCCTGGCCGAGAACCAGCGCATGGCCGGGGCTGCGCTGCGGGTGCTGGCCACGGCGCAGCGGGCCTGGCCCGCCATGCCGGCCCGGCCCGAGCCGGCGGTGTGCGAACAGCAGCTCACCTTTTTGGGCCTTGTGGGTATGATGGACCCGGTGCGGCCCGAGGTGGCCCCCGCGATCCGCCAATGCCGCGCGGCGGGCATCCGGCCGGTCATGATCACCGGCGACCACAAGGACACTGCGGCGGCCATCGGCCGGGAGCTGGGCATCCTGACCGGCCCGGGCGGCGCCATCACCGGCATGGAGCTGGAGCGCATGAGCGACGCCGAGCTGGCCCGCCGGGTGCCGGAATTCAGCGTGTATGCCCGGGTGCAGCCCCAGCACAAGGTGCGCATTGTAAAGGCGTGGCGCGCCCGGGGCTGTGTGACCGCCATGACGGGGGACGGCGTGAACGACGCGCCCGCGCTGAAATCGGCCGATATCGGGGTGGGCATGGGCCTGACCGGGACTGACGTGACCAAGAATGTGGCCGACATGGTGTTGGCAGACGATAACTTTGCCACCATTGTGGCGGCGGTGGGCGAAGGGCGCCGCATTTACGACAACATCCGCAAGGCCATCCAGTTTTTGCTGGCCTCCAATATGAGCGAGGTGCTGAGCATTTTTACGGCCACGCTGCTGGGCATCTCGCTGCTGGGGCCCGCGCACCTGCTGTGGATCAACCTCATCACCGACTGTTTCCCCGCGCTGGCCCTGGGCATGGAGCGGGCCGAAGAAAACGTGATGCGCCGCCCGCCCCGCCCCCGCTCGGAGGGCATTTTTGCGGGCGGGCTGGGGTTCGACGTGGCCTGGCAGGGGCTTTTGGTAACGGCGCTCACCCTGGCGGCCTATTTTGCGGGCGTGTTCAGCGAAACCGGCCTGTGGCAGGTGACCCAGAGCGGCGCGGGCGTATCCATGGCGTTTTTGACCATGAGTATGGCCGAGATCTTTCACAGCTTCAACATGCGCAGCCAGCGGGGCAGCGTGTTCGCCCTGAAAGGGCAGAACATGTATCTGTGGGGCGCCATGCTGGGCAGCCTTTTGCTGAGCACCGGGGTGCTGTTTTGGCCGCCGGCTGCAGCCGCCTTTGGCTTCGAGGCCATCACCCTGGCCCAGTACGGCACGGCCATGGGGCTTGCGCTGGCCATTATCCCGTTGGTGGAGCTGTGCAAGGCCATCCTGCGGCTGGGCGGGGAAAAGGACTAAAGCTGCGGGGGCGCACCGCCCCTTGCGCGGCCCCGGCGGGCGTGGTATTATACAAATCAGGACGAAACTGAAAAACAGAGCGCCCGCCGGGCGCTCTGTTTTTGCGTGGCGAGGCGGAGCAAAGGGGTGCGGCGGAGATGAGGAAAAACGAAACACAGTGTTCGCTCACCCAGGGAGGCGTGGCAAGGGTCATGCTGCTGTTCGCGCTGCCGATCTTTTGCAGCAACCTGTTCCAGCAGCTTTACAACGCGGTGGATTCGCTGATCGTGGGCAACTTCCTGGGGGGCGAGGCGCTGGCGGCGGTGGGCTCGTCCGGCAGCCTGATTATGCTGCTGGTGGGCTTTGTAAATGGGATGAGCCTGGGGGCCGGGGTGCTGGTGGCGCGCTTTTTCGGCGCGGGCGACCGGGAGAATCTGGAACGCGCGGTGCATACCACCGTGGCCCTGGGCCTGGCGGCGGGGCTGGTGCTGACCGTGGCGGGGGTGCTGTTTACCCCGCAGCTTCTGCGCTGGATGGGAACGCCGGAGGATGTGATCGGCAGCTCGGTGGCGTATTTCCGGGTTTACTTTTTGGGCTCCAGCGCGGTGGTGCTGTACAACGTGGGGGCGGGGATCCTGCAGTCGGTGGGCGACAGCCGCAGCCCCATGGTGTACCTTCTGGTATCGTCGGCGGCGAACGTGGCGCTGGATCTTTTGTTCGTGGCGGTGCTGCGCTGGGGTGTTGCCAGCGCAGCGCTGGCAACGGTGATCAGCCAGGCGCTGAGCGCCGTTCTCTCGTTCCGCAAGCTGGCGGGGCCGGGCACGGCGTACCGCGTGCGGTGGCGGCGGGTGCGCTTTGATCCGGGCACGCTGCGCCAGGTGCTGGGCCTGGGGCTGCCCTCAGGGGTGCAGAACTCGGTGATCTCGCTGGCAAACGTGATCGTGCAGGCCAACATCAACGCCTTCGGTTCCGCGGCCATGGCGGGCTGCGGGGCCTACAGCAAGGTGGAGGGCTTCGCCTTTCTGCCCATTACCTGCTTTGCCCTGGCCCTCTCCACCTTTGTGAGCCAGAACGTGGGCGCGGGCCGGTACGACCGGGTAAAGCAGGGGATGCGGTTCGGCCTGCTGTGCAGCCCCCTGCTGGCCGAGGGGGTGGGGCTTGGCATGTATCTGCTGGCGCCCCGGCTCATTGCGGCCTTTAACGGCGAAGCGCAGGTGGTGGCGTATGGGGTGAACTATGCCCGCACCGTGGCGCTGTTTTACTGCCTGCTGGCCTTTTCCCACTGCTGCGCGGGGCTGCTGCGGGGCCTGGGCCGGCCGGTCATCCCCATGGGGATCATGCTGGCGGTGTGGTGCGTGCTGCGCATCACCTACATCACCCTGACGGTGCGGGTCCTGCCCACCATCCGGGTGGTCTACTGGGCCTACCCGCTCACCTGGGGCATCAGCTCGGTACTGTTCGCACTGTGTTTGGCGCGGCTGCGCTTTCCGCCCATGCCAGGGCCGGCGGCGGCGCCTGTGGAGAAGGAGAGTAAAGGATGAAACGGGAGTCTTTGGAATTTGCAGGCCTGCCCGCCCTGCTGTGGGGTGAGCGGGCCGAACGGGCGTACCTGTATGTTCACGGGCAGGGCGGCAGCAAGGAGGAGGCCGCTGCGTTTGCGGCCGCTGCCTGCCGGCGCGGCTGGCAGGTGCTGAGCGTGGATCTGCCGGGGCACGGCGTGCGGACAAAGGAGTATGGGGCGTTCGATCCCTGGCACGTGGTGCCGGAACTGGAATGGGTGCTGGAATGTGCCCGGGCCCGCTGGGCGGCTGTTTCCCTTTATGCGGTGAGCATCGGCGCTTGGTTCAGCATGCTGGCCTTTGCCGGGCAGCCGCTGGAGCGCTGCCTTTTGGTGTCGCCTGTTTTGGATATGCCTGCCCTGATCGGCAGGATGATGGGCTGGGCCGGCGTGAGCGAGGAACAGCTTGAGACGCGGCGGATCATTCCCACCGCGTTTGGGCAGACCCTGTCGTGGGAGTACCTGCGCTGGGCACGGCAGCACCCCATCCGGGAGTGGCGGGCACCCACCAGGATCTTGTATGCGGGGAGGGACGAGCTGACCGACCGCTCCACCGCAGAGGCTTTTGCGGCCCAGTTTGGGTGTGCCCTTACCGTGATGGAGGAGGGGGAACACTGGTTCCACACCCCCGGGGAGCTGGCGGTGCTGCGCCGCTGGGAACAGGAGCAGCTGCAGGAGCATGGGACGGGCGCGCTGATCAAGAGCGGCGCGGAGGCGCTGGCCGCGAATCTGGAGCGCCTGCACACCACCCCGCTTGGGATCGAACGGATCAGAAAAAACCTCTCCCTGAAAAAGGAGACCGACGTGGTGGAGTGGTGCAGGGAAAAAATCCGGCAAAAGGGCACCACTGTGGTACGGGAAGGAAAAAACTGGTATGCGGTAGCGGATGGCTGTGAGATAACAGTGAACGCCCGCAGCTTTACGATCATTACGGCGCACAGCGCGAAGGGCCGCCGCACGGGCCTTGGCTGCTGCGCCGAAGGGGAAGGATAAGAGCGCTTTAAAGCCCAGGCGGGTTTGCTCAGCAGCAAAAGCCAAATTGCCGGGTTTGCCGCCGCGCCTTGTGCGCGGCGTTTTTTTTGTGTATAATGTATTTTGTATCTTTGTGGCTTTTTGCTGCAGAAAGGGGGCAGCGCCCATGACGCGTACCGTTTTGGTGGGCAGTACCGGCTTTGTGGGGGGCAACCTGCTGGCATCCCATACGTTCGACGCTGCGTATCACTCCACCGACGTGGAAAAGGGCTTTGGCCAGCCCAACGGCCTTGTGGTGTATGCCGGGGTGCCCGCCGCCATGTTTTTGGCAAACCAGGACCCGGACGCCGACCTGGCCGTGATGGAGCGCGCCCGCTGGAACCTGCAGCGGCTGGCGCCGGAAAAGGTGGTGCTGGTTTCCTCCATCTGCGTTTATGCCGACAGCCGGGGCAAAACCGAGGCGGATGAGCCTGTTATGGAGGGCCTGGCCCCCTATGGGGCGAACCGGCTTCAGCTGGAGCGTTGGGTGCGGGCCGACTGGCCGGATGCCCTGATCGTGCGGCTGCCAGCTTTGTATGGCCGGGGGCTGAAGAAAAACTTTTTGTACGACCTGCACGCCCTCACCCCCGCGCTGCTGCGCCCGGCAAAATACGCCGAGCTGGCTCAAAAAAGCGGGTTGGTGGCGGGCGCTTATACGGACGCGGGAAACGGCTTTTACAAGCTCAGCGGTGCGGCCGACCCGGCTGCGCTGCGGGCCTTTTTTGAGGCTGGCTGGAATGCCGCCCATTTTACCGACAGCCGCTCGGTCTACCAATTTTATGATCTTTCCCGGCTGTGGGGGCACCTCCAGCGGGCGCTGGAGCTGGACCTGCGGGTGCTGAACCTGGCCACCCCGCCGCTCAGCGCCGCCCGGGTGCACGAGGCCGTGACCGGCCGCCCCTTTGAAAACCAGCTGGAAGCCCCGCCCTTTGATTACGATATGCGCACCCTTTACGGCGCAGGCTTTGGCGGCGCGGGCGGATATTTGTGCACGCCGGAGCAGGAGCTGGCAGGGATCTGTGCGTTTATGAAAGGCTGGGAGAGCTGAGATGAAATGTTCTGCCTCCAACATCGGCTGGGCGGCCGAAGAAGACCAGCGTGTATGGCAGCTGCTGAAGGAGTATGGCTACCAGGGGCTTGAGATCGCGCCGACCCGTGTGTTTCCCGGGAGGCCCTATGAGAATCTGCCCGGCGCGGCCCTGTTTGCCGGGGTGATGTACCAGCAGTACGGCCTTGTGATTCCCAGCATGCAGAGCATTTGGTTCGGCCGGACCGGCAGCATTTTTGTGCCGGAGGAGGCAAAGGCGCTGGAGGAGTATACCGGAGAGGCGATTGAGTTTGCCGCCGCCTGCCGATGCCGCAGCCTGGTGTTCGGCTGCCCCCGCAACCGGAATGTGCCGGCCGGCCGGCAGGCGGCCGAGGCGGAAGCGTTTTTTGTGCGCCTGGGCTGGCTGGCGGGCCGCCGGGGTGCGGTGATCGCCCTGGAGGCGAACCCGCCCGTTTACAACACGAATTTTCTCAACACCACCGCCGAGGCCTTTGCACTGGCAAAAAGGCTGGCGAGCCCCGGCATCGGGGTGAACCTGGATGTGGGAACCATGCTGGCAAACGGCGAGCGGCCCAGCGATTTTGCAGCCGAAATGCAGTATGTGAGCCATGTGCACATCAGTGAGCCTGGCCTTGCGCCCATCCGGCCGCGGGCGCTGCACAAAGAACTGGCGCTGCTGCTGGGCGCGGTGGGCTACCAGGGCTTTGTGTCGCTGGAAATGAAGGCCGCCCCCCTGGCCGAGGTGGAGCGGTGCATCGACTATGTGGCGGAGGTGTTCGGCACAGCGTGAACGAGTATAAAAATATCCCCGGCGTGCCGGATTTTACGGCCGTTGAATTTTTGCCAAGGCGCAGCGCCTGCTGCCTTTTGATCCCCGTGATCAACGAGGGGGCGCGCATTTTGGCCGAGCTGGACCGGGCAAGGGCCGCGGGCGTGCCGGGGCTTGCGGATATTCTGATCTGCGACGGCGGCAGCACCGACGGCAGCATGGAGGCCGCGGGCCTTGCCGCCCGGGGGGTGAACGGCCTGCTCACCAAGACCGGCGCCGGCCGGCAGGGCGCGCAGCTGCGCATGGGGATCTATTATGCATTGGAGCGTGGCTACGAGGGCGTGCTCACCATCGACGGCAACAACAAGGATTCGATCGAGAGCGTGCCCCTGTTTTTGGAAAAGCTCGGCGAGGGCTTTGACCTGGTGCAGGGCAGCCGGTTTATAAAAGGCGGCCGGGCGGTGAATACCCCCACAAGCCGCTGGCTGGCGGTGCGGCTTGTGCACGCGCCGCTCATCAGCCTGGCGGCCCGCCACTGGTTCACCGACACCACCAACGCGTACCGGGCCTACAGCCGCGCCTACCTGACCCACCCGGAGGTGCAGCCTTTGCGGGAGATTTTTGCCGGGTACGAGCTGCTGGCCTATCTCTCGGTGCGGGCCACCCAGCTGGGGCTGAAAGCCTGCGAGGTGCCGGTGGAGCGCGCCTACCCCAAGGCCGAGCCGACCCCCACCAAGATCAAGGGGTTCAGAGGCAATTCAAACCTGCTGAAGATCCTGTTTGCCGCGCTGGCGGGCAGGTATGCTCCAAAACAGTAAGAAAGGGGGCGGCAGCCCGCCATGACCTATGATAAGATCATTCTCGGCGCGGGGCTGTACGGCCTGTATGCGGCGCAAAAGTGCGGCGCGGCGGGGCAGCGGGTGCTGGTGCTGGAAAAGGACCCGGGCCCTTTTATGCGGGCCACCTACATCAACCAGGCCCGGGTGCACATGGGCTACCATTACCCCCGCAGCTATTCCACCGCCATCAAGAGCGCCCGCTACTTTGAGCGCTTTTGCCGGGATTACGAATTCTGCCTTTTGCAGGAGTTTGACCAGGTCTATGCCACCAGCGCGCACTTTTCCTGGACAAGCGCCGGCGAGTTCCGGCGCTTCTGCGCGGCGGCGGGCATCCGGTGCGACGATGTGGCCCCGGCAAAGTACTTCCAGCCCGGCCAATGCGACGGCGCGTTTTTGACCACCGAGTACACCTATGACGCAAAGGTGCTCAAGGAGCATTTCCTGCGGGAGCTGGCGGCGCTGCCCAAGGTGGAGGTGCGCTACAGCCGCCGCCCGGAAAAAATAGAGCGGGTGGGCGGCGCGTGGCGGGTCACGGCGGGGGAGATCTGCGCCGAGGCGCCCTTTTTGCTGAACGCCACCTATGCGGGTGTGAACGAGGTGCACGCCATGCTGGGCTTTGAGCCCTTCAAGATCAAGTACGAGCTGTGCGAGATCATTCTGTGCACCGTGAGCGAGGCGCTGCAGGGCACCGGCATCACCGTGATGGACGGACCGTTTTTCTCGATCATGCCCTTTGGAAAAACGGGGTATCACAGCCTGACCAGCGTTACCTTCACCCCCCATGTGACCAGCTATGAACCGCTGCCCGCCTTTGCGTGCCAGCAGCGCAGCGGAGGGCGCTGCAGCCCCAAAAGCCTGTACAACTGCAACGAGTGCCCGGCAAAGCCGGCCTCGGCCTGGCCCATGATGAGCCAGCTGGCCCGCAAATACCTGAAACCGGAATACGGCTTTGCATATGCGGGCAGCCTGTTCAGCATGAAGCCCATCCTGAAAGCCAGCGAGATCGACGACTCGCGCCCCACGGTCATCCGCCAATACGCAGAGGACCCGGCGTTCGTGAGCGTGCTCTCGGGCAAGATCAACACGGTCTACGACCTGGACGAGGTGCTGCAATATGGCGGATAACAGAGAAACAAATTTTATCTCGGCGGTGGTGTACCTGCAGGACGATGCGGGCAAGGTTGTTCCGTTTTTTGCCCAGCTGTGCGCCCAGCTGGAGGCCCACTTTGAGAATTACGAGCTGATCGCTGTGAACGACGGCTGCGCCGACGACACCGTAAAGCTGCTGCGGGAGTGGGCGGACGAAAGCCTGCAAAAACCGCTCACCATTTTGAACATGAGCCTGCGCCAGGGGCTGGAAACCGCCATGAACGCCGGGCTGGACGCGGCCATCGGCGATTTTGTGTACGAGTTCGACAGCCTGGAGATGCAGTACGATGCGGATCTTGTTTGGCAGGCCTATCAAAAGGCCCTTTCCGGGTTTGACGTGGTCACCGCATGCCCCGACAGGCAAAAGCTTCTGAGCCGGGCGTTCTACCGGCTGTTCAACGCCTTTTCCGGCAGCCCTTACCGGCTGGAAACCGATGTGTTCCGGCTGGTGAGCCGGCGGGCGGTGAACCGGGTGTACGCCATCAGCAACCAGCTGCCCTACCGCAAGGCGGCTTATGCCGCCAGCGGCCTGGCCTGCGCCACCCTGCGCTTTCACGGCAGCGCCCCCAGCCGGGGCGACGCCCGCTTTGATAAGGCCATGGACAGCCTGGCCCTTTATACCGACGCGGGGTACAAGATCAGCCTGGGGCTGAGCCTCGGCATGCTGGCGCTCACGCTGCTGGCGCTGGTGTACACGGTGGTGATCTGGGTGGTAGGCACGCCCGTGACCGGCTGGACTACCACCATGCTGGTGCTCTCGGCCGGGCTGGCCGGCATGTTTTTCATTCTCACCATCGCGGTGAAATACCTGAACCTTTTGGTGCGCCTTACCTTTAAAAAGCAGAATTACCTGATCGAAGGCATTGAAAAATTGCAAAAATAAAAAGGGGAGAAGTCTGCATGAAAGCATGGGAATATACACCACCGCAAACATTGGTTTCTATATATCGCAAAATTCCTTCACCCGGCAGGGCGGCTTTCTTCTCGGCTTTTTTCGGTGGACTTCTGGTTCATCTGTACCGATTGTGCAACATGGCCATGGTGGTGGAAACCCCCTATTATTTTTATTCGGAAAACAACCGTACAGATCATGGCCGTTGGTTGCTCCATCACGTAACGAATCTGACTTCCTGGTTGGACATGCCTTATTTGAACGGTGTGACGACTATTTTATATTTGGCAACAGCGGCAGCGCTGCTAGCTGTGCTGTTTTCGGTGGAAAATAAACTCACTGCAGGGCTGATGGGATTAATTTTAGCGGCCAGTCCGGCAACGGCTGTGTTAATTCATTTTTCATATTTAGGCGATGGATTTGCAGCAGGTTTTCTGTTGGCCGTACTGGCGGTGTTTTGCATCCAGCGTGAGTTGCAGGCGATAAAATGGAAGGGCGCAATCTCAGTGGCTGTGGGGAGCGTTTTGCTTTGCTGCGCTTTGGCAATTTACCAAAGCGGTTTGGATGTGGCTGCTTTTTTGTGTGTGTGCTTGTTGCTGCAGGGCCTTTTGGAACAAAAGAGATTTTATCTGCGTCAATTTAGACGTTTTTTGTTGATGGGGGCATTCGGGAGCGGTCTTTACTTTGCTCTTACTCAACTGATCCTGTCGATTTCCGGTACGGGGTTAACGGAACATGCGGGGTTGAATACAATGGGGAGTTTTGACCTTGCGGCAAGCCTGCGGAAATTGCTGTGGCTGTATTTTGACAGAGAGCATCCCTACATGAATCTGCTGGTATATCCGACCAGTTTGATCTGGCAGTTAATTGGTTGGTTGGGGCTGGCGGCGTTTGGACTAACTATGGTTTTGCTGCTGGTGCAAAAACAGTTGTACCGAGCGCCTGTGCAAACTGTATGGTACATTGCGCTTCTAATGGCGATGCCCGCCGCAATTTGGCTGCTATCTATCCTGCAGCCTCAGGCCGGCGGGAAAAATGCACTCCAGGGATTTTCTTCTGCACTTTTATGGCTGGCTTTATTGGCTTTTTCGGAGCGGCTTTACTTGCAGCCGGCGCGCCGAAGGACCAAAATGTACGGGGTGCCGCGGTTTCTGCAGTGGGGCGCGTGGGGATGCTGTTTGCTGCTTGCAATACATTTTGCAATCTTTGACAATCAGGTGTATGTGGCTGCCCGGGTTTCCTATGAAAAAGACATGGCGGCCTGCAACCGCCTGCTTTCCCGGTTGGAGCAGGTAGAAGGCTACACTCCAGAAACAACGATATGCATCCAGGGAAAGACCATACGCTATGCTGAGGAAGGGAATTATGACACCTACGGGCAAAAGTTGGAACGGTACTTCCCCGCGTTACAGCCGCGGAGTGCGCTGTACGGTCAAGCAAGCTATCTCAACTTCCTGAACACGTTTTTGGGAACGGCGTTTAAAGCGGCATCTGCTGAAGAGGAGGCCGGAATTTTGGCGAGCGACGAATACGCCCGGATGCAGGTCTGGCCTGCTGTCAATGCGGTGCAGATGATCGATGGAGTACTTGTGGTGCGGCTGTGGGAATAAAAAAAGAGGGCTTTGCATTGTGAAACAAGCCAAACAAATTTTGAGGAAAGATATGAGCCGCCGGGCCTTTTGGGCTGCAGTGGCGCTTGTGGTGCTGGCCAAGGTGGTGCTGAGCCGGTTTCAGATGATCTATGTTTGGGTGGGCGGCGCCCCGGTGGATGATGAGGTGATGTTCCGGGCGGCCCAGAGCATCACGGCCGGGCAGTGGCTGGGCCCTTATGACTGGCTTACCCTGTCAAAACATATGTTCTTCGCGGTGTGGCTCAGCCTGTGCAATGCGCTGCATCTGCCGTATCTCGCGGCGGGGCAGCTGCTGGCCTGCGGCGCGGCCCTGGCCTCGGCCCTGGCCTTTGCCCCGGCGCTGCGGCGCTATAAAAGCCGTTTTTTGGTGTTCCTTTTGCTGGCGATGAGCCCGGCGGTAAGCGCTGTGTTTACCCTGCGGGTCTACCGCGACAATATTTTCCCGGCTCTGTGCATGCTGTTTTTTGCGGGCCTGTGCGGCTACGCGCTGCGCTGCCGCGAACCTTTTAAAAAAGGGCTTCCCTGGCTGTGCCTTTCGGGTGTGGGGCTGGCCCTTGCCTGGCTCACCCGCGAGGACGGCGCCTGGCTTTTGCCCTTTGCGGCGGCGGGCGGCCTGATTTTGGCCATCACCGCCCTGCGGGACAAGGGCAGCGGGGTGCAGAAACTGGGCCGCTGTGCGGCGCTGGCCATGCCCTTTGGCTTTTTGGCGGCGGGCGTGCTGGCATTCAGCGCCGCCAATTACGCATGGTACGGGGTGTTTGCGGTGAGCGATTTTTCCTCCGGCAGTTTTGCCGCGGCGATCGGCGCCATGACCCGGGTGGCGCCCGGGCAATGGCAGCCGCTGGTGAGCGTGCCGGCCGATGTGCGGGCAAAGCTTTATGCGGAGGTGCCGGAGCTGGCGCCGCTGGAATACTGGCTGGAAGAGGACGAGGACCTGCAGAACAGCTTTCGGAATGAGGCGCTGGGGGACTATCAGTCCGGCAGCTTTTACTGGGCCCTGCGCAAGGCCGCCTGGTACGAGGGGGTCTACGACTCGGCCCCCGGCGCCAGGGCCTATTGGCAGGCGGTGGCCGACAGGATCAACGCTTTATGCGATTCCGGCTTCCTTGCAAGCCAGGGCGGCCGCCGCACCGGCACCGCGCCCCCCATCCGGGCCGAATATGTGGGCCCGGTGCTGGCCGAGGGTTTCAAAAGCCTGGGTTACAGCCTCACCTTCCGGGGGTGCGAGCCGTATGACGCGCAGAATATGTCGCTTCTTCTGCCCGAGGATCAGGCCCTGTGGGAGGGGTATCTCGGGGAACGGGCCAACGCGGCGGCCCAGGCGGGCACGGCCCTGCCCTATTACAGCCCGCTGCAAAAAGCGGTCTACCTGTTCCTGGAGCTGGTGCGCGCCGTTTATGCCGCCCTTGTGCCGCTTCTGTTCGCCGCCGCACTTTTGGTGTGGGTGCGGCAGGGCATGGCGCTGCTGCGCCAAAGAAGGCAAAAAGCCCTGCCCCAGGGCAGAGCGCTGCTCTGGGCGCTTTTGGGCGGGCTTTTGGGTATGGCGCTGCTGCGCTGTTTTATGATCGCGTTCATGGAGGTTGCCAGCTTTAACATTGGCACCTATGCCATGTATCTTTCCACCGTGCACCCGCTGCTGCTTTTGTTCAGCGCGGGGGCGGTGCTGACCGCCTGGAGGAAAAACCAGTGAACCTGCTGATCGTCGGGGCGGGCGCCGCGGGGCTGATGGCCGCCGGCGCCGCGCTGGAAAGCGGCCATGCCGTGACCCTTTTGGAGCACAGCGGGCTGCCGGGCAAAAAGATCCTGGTCACCGGAAAAGGCCGCTGCAACCTGACCAACAACTGCAGCGAGGAGACCTTTTTGCAGAATGTGCGCACCAACCCCCGCTTTCTCTACTCGGCGCTGTACGCCTTTCCGCCGGCCAGGGCGATCGAGTTGTTCGAGCGGCTGGGCGTGCCGCTCAAGACCGAACGGGGCCGCCGGGTGTTCCCGGTGAGCGACCGGGCCGAGGATGTGCGCGCCGCCCTTTTGCGCTACGCGGCCGGCGCGCGGTTTGAGGCGGGCAGCGCGCGGGAGCTCCTGCTGGAAAGCGGCCGCTGCGCGGGCGTTCGCACCAAAGAGGGCCGAACCTTTTTGGCGGATGCGGTGCTGGTGGCCACGGGGGGCGTTTCCTACCCGGGCACCGGTTCCACCGGGGACGGCTACAAGCTGGCAAAACAGGCGGGGCACACCGTTGTGCCGCCCGTGCCGAGCCTTTGCAGCCTGGTGAGCCCGGATCCCGCCTGTAAAAAGATGATGGGCCTTTCGCTGCGCAACGTGACCCTGACCCTTTACCGGGACGCAAAGCCGGTGTACAGCGAGCTGGGAGAAATGCTGTTTACCCACTTCGGCATCTCGGGACCGCTCGCCCTCTCGGCCTCGAGCTACATCAAAGACATGGAAAAGCACACCTGGAGCGCCGGAATCGACCTGAAGCCTGCGCTGAGCGGCGAGCAGCTCTACCAGCGCATCACAAACGATTTTGCGCTTTTGGCAAACAAGAGCGCCCAGGGCGCGCTTGCAAAGCTGCTGCCTGCCAGCATGCAGCCGGTCATGGTGGAGCGCTGGGGCGTGGACCCCGCCACCCATGCAAACCAGATCACAAAAGAGCAAAAGCAGGCCTTGGTGCGGCTCATCAAGCGCTGGGAGGTGCCCATCGCCCGGAGGGGGGATCTGGCGCACGCGGTAATTACCGCAGGCGGGGTGAGCGTGAAGCAGGTGGATCCCCGCACCATGCAGTCCAAGCTCTGCCCCGGGCTTTTCTTTGCGGGCGAGGTGCTGGACCTGGACGCCTATACCGGCGGATACAACCTGCAGATCGCCTGGTGCACCGCGCAGGCGGCCGCGCGGGCGCTGTGAGGCCAGGGCCCGCCGGGGCGGCGCGCTGCGGGCGGCGTTTCAAAACGATTTTAGGAGTTGCGTTGTTATGATTTCTATTGCCATTGACGGGCCCTCGGGGGCCGGAAAGTCCAGCCTGGCAAAGCGGCTGGCAAAGGAGCTTGGGTATTTGTATGTGGACACCGGGGCCATGTACCGGGCCATCGGTCTGTACGCGCTGCGCGCCGGGGCGGACCCGCAGGACGCCGCCGCGGTGCTGGCCCTTTTGCCGGGCATCCGGATCGAGCTTGCCTATGTGGGCGGCGCCCAGCGGGTGTTTTTGAACGGCGAGGATGTGAGCGAGGCGATTCGCACCGAGGCGGTGGGCATGGCGGCCAGCGGAGTGTCGGCCCACCAGGGGGTGCGGGACTTTTTGCTGGAGCTGCAGCGCCGGCTGGCCCGCACCCATGACCTGCTTATGGACGGGCGGGACATCGGCACCGTGATCCTGCCGAACGCCACGGTGAAGATCTTTTTAACGGCGAGCGCCGAGGCCCGTGCGGCGCGGCGGCTGGCCCAGCTTTTGCAGAAAGGCCAGACGGCCGATTACGATACGGTTTTGGCCGACATCTGCCGGCGCGACCGGCAGGATACCGAGCGTGCGGCGGCACCGCTGCGGCAGGCGCCGGACGCGGTTTTAGTGGATACCAGCGAGCTGGATTTTGAGCAGAGCTTCCAGGCGCTCAAGGCAATTATTCTGGCCCGCGTTTGAATTTGTAAAAAGGGGTACTTACGCCATGTTTTATGCGATTGTCGTCACCCTGGCCTGGATAATCTGGCACCTGGTCTTTGCCATCAAGGTGGTGGGCCGGGAAAACCTGCCGAAAGACGGGCGGGGGTTTGTGCTGGCCCCCAATCACATCTCGGCCATCGACCCGGTGTTTGTGGTCATCGCCCGGTTTTGGGGCAGGCGGATGCTGGTAATGGCCAAGGAAGAACTCATGCACGTGAACCCGTTCATCACCTGGTTCTTCAACCATGTGGGCGTGTTCGGTGTGGAGCGCGGCAAGGGCGATACCGCCACCATTGATGGGGTGATCCAAAAGGTCCGGGAGGGGCAGGGCCTGCTCATCTTCCCGGAGGGGACCCGCTCCAAGACGGGCGAGCCCGGCCGGCTCAAGAGCGGGGCCTTTGTGGTGGCCAGCGCCGCCGGGGCGGATATGGTGCCCTGCCGCATCATTTACAGCCGGGGCCAGATGAAGCTGTTCAGCCGGGTGCGGGTGTGCTTCGGCAAGCCAATCCCCGCGGCAGAGCTGGATTTGGGCGAGGTGCGCTCTGCTGCAAAGCTGCGGCAGAACAAGCAGCTGCTGCTGGACGCCTGGGAGCAGCTTTACCAGGAAAACAAGTTCCAATAAGGAGGCTTGCCTTTTGCAGATCGTCAAGGCCAAGACCGCCGGATTCTGCTTTGGGGTGGACCGGGCGGTAAAGCTCACTTATGAGCTGGTGGAGGGGGGCCACAGGGTGGCCACGCTGGGGCCGCTCATCCATAACCCCCAGTGTGTGGCGGACCTGGAAGCGCGGGGGGTGGTGACCGCCCCTTCGGTGGCGGGTGTGCCCGCCGGATACGAGGTGGTGGTGCGCAGCCATGGGGTGCCCGCTTCGGTGTACGATGAGATTCGGGCGGCGGGCCTTGTTTGCCACGACGCGACCTGCCCTTTCGTGGCCAAGATCCACCGCATTGCGAAACAGGCCAGCGAGGAGGGCAGAACCCTGCTTGTGGCGGGCGACAAGGCCCACCCGGAGGTGCAGGGCATTGCGGGCCACACGGCCGGCGAGGTATTCATTTTTGCTGATTTGGCTGAATTGGAAGCCTGGCCCGGGCCTAAAAATGGCGAAAATGGGATATTTGTGGTGGCACAAACCACGTTTCAGGTAACAAAATGGTTAGAATGCACAAGCTTTATAAAAAAAGGCTATACAAACGCCAAAATTTTTGATACAATATGTAGTGCGACGTGGGCGAGGCAACAGGAAGCGGAGGACCTCAGCCAGCGGTGCGACCTGATGGTCGTCATTGGTGGTCATCATTCCTCCAACACCCAAAAGCTGGTCAGGGTCGCCGAAAAGCACACCCGGGCCGTCACGGTCGAAACAGCAAGCGAGCTGAAGGCCGAATGGTTCCAGGGCGTGAATACGGTGGGCGTTACAGCGGGGGCTTCCACGCCGTCGTCTATAATTGAGGAGGTACTTAACAGTATGAGTGAAGAAATCCGTGACGAGATGAGCTTTGCGGAGATGTTCGCCGAAAGCGAAGCGAATCTCAAGCCTGTGTTTGCAGGCAAGGTAGTGGAGGGCACTGTTACCAGCGTTACACCCAACGAGGTGCAGGTGGATATCGGCACCAAGCACACCGGTTTTGTAAAACTGAGTGAACTCACCGACGACCCCGCGATCCGCGTGGAAGACATGGTCAAGGTTGGGGACAAGCTGGACCTCGTCGTGGAAAAAGTAAACGATCAGGAAGGCGTTGCCTACCTGTCCCGCAAAAAGCTGGAGGCCCGCAAGGGCATGGAAGAGGTGGCCAAGGCCGCCGAGGACGGCACCGTGATGGAAGGCGTGGTCACCGAGACCAATAAGGGCGGCGTGATCGCGCTGGTCAAGGGCGTAAAGGTGTTTGTGCCCCGCAGCCAGGCCACCATGCGCCGCGACGAGGACATCAACGCCCTGGTGAAACAGAACGTCAAGCTGGTCATCACCGAGTGCGCGGGCCGCAAGATCGTGGGCTCCATCAACAAGGTCACCGCTGAGGCCAATGCCGCCAAGCGCGAGGCGTTCTGGGCCGATGTGGAGGTTGGCAAGACCTACACCGGCGTGGTCAAGAGCCTGACCGCCTACGGCGCCTTTGTGGATATTGGCGGCGTGGATGGCCTGTGTCATATCAGCGAGCTTTCCTGGAACCGCATCAAGCACCCCAGCGAAGTGGTGAGTGTGGGCGATACCATTGAGGTGTATGTGAAGGCGCTGGATCCCGAGAATCACAAGGTGAGCCTGGGCTTCAAAAAAGCCGAGGACAACCCCTGGGAGCAGCTCAAGACCGATTACCCCATCGGCAGCACCTTTACCGCCCCGGTGGTGAGCATCACCAAGTTCGGCGCCTTTGTGCGCATCCTGCCCGGCATCGACGGCTTGGTGCACATCAGTGAGATCAGCAACGAGCGGGTGGAAAAGGTCAGCGATGTGCTGAAGGTCGGCGACGAGGTGAATGTGAAGCTGCTGGACGTCGATTTCGACAAAAAGCGCATCAGCCTGTCCATGAAGGCTCTGCTGAACGACGACGAGCAGGCCGAAGAGGGCGAAGAGTAATTTTCGTAAAACATGTAAAGGCCGCCCGGAGTTTTCCGGGCGGCCTTTTTTGACAGGAAAGGAATGGGTGCAATGAAACTGCTCCGGGGGATGCGGGCGGTGCCGGGCGGGCTTTTGCTGCTGCCCATGCTGCTGGCTGCGGCGATCAACACCCTGTGGCCCGGCGCGCTTTTGGCGGGCGGGCCGGTCACGGCGGTGTGTTCCTCCGGCGGGGTGATGGCCTGCATCGGTATGGTGCTTTTTATCACGGGCGCGCAGATCCGGGTGAGGCAGCTTCCCGGGGCGCTGCGCGGCAGCCTGCTGCCGGCCCTTGTAAAGATAGGGCTGGCCTGCCTGGCGGGCTGGGCGCTGGGGTGCTGGCAGAGCGGAGGGCTTTGGGGCCTGACCGAGCTGGCCCTGGTGCCCGCGCTTGCCAGCTGCAACCCGGGCCTGTATCTGGCGCTGATGCAGCAGTACGGCGGCGAGAGCCAGCGGGCGGCCTATGGACCCCTGAATTTGCTGGGGGTGCCGCAGCTGCCCTTGTTTGTGCTGTGTGTCAGCGCGGGCGCTGCGCCGGACCTCAAAAGCCTGTTGGTCACGCTAGTGCCCTTTGTGCTGGGCATCCTGCTGGGGAACCTGGACCGGGAGCTGGCGGCCTTTGTGGCGCCGGGCAGCGCGATCCTGCTGCCGTTTCTCGGCCTGGGGCTGGGCAGTTCGATCAATTTGATCGCGGCGCTGCGGGCCGGGCCGGGAGGCCTTTTGCTGACGGCGCTGTTCTTTGCGGCAAGCCTGCCCGCAATGCTGCTGCTGGACCGGCTGGCGCTGGGAGGCGACGGGACCGCGGGCATTGCGCTGTGCAACGTGGCGGGGGTGACCACCGCCGTGCCGGCCATGGCGGCCCAGCTGATGCCGCAGTACGCCGCGGGCGCCGCTGCGGCCACAGCCCAGCTTGCCATGGCCGCCGTGCTCACGGCGGTCCTGTCGCCGCTGCTGGTGCGCCGGTACGCCCGCCGACGGGAGAAAAGCGGCGTTTGAAAACCTAGGCCCCATAAAAAGGGGTGGCAGGCCGGGCCGGTCTGTGGTATACTAAAGCCAGGAAATATGGCCGAACCGCGGCCAAACGCGGGCCGCTGCGGCCGCAAAAACGACAGGAGGCTTTTTTATGAAAGGGTTCGCATTTCGCCTCACCGGGCTGATCTTGGGCATCATCGGCGCAGCCGTGTCGGTCACCGCCATCGTGTTCAGCGCCATTGGCATGAGCAAGGCCCGCCAGTGCAAAAACTGCAAGCTGGGGGGACACATCAAATAATGGAGAAACAAGCCATCCTGGCCAGGGTGGATCATACCCTGCTCACCGCGGCCGCCACCTGGCCGGACATTCAAACGATCTGCGACGAGGCCAGGGCGCACCACACTGCCTCGATCTGCATCAACCCCGGGTATGTAAAGCAGGCTGTGGAGTACCTGCAGGGCGCGGTGCCCGTGTGCACAGTGGTGGGTTTCCCCCTGGGGGCCACCGACACCGCCACCAAGGTGTTCGAGGCGCGCACCGCCATTGAGAACGGCGCCGCCGAGGTGGATATGGTGATCAATATCGGCCGGCTGAAAAACGGCGAGTATGACTTTGTGCGGGACGAGATCGCCGCCGTGAAGCGGGCGGTGGGCGCAAAGGTGCTCAAGGTCATCATCGAAACCTGCCTGCTCACCGACGCGGAAAAAGAAAAAATGTGTGACCTGGTGTGCGAGGCGGGCGCCGATTTCATCAAGACCAGCACCGGCTTTTCCACTGCGGGCGCCACCTTTGCGGATATTGAACTGTTCGCCCGGTGCTGCCGCGGCCGCTGCAAGATCAAGGCGGCGGGCGGCATTTCCACGGTGGAAGATATGGAGAAATTCATTGCGCTGGGAGCCGACCGGCTGGGCACCAGCCGCGCGGTAAAACTGCTTGCAGGCGAAGAGGCGGCCGGCTACTGAGCGGCGTTTCGCACGCGCGGCCCCACATAACCGAAGCGGACACCCCATATCCTTGTACAAAAACAAGGATATGGGGTGTTGTTTATGTTGCACGCGCTCATTGTTACAGCGCTGGCGGGATTGGCCACCACGCTGGGAGGCATGGCGGCGGTGGTACGGCGGCCGGGCAAGCGGATCATGGCGCTGGCCATGGGGTTTGCGGCGGGCGTGATGCTTACCGTGAGCCTGGCCGATATGCTGCCCGCCGCCCTGGGGGAATATCTGACGGCCTTTTCGCCCTGGGGGGCGGGCCTTGCCGCGGCGAGCCTTCTGTGTATGGGCATGGTGGTGGCGGGGCTGCTGGAAGGGGTTCTGCCGGAGGAGAAGGCGTTCCGGGGCGTGGGCGACAGCCAAAAGGCCAGGGTGCTGCGCAGCGCCCTGGTCACCGCCCTGGCCCTGCTGCTGCACAACCTGCCGGAGGGCATTCTGACCCTGTTCACAGGGGTGGCGGACCCCCAGGTGGGGCTGCGGCTGGCACTGGCCATCGGCCTGCACAACCTGCCGGAGGGGCTGGCGGTGGCGGCACCTCTTTATTATGCCACAGGCAGCCGTGCAAAGGCGGTGGGGGCCGCCTTTTTGTCCGGCCTGGCCGAGCCGGTGGGGGCGGTGCTGGCGTTTTTTGTGCTGGGCCGCTTTTTGACTCCCGGCTTTTTGAACGGCCTGGTGGTGCTTGTGGCGGGTATCATGAGCTGGGTAAGCGTGTTTGAACTGCTGCCCACGGGCTTTGGCTTTGACAAAAAAGGGTGGACGGCCGCGGGCTTTGGCGCGGGCCTGGTGGTGATGGCACTTGGAATCAGCGTGCTTTCGTGATATAATAACCACGTTATGGTTATTGGCGCGTGGCCTCGCCCCTTGTGAGGCAGCGGGCAACGGAATGGACCCTTATCGTGTTCCCGAAAGGAGGCGGCCCTATGAGATGGATCCGGCGCTTGTGCCTGGCGCTGGCGGCCGCCTGCCTTCTTTCCGGTTGCTCCATGGCGCCCGCGGGGGTGGACGAGCTGCTGCGCGCGCCCCAGCTTACCGGTGAACAGAGCCAGGTGCAGAAAGCGCTTACGGCGTATCTGGGCGAGGCGCCGCAGCTGAAATATCCGACCCAGTCCACCGGCGGGCCGCTTTCGCCGTTTGTGTTCGGCGATTGGAACGGCGATGGCCGCACCGACGCTGCGGTGTTTTATGTGAGCGCGGCCAAGGGCCAGAACGTTCATGTGGCGGTGCTGGAACAGCAGGAGGGCGCCTGGGCCGTGACCCAGGAAAAGGAGGGCCTGGCAACCACGGTGGAGAGCATAACCACCGCTTCGATCCAGGCCACCGGCGGCACCCAGCTGCTGGTGGGCTATGCCAGCGCCTCGGGCGAAAAATATCTGGCGGTCTACGATTACCAGCAGCAGACCCTGAGCGAGGTGCTGCATGAAAGCTATTCCCAATATGAGCTGCGGGATATCACCGGCAGCGGTGCAAACGACCTGGTGATCATCAGCTCCTCCCAGGGGGAAGGGATGCAGCTCAAGCTGTTCACCGCCGAGAGCGGGCGGTTCATTTCCACCCAGCAGCTGGCGCTGAACCCCCAGTTTACCAGCTGTGAGGGCCTGTATTCCAGCCTTGGCGAGGATGGCAGCTACTACCTGATCCTGGACGGGCAGACCGGCAGCGGCGTGAGCCTGGCCAGCGCGATCCTGTATTACGACGCCCGCCTGCAGCAGCTGGGAGAGTATGCGGCCATCACCGAGACCGACCTGTACAACGCTACCCAGCGGTATTCCCCCCTGCTGCGCAGCCAAGACATCGACGGCGACGGCACGGTGGAGATTCCCCGCCAGATCGACACGGGGGGGCTGGGGGCGCTTACGGTAAATCGCCTTTCCTTTATTGCCTGGATGGACTACACCAGCGAGTATGAGCAGGAAAAAAGCTTCGGTGTGGCCGACCTGGAGTACGGCTATTATCTGGAACTGCCCGAGGCCCTGAAAGGGGATGTGATGGTGACCGACGGCGACCTGCCGGACTCCTGGCAGGTGCGAAGCGCCGACGGCGAGACATTGTATCTGACGGTGCGGGTGACCGCCCCCGGGGTGGAGGGCGCCGGTTATTTCCGCCTGGGGAACATCGGGGCGCAGAAGGTGCAGGCGCGCATCGGTTCGGCCCACGCGAGCCTGCGCCCGGCCCAGCTTGCCGGCGGTTTTGTGGTGCTGTGAGCGCCGGGCCTGCCCTTGCTGTAAACAGAACAAGGCCCCTGGGGCCGGTTGTAAAAAGAAAAAATTCTTCCCAAGGGAGGTATAACCAATGAGAAGAGTTCTGGTAGTGGAAGACGAGGAGAGCATCCGCGAGCTCATTGCCCTGAACCTGCGCATGGCGGGGTATGAGGTCCTGGAGGCGGGCAGCGCGGAGAAGGGCCTGGAATTGCTGGGCAGCGAGGGCAAATGCGACGCGGCAGTGCTGGACGTGATGCTGCCGGGCATGAACGGCTTTTCGCTGTGCGAGGCCATCCGGCGGGACGATGCGGCCATCGGCATTATCATCCTGAGCGCCAAAAGCATGGAGCAGGACAAGATCCGGGGTCTGTCCATCGGTGCGGACGACTACATGACCAAGCCCTTCAGCGTGTCTGAGCTGCTGGCAAGGGTGGAGGCGCTGTGCCGCAGGGTCAGCCGCGGCGCCGCGCCGGAAAGCCCTGCGCCGGAGAGCCGCATGGTAAGCGGCCGGTTCGTGCTGGACCAAAAAAGCCGTGTTCTCTACAAAGCGGGGCAGCCCATCGACCTGACCCAGGTGGAATTCCAGATCATGGAGCTGTTTTTCCAAAATCCGGGCACGGCCCTGGTGCGGGAAAAGATTCTGGAGGGCGTTTGGGGCGACAACTATTTCGGCGATGTGAAGATCGTGGATGTGAACATCCGGCGCCTGCGCATGAAAATAGAGGACGAGCCCTCCAAGCCGGAGCATATCCTCACGGTCTGGGGCTACGGCTACCGCTGGAACGGCTGAGAGGCTTCAACGCTCAAGGGAGGAGGGCTGCCCTGTGAACAGCATCACCAAGCGCTGGCTGCGGGGCAGCCTGCTCATCACCCTTCTTATGGTAGTGGCGGCGGTGGGCATTTATATCTATGCGGGCTACACCAGCCATTACAGCGGGGCACGGCAGGCGATGATGAGCCGTATTTCCAGCATCACCGGCCAGCTTAAGCTCACCGGCGGTTCCAGCACGGGCCAGGCGGCACAGAACCGCAGCCAGATGCTCTACCGCATGGTGGAGCAGTTTGACGCAAAGGATAAATTTGAATTTATGCTGCTGGATTCGGCCGGCCGGCCGCTGGCCACCTCTTCGGGCGCGACCCTGGCCTACACCCAGGCCCCGGCGGATTTTGTGCGCGCTTTGGAGAGCAGCGACGGCACCGGGGAGCAGATTTATACCACCAGCGAGGGAGAGCGGGTTATGGCCGTAACCTCGCTGGTGCCTTATGCCAGCGAGGACGCCGCCGCCATGCGCATGATCACCAGCCTCACCCTGATCGACCAGGCCCTTGCGCGCCGCAACCTGCTGGCGCTGGGCCTCGGAACGGTGGTGGTGCTGCTCAGCGTGTGGAGCGGCCTGTTTTTTGTGCGCTCGATCGTAAAGCCTGTGGGCCAGATCGAGGCCGCAGCCACAGCCATTGCCCGGGGCGATTTGGCGGCCCGCCTGCCGGAAGCCCCCTACGACGATGAGATCGGCCGGTTGTGCGGCACGATCAACCAGATGGCGGAAGAGCTCTCCAAGACCGAGCGGATGCAGAGCGAATTCATCAGTTCGGTGAGCCACGAGCTGCGCACCCCGCTCACCAGCATCCGGGGCTGGGTGGAAACCATTGCCCAGATCCGCGACCCTGAGGACGAGAATTACCGCAAGGGCCTGTCCATCATTGGGCGGGAGACCGAGCGGCTGTACGGCATGGTGGAAGAGCTGCTGAGCTTTTCCCGGTTGGAGAGCGGCGTCAAGCTGGACTGCAAGCCTTTGGATTTGGTGGCCGAGCTCACCGACGCCGCGCTGTTTGTGCAGGCCCGCATGCAGCAGGAGGGCCTTACCCTGGAATACGAGGAGCCGGAGCTGCCCCTGCCCATCTGGGCGGACCCGGGCCGCCTGCGGCAGGTGTTCGTAAACGTGCTGGACAATGCCATCAAATATTCGCCCCCCGGCGGCGCCATTGCCATTGACCTTTTGCAGGATGGCGAGAACGCATATGTTCTGGTGCGGGACCAGGGCAGGGGGATTTCTCCGGAGGACCTGGAAAACGTTAAGCTGAAATTTTTTAAGGGCAAGGGCGCGGTGCGGGGCAGCGGCATTGGCCTGGCGGTGGTGGACGAGATCATGACCGCGCTGGACGGCTCGGTGGATCTGGCCAGCGAGCTGGGCAAGGGGACCACGGTTACCCTGCGCCTGCCCCTTTACCGCAGGGATTTGCCCGGCCGCCCACAGGGCGCGCCGATGCAGGTAGAAAGCGAGGACACCGCTCTTTGATCACATTTATACTTCTTTTGGCGGCGGCGCTGGCCCTGGCGGCGCTGGCGCACCGGGATTTTGCCGAAACCCTGCCGCCGGCGGCGCTGGCGGCGGCCCTGCTGACCTATGCCTGCACGGTGCTGCGCCACAAAAGCCTTGCACTGCCGCTGGCCGCGCTGGTGTGCGCCGGGCTTTTGTGCCTGCTGCTTTGGCGCGCCCGGGCCGGCAGCCTTGCGGTGCGTTGGGGCGAGGTGTTCAGCCCGGCCTTTGCGGCGCTGGCGGCAGCGCTGGCCATTGCCTGGATATGCGTGGCGCCGCAGCGCATGGCGATCCTGGACGATCTGGTGCACTGGGCGCTGAACGCAAAGCAGCTCTGTTTTATGGAGCATTTTCCCACCGCGGCCGAGATCGCCAGCACCTACGGCGATTACCCGCCCGGCGGCCAGCTGCTGGGGGTTTTTCTGCATTTGGGCCGGCCCTTTTCCAAGACCCTGCTGTATTGGTCGAACCTGCTTTTGCTGTTTGCGCTGGAACTGCCCCTTTTGGGGCGGCTGCGGTGGCGCAAAAAGTTCTTGCCGGATTGCTTGCAGGTGTTGGGCGGAGCGGCCGCGCTGTTGGCGTTTCCCGCGCTGTACAACCACTATTATACCATCAGCCTGGTGACCGAGCCGCTGATGGCGCTGCTGTTGGGCTATGCCCTCTACATGGCCTGGGAGTGTATGGAACGGCCGGAGGCGCTGCGGATGCTGGGGGCCTGCATGGCGCTTTGCCTGTTGGCGCTGGCCAAGAACACCGGCCTTGCCTATCTGTGCTTTGGCCTGGTGGGCGCGGCAATTCTGTGGGGGCCGGCCCTATACAAGGCAGGTCGGCGCGGCTGGGCGGCGGGGGCCGCCTTTGGAGCCTTGCCTTTGATGTTCTGGTACAGCTGGAAATGGCTGTGCACCCAAAACGGCACGGTTTCCTATTTTACAGAGGATGCGCCCGCGGCCTACACCTGGCAGCACGTGAAAGCGTTTTTGCAGGGCGAGGGCCTGGCGGGCGAGGTAATCCCCCATTTTGTCGAAAGCCTGTTTTTTCAGCCGCTGAACAAACACATTGGGCTGTCGGCCCTGGGAGTGGTTGCACTGGTATGGCTGGCGGTGCTTTGGGCGCGCCGCCGCCGGCCCGAGGCCTTGCCCCGGCGCTTTTGCGCGGCGCTGGGCGCGCTCACCGGCTGCTTTGCGGTGTATGCGGCGTCGGTATGCTATTCCTATGTGTACCTTTTCGACGAGTGGGAAGCGGAAACCCTCAGTGCTTTCAGCCGATACCTGAGTCCGCTGCCCACCGCCATGCTGCTGCTGGCCCTGGGGCCGGTGCTGGGCACGGTGACGGGCCTGAAAAAACGGCCGCGCGCAGCAATCTGTGCGGGATGCGCCGCGGCGCTGCTGGTGTGTGCCGGCCCGCTGACCTACTGGACGCCCGCCGGGTATGAGGCGGCGGCAAAGGGCATCGACCGGCAGCAGTATGAGGAGGCCGGGCTGCAATGCGGCGCTGTGCTGCAAGATCTCAATGCCCTGGAGGATGCGCGCATGGTGCTGGTGACCGGCGGCCTTGCCACCGACCGGCCAAACGAGCTGCGCAAGTATTTTTTGCTGCCCGTGCAGACCCTGAACTGGTCCGAGGCGCAGTACGGAAGCCGGGAAAAGGCAGGGGAGGCCTGGCAGAATGCTCTGGTGGATGCCGGTTACAACTATGTGTGGTGCGCGCCGGAAAGCGGGCCCACCCTGGAGGCGTATGGCATGAAGGATGCGCTGGGCGCCCCGCTGGAGCCCGGCGCGGTGTACGCCGTAACACAGGACGGGCGGTTTGAGCTGGAGCGCCTGGAGTGAACCTGCAACCTGGAAAAAGAGGGGAAAGGGCCAGGAGCCACAGCTTTTATGATTGCTTGCGGCGGCCCTTCAAGATTTGCTCACAAATCAGCGGTATACTAATGTTTGGTGTGCACCGGATTCCGGGGGCCTGCTCGCGGAGTGCGGTTTCACAGACAGCGAGGGCCGGGCGCTCCGGCCCGGCGCTGCGTACGAAATTCAAAACGGCGCCCTGGTAAGGCTGGACCTTCCGGGCCAAGGAGAATAGGAAAAACAGATGGAAAAACCAAAGGCATGTTTCAAGACCAGCGTGGGCGGGCAGGCTCTCATGGAGGGCATCATGATGCGCGGCCCCGAAAAGATCTGCGTGGCGGTGCGCAAGCCGGACGGCTCGATCGACCTGAGCTACGACCAGGTGAAACGCCACCCCTGGCAAAAAATCCCGCTGGTGCGGGGGGCCGCCAACATGATCGAAAACCTGGTGCTGGGCTACCGCTACCTGATGCACTCGGCCGAGATCAGTATGGGGGAGGATTACGAGGCCGAGCAATCGAAATTTGACAAATGGCTGGAGGCGCACGCCGGCCCCCGCCTGCAGAGTTTTCTGCTGGCGCTGGCGGCGGTGTGCGGCGGCCTGCTGGCCATTGTGCTGTTTCTGGTGCTGCCCACCGCCATTGTGGGGCTGATCGACCGCTTTTTGCCGCTGGGCGGCTTAAAGGTGGTGGTGGAGGGGGCGCTTAAGCTGGCGCTGTTCGTGGGGTACCTGTTCCTGTGCACCCGCATGAAAGAGATCCACCGGGTGTTCGAGTACCACGGCGCGGAGCACAAGACCATTGCCTGCTACGAGGCGGGCGAGCCGCTCACGGTGGAAAACGTGCGCACCAAGAGCCGCTTCCACCCCCGGTGCGGCACCAACTTTTTGATCCTGGTGCTCATTGTCAGCATCGTGCTGTTCAGCGTGCTGCCCTGGACCAGCACCGGCCTGCGGGTGGTGCTGAAGCTTTTGCTCTTGCCGCTGCTCATGGGTATCAGTTATGAATTCATCAAGCTGGCGGGGCGGTACGACAACCTGTTTACAAGGATCATCAGCGCGCCGGGGCTGTGGCTTCAGCGGCTTACCACCTTTGAACCGGACGACTCGATGATTGAGGTGGCTATTGCTGCTGTGACCCCCGTGCTGCCCGAAACCCCCGAAGGGGCCGCATGGTGAGGAGCCGGGAGGCTTTTCGCGGCGTGCGCGACCTGCTTTTGCAAGCGGGCGTGCCCGACGCCGCGTTTGACGCGGGCGTTCTGATGGAACTTGCCGCGGGCAGGGATTGGCGCTGGCGCGAGGAACCTCTCACCGGGGGCGAGCAGGCCCGCCTGAGTGAGCTTGCCCAACGCCGCGCCGCGCGGGAACCGCTGCAATACCTTGCGGGCCGGTGGCCCTTTTTGGATTTTGAACTGCAGGTGGGGCCGGGGGTGCTTGTGCCCCGGGCGGATACCGAGCTGCTGTGCGAAACAGGCGCCCGACTTTTGGCGGGAAAACCGGAGCCCGCGGTGCTGGACCTGTGCGCCGGCAGCGGCTGCGTGGGGTTGGGGCTGAAACGCCTCGTGCCCGGCGCAAGGGTGACAGCGCTGGAAAAAAGCCCGGAAGCGTTTCACTGGCTGCAAAAAAACGCCGCCTCGGCGCTGCCGGGCAGCAGCACCGGGGCCCCGGCCCTGCGTGCGGTGCAGGGGGATGTGTTCGGCTTTGAGGCGCAGCTCGCCCCCGGTGGGCTGGATTTGATCCTGGCGAACCCGCCCTATGTCACAGAAGCCGAGCTTGCCCTCCTTGCGCCGGAACTCAGCTTTGAGCCGCGGGAGGCGCTGTACGCCCCCGGGGAGGGCCTGGCGTTTTACCGGCACATCGCGCCAGCCTACCGGCCCGCGCTGGCGCCCGGCGGTTGGCTGGCCTTTGAGATCGGCTGGCAGCAGGGCGCGGCGGTGCAGCAGCTATTGCTGGCGGCAGGGTACCAAAACGTGGAGTGCCGCCGGGATCTTTCCGGAAACGATCGGGTCGTTCTGGGTCAGAAAACGGAAATTGACCTTTAAAACGGTCTTTTGAGAAGTTTTTACAACTAAAGGTTGTAAAATGCGGAGAAATCGTGTATAATAAACAGGAAAGATCATTTGGGCGGCGGCCGGGCCCCTGGGCCTTCAACGCGGCTGCCGCCGGCATGTAAGGAGCAGTGTTTAGCTATGGCAGAAAAGAAACCCATCCCCTCCCCCGAGCGCAAGGCGGCCGGGGACAAAAAAGACGCGCTGGAAACCGCCCTGGCACAGATCGAAAAGCAATTCGGCAAGGGCGCCGTGATGAAGCTGGGCGCCAACGTGGCCATGCAGGTGGACGCCATCAGCACCGGCAGCCTGTCGCTGGATATTGCGCTGGGGGTAGGCGGCATGCCCCGCGGCCGCGTGATCGAGGTTTACGGCCCTGAATCCAGCGGCAAAACCACCCTGGCGCTGCATGTGCTGGCAGAGGCGCAGAAGGCCGGCGGCGAGGTGGCCTTTATCGACGTGGAGCACGCGCTGGACCCGGTGTACGCCCGGGCTTTGGGTGTGGACATCGACAGCCTGCTGGTGAGCCAGCCGGACACCGGCGAACAGGCGCTGGAGATCTGTGAAGCGCTGGTGCGCAGCGGTGCCATCGACGCCATTGTTATTGACTCGGTGGCTGCCATGGTGCCCCGCGCCGAGATCGAGGGCGAAATGGGCGACTCCCATGTGGGCCTGCAGGCCCGCCTGATGAGCCAGGCCCTGCGCAAACTCACCGGCGTGATCGGCAAGACCGGCACCGTGTGTATTTTCATCAACCAGCTGCGCGAAAAGGTGGGCATTGTGTATGGCAACCCGGAGGTCACTGCCGGCGGCCGCGCGCTGAAGTATTATTCCAGCGTGCGCATCGACGTGCGGCGGATCGAGGGCCTGAAGGATTCCAGCGGCCAGTTTATCGGCAACCGCACGCGGGCCAAGGTGGTCAAAAACAAGGTTGCGCCTCCCTTTAAGGAAGGCGAGTTCGACATCATGTTCGGCGAGGGCATCAGCAAGGTGGGCGAGGTGCTGGATTTGGCCGTCAAGCTGGGCATTGCGCAGAAGAGCGGCGCCTGGTTCAACTACGGCGAAACCCGCCTTGGCCAGGGCCGCGACAACGCCAAAATCTACCTGAAAGAGCACCCTGAACTGATGGAGGAGATCGAGGCCCAGGTGCGCGCCAACGCCGACAAGCTGCTGGCCGCCGGCAAAAAGCCTATCAAGGGCGGCGTTGCCCCGGTGGCTGCCCCCGCGCCGGCACCCGCCGCAAAGGCGGCCAAGGCCAGCGAGGACGATCTGGACATCATGGTGGAAGATTAACCGGGCGTGGAAACGATCACGGTCACCCGCATCAGCCAGACAAAACGCGGGCGTTTTGCCCTGTTCTGCGGGGAAGAATTTTTGTTCAGCGTGGACAGCGAGACCTTTTTTGCGGAGCGTCTTGCGGAGGGCCGGGAGTTTGAGCCGGCCGAGCTGGACGAGCTGCGGGCCAAAAGCGACACCCGCAAGGCAAAGGATAAGGCGCTGCAGTATCTCTCGCTGCGGGACTACGCCTCGGGCGAACTGTACGACAAGCTCTGCCTGAAATTTGACCCTCACTCTGCGGCTGCGGCGGTGGCGAAAATGGGCGAGCTGGGCCTGTTGAACGACGAGGCGTTTGCCAGGCACAGGGCAAAATATCTGCTGGGGCAGAACAAGTCCCGCAGCCAGATCGCCCGGCATTTGGCGGAAAAAGGCGTGGACCGCGCCACTGTGGACGCGGTGCTGGCTGAATTTTACGAGGACGCGGGGTGCGGCGGGGAGGAGCTGCCGCCCGACGCGGCGGCGGCCCTGCGGCTTGTGGAAAAAAGCTATGGCCGCAGGCTGGCCGAGGGCAAGCGGGAAAACGTGCTGGCCGCCCTGGCGCGGCGGGGCTTTTCGCTGCGGGACGCGCGGGCGGCCATTGAGCGCTGGCAGCAGGAGAACCCCGGCGAGGGGGAGTGAGGGCGCGGGGCCGCGCTGGACATTTGCCCCCCAAGCGTGCTACAATAAAGGGCGGAGAGCCGGAAACGGCCCTCCGCCCTTTGCTTTGAATTTACCAACTTTACCATAAGGAGAAACGGATTTGAAGATCGCCCTTATCTCGCTGGGGTGCCCCAAAAACCAGGTGGACGCGGACGTGATGTGCCACGCGCTCCTAAAAGCAGGGCACACCACCACCGCCGACCTGGCCGAGGCGGACGTGATCATCGTGAACACCTGCGGCTTTATTGAGAGTGCAAAGGCCGAGGCCATTGAGAACATTCTGGACGCCTGCGCCCACAAGCAGCACAACCCGGCGCTCAAGGTAGTGGTGACCGGCTGCCTGGCCGAGCGCTACCAGGCCGAGATCCGGAAGGAAATACCCGAGGTGGACGCGGTGGTGGGCATCGGCTCCAACACCGCGCTGCCCGCCATCCTGGAGCGGCTTGCGGGGCCTGCCGCCTGCCCGCAGGAATGCTATGGCCCCAAGACAGACCTGCCCCTGGGAGGAAAGAGGGTCATCAGCACCCCTGCCCACTACGCTTACTTAAAGATCGCCGAGGGCTGCAACAACCGCTGCCATTACTGTGCCATCCCGCTGATCCGGGGCCCGCTGCGCAGCCGCCCGCTGGCCGACTGTGTGGCCGAGGCCCGGTGGCTGGCAGGCGAGGGGGTCAGGGAGCTGGTGCTGGTGGCGCAGGATCCCACCGCCTACGGCAGCGACTGGGGCAAAAACAGCATCTGCGAGCTGCTGGACGAGCTGAACCGGGTGGAGGGAATCCGCTGGATCCGCATCCTGTACGCTTACCCCGAGCGGATCACAGATGAATTCATTGCCGCGCTGTGCCGCAATGAAAAGGTGGTGCCGTATCTGGACCTGCCCATCCAGCATTGCAGCGACCGTATTTTGAAAGCCATGAACCGCCGGGGGGACCGGGCGGTGGTGGAGAGCGCCATTGCCCGGCTGCGTGCCGGCGTGCCCGGCATCACCCTGCGCACCACCCTGATCGCGGGCTACCCGGGGGAAACCGAGGCCGAGTTCGACGAACTGTGCCGCTTTGTGCGGCAGACGAAGTTCGATCGGCTTGGCTGCTTTGCCTTCAGCCCCGAAGAGGACACGGTGGCCGCCGCCCTGCCGGATCAGGTGCCGGAGGAGGAAAAGCAGCGCCGGGCCGACGCCATTATGCGCATCCAGGCAGAGATCAGCGCCGGGGCCCTGGCCCAAAAGGTGGGCCGCACCCTCGAGGTGCTCTGCGACGGGGTGGACGAGGAGAGTGGTTTGTACCTGTGCCGTTCGGTGGCCGACGCCCCCGAGATCGACGGAAATGTGTGTGTAAAAAGCGACAAAACGTTATATCCTGGCGAATTTTACAAAGTGTATATTGAGGAGAGCGATCTGTACGATCTGTACGGATCGGTTTTGGAGGAGTAACGCCATGAATCTGCCCAACAAGCTTACCCTGGCCCGCATCGCTCTGGTCCCGGTTTTTATGCTTTGCGCAAGCCACCCCTTCCACCCGGCCTGGATGCTGGCGGCGGCGTTGGTATTCACCCTTGCCAGCCTGACCGACTTTTTGGACGGCTACCTGGCCCGCAGGTGGAACATGGTCACTGACTTTGGAAAATTTGCCGACCCCCTGGCCGACAAGCTGCTCACCACCACAGCCTTTTTGTACATGATGACCATGAGCGCCTGCAGCCCGGTGGTCCTGGTCGTCATTCTGGCGCGGGAGTTTGCGGTGTCCGGCGTGCGCATGCTGGCAGCGGCGCAGAACCGGGTGGTGGCCGCCAACCTGTGGGGCAAGGTAAAGACCGTGCTGCAGATGCTCACCATTATCGTGTTTTACTTCGGCGTGGCCCTGGAGGCCTGGCAGGGGAGCATGGGCGTGAGCGTCTACCTGAGCCAGATCGTGGGATATGCGCTGTGCTGGCTGGTGGCGGCGGTGACCCTTTTGTCCGGCGTGATCTACCTGTGGCAGAACCGCGACTGCTTTATGCGGGCAAAATAACAAGGCGTTTGCCGCCCGGCAATTTAGCGGCGGTGCCCCGGCCCCCTGGGGGAGCGGCGGGAACAGGCGCAGGAAAGCTTTTTTAAAACAGCCCTTTCGGTGAAAATGTTTTACCGAAGGGGCTGTTTTCTGTGTAAAAAGCCCTAAGGTTTGTGCAAGCGGACGAATTTTGTCGAAAAAGCTTGTGGATGTAGGCCATTGAAAGCGCGGCGAAGAGGTGCTATCATTTCTAGTATAATCACTGATACGCTTAGAAAGCGCACTAGAAAAACAAAATCGTTTTCGCCCTTCCGGGGGCGTAACGGATCAATCGAGAGCGAGGAAAAAACAAATGACCAAAAAGGAAGGCGTAATAGTGATAAGGTACTATTTAGCTTTGCGAGGGGCAGAGAACGGTGTGACCGTAATGGTCACGCCGTTTTTCTGCGTCCAAGGGTAGATTTCGCAACAACAGGCTCGGAAATCACAGGAATCTCTACGTCATCCACAAAGTTGAAATAGATTTTCACCTTCTGTACCCGCTTGCCGCTGGATTTGTCCGGCGCAAACACCTCAATCTTCTTGATATATTCATTGACTATCGTAGGTGTCAATTCCGGCACATCCACATACTTCTGGGTCAGGGCGACAAAGGCGTCTACATCAGCACTCATAGTTTCCTGTGTTTCCAGCCATTCTTCCGTCACTTTAATTTCGAGTTTTAACCGCTCCTGTTCTGCCTCGTAATCGGCGGTCATTTTCTTGTACCGCTCCTTGCTCAGATCGCCCAGGACAAAATCCTCATAAAGTCGGGACAGAAGAACATCCAGGTCAGCCAGCCGTTTCTTCGCCTGCTCCACTCGCTTCCGATCTTCACGGATGTTGCGTTCCTGATCGGAGCGGCGGCATTGCAGCCATTCCTCCTGAAAACCCTCCACGTCCTGCCGAATATAGGCATTGACCGCACGGATGCGCTCCAGCACCAGTTCCCGCAGTACATCTTCCCGGATATAGTGGGCAGAACAGGTGCCTCGACCGCTTTTGTAGCTGGAGCATACATAGTGGTCTTGTTTGCCGTCAAAGCTTTTGCAGGTAGCAAAGTGCAGCTTATTCCCACAATCGGGACAGAACAGAAGCCCGGAGAACAATCCCAGCCGTTCCGCTTTTGTGGGACGGCGTTTGTTTTTTCGCAACTCCTGCACCCTGTCCCACTGAGCCTGGGAAATGATTGCTTCCTGCGTATCAGGGAAGATACACATATCTTCGATGGCATTGGGAATTCGCTTCTTCAGCTTATAGGACTTGGAATAGGTCTTGAAATTGCAGGTACAGCCGGTGTACTCCATCCGTTCCAGAATACCCGCAACCGATTGACCAATCCAATGGTAAGGGCGCTCCGGCATTTTCTTACGCTTTTTCGGGTCAGGATGATTTTCCGACTGTTTGGCATACAGCGCCTTGGTAGTCAACACCTTATCCTTCTCCAGTATGCGGGCAATCTGTTCCGGCCCCTTGCCGTCAATAGCCAGGTCAAAGATGCGCTTGACTACTGGGGCGGCATCCTCGTCAATGATCCAATGGTCTTTATCGGTAGGGTCAGTGCGATAACCATAGGGCGGTTTTCCCAGATGCTTTCCGCTGGTGCCTTTCTGCCGGAATACGACCCGGACTTTTTTGCTGGTGTCCCGTGGATACCATTCGTTGAACAAATTACGAATAGCAGCAAAGCCGTCGCTGTCGCCTCGTTCACTGTCCACACCATCATTGACAGCGATAAAGCGCACATCGTAGCTGGGGAAAATGATGTCCGTGTACTGTCCAACGGTCAGGTAATCTCGGCCAAACCTACTAAGATCCTTGACCAGCCAGCAACCGACAAGCCCCTGCTTAACCAGTGCAAAGCCTTCCTGCACGCCGGGGCGGTCAAAATTGGTTCCCGTATATCCGTCATCCACCAGAATTTTCAGATTGGTGTAGCCATGCTCGGTTGCGTACCGGGTTAAAAACTCTTTTTGATTCTGTATCGAATTTGATTCTCCATCCAGTGCATCCTCATTGCTGAGGCGGCAGTACAGGATGGTGATTTTCTGCTGATCCAACATAGCGTCCTCCTTTACGGTTGGGTCAGCTGACAGAATCGGTGTGCATGGTGATATTGTAGCATGAATTTGAGTCTGTGTCATGAACAAAGTGCCTCCTTATCCGAGAAAATGAGCCGTTTTACCTTGTGGGTAAGCGGCTCATTTCCATCACATACAGTCTCCAGCAGATACCAGGTATTTCCGATTTTTCGTTCTACCGTACCTGTAAAAGGGTTCATTCGGTTTTCCCAGCGTTTCCGGCATTCTTCCAGAAAATCAATCGGCGGTTCAAAAATCAGGTCAAAGCAGGATTCAATATCGATTTCGGCACAAGCGTTAATCAGCTTTTCCGAAGGAGAATCATCGAGCACCAACTTATTGAGTTTTGTTGTCAGATTGGTCATAAGCAAAAATTCCTTTCTGTTAAAGTTCTATATCTTGCGACTTGCGGCGGGAAGGTTGATCGTGCTGCCTTGTTTGCCGGGTACGGGTCAAAATGGCATCAAGAAAAGCCC
>ERZ857984.261-NODE-261-length-72450-cov-5.984888_pt1 | contig 72450 bp, 59 predicted proteins | sample MGYA00519914_ERZ857984 | MGnify/ENA primary metagenome ERZ857984 (study PRJEB31778, sample SAMEA3449417) | human gut metagenome | biome: human gut; feature: human-associated habitat; material: faeces | place: United Kingdom | collected 2010/2012 ...
CCGACAGTCCGAGCATGACTGCCGCAAGGAGCATTGCTAAGATTTTTTTCATGACGGAAACCTTTCTTTGTTTTTGTTGACACACATTGCGGGAATGCCGAAAAGGTATATGATAATTTTATAACAATTCGGAGGCGAAATCAATCGGAAACGGCTTTTTTATTCAAAACGTCGTTTTGAATAAAAAAGCACTTCGCACGGCGGCGAAGTGCTTATGAAATCGGTCATTTTCAACAAGCGAGTGATCACGGCTCGACGAGTGAGAAGGTTATTTTCGCTGATATCGCGTCTGCGGCTTCGGCGCGCACCTTCAAGCGTTCACCGAGACGGAAGACGCGCACTCCGCGTCCGGTGTTCACCGTCAGGGTAAACGTCCGCTCGTTGTATTCGGTCACGTCTCCGAGAGATATTGCCGGGATCAGTCCCTCGCAGAGCATTTCCGTGCGGCAGAATACGCCGAAGCGCGATACACCGGATACGGCGGCGTCGAACTCCTCGCCGAGGTGCTCCCGCATCCAAAGTGCCATGTAGAGCGCCTCGATTCGCCTTTCCGCCGTCTGCGCACAGATCTCGCGGTCGCTTGAAATCCGAGCTGCATCGGCGGCACGGACGGGGGACGGTCCCGGCATACCGTTCAAATATGCCTTGATCGTCCGGTGTACGAACAGATCGGGGTATCGCCGTATCGGCGAAGTGAAGTGGCAGTAGAGCGGCGCGGCAAGTCCGAAGTGCGGCGACGGCTTCGGCGAATACTTCGCCTTCATCATCGAGCGGAGCATTACCGCCGATACGATTTCCGATATCCCTTTTTCCTCCGCTTCGGAGATGACTTTCGATATCTCGCGGCTTCCGGCGTGCTCGTTCAGGTTGAACTCCTCACCGTCTGCGCGACCGAGCGCGGAGGTGTCAAGCCCGAGATTGTGCGCGAATATCGCAAAAGTGCGCAATTTATCGGGATCGGGGGATTCGTGTATGCGGTAGACGCCGTTCAGATTCTTCTCGGACATGAAGCGCGCGGCGGCGATGTTTGCGCACAGCATGAACTGCTCGATCAGTTTTTCCGCGTCGCCGCGAATGCGCGGTACGACCGAGGAGGGAAGACCGTCCTCACCGAGAAGAATGTATGCTTCCTTTGAGTCAAGCTCAAGCGCACCGCGCTCGGACGAACGCCTGTCAAGCAGACGGTAAAGCTCAAGCATATCGCCGAGCATCGGAAGGACCGATGCATATTTCCCGGCAAACGGAGATTTTTCTCCGGCTTCAAATATGTCGTTGATCTCGGAATACACTCCGCGCACGGCGGAGCGTATGATCGTCTGCGCGAATTCGTATCCGGTGATCTCGGCGTTTTCGTCAAGACGGATGAGCGCGGACAGCGCGTATTTATCCGTGCCCGCATTGAGCGAGCATGCGCCGTTCGAAAGCGAAACGGGGAGCATCGGCACGACCTTGTCGGTGAAGTAGACGCTCGTCCCGCGGCCGAGCGCTTCGATGTCTGTTACGCTGTCCTGCACGACGTAATGCGAAACATCGGCGATGTGAACGCCGAGGAGCCAGCCGCTGCCGCATTTCTCAAGCGAGATCGCGTCATCGAGGTCCTTCGCGTCCGCACCGTCTATCGTAAAGATGATCTTGTCGCGCAGATCGAGCCGCCCGTCCGGCGTCAGCTTTTCCGCCGAACGCGATTCGGCTTCCGCGATCACATTGTCGGGGAAGGGAATGTTTATCCCGCAGTCGCGCAGGATCGCTTCGTAGTTTGCGCCGAGGCTCTGCGCGGGACCGAGATCGGATATGACTTTCCCGCAGAATGTCAGCTCGGGCATATCCGTATCTGAAAAAGCGGAGCGGCTCCGGCGCGGTGACGGTCGGTAGTCTCCGGGGTATTTTGTGATCTCAAGCTCCACCTTGTCGCCTTCGGGAGCGGAAATTGCAAAATCCGTGACGTGCGCGCAGCCGAGCATCGGATCGTCGGCGGACACCCATGAGATTCCGTGCCCCGTGTGAAGCGTTCCGATGACGGTCGTGTGCGCGCGGCTGACGATTCCGGTTACCGCGGCTTCGCTGCCCTTTCCCTCGAACGAACGCTGACGCAGCCGCTTTGCCTCTACGGTGTCACCGTCCATTGCAAACGAGGTGAAATCCGGCGGGACAAAAAAGTCCGTATCCGAGACATCGGTCGTTATGAAGCCGTATCCGCGCCCGCTTGAGCGGAATGTTCCGCGAAAGGCTTCACCGACGAGGGTGAAGTTTCTTTTTGCGGGGCGGCTTTGCGCAGCCGCGGAACGTCCGCGCCGCGATGCGGTGCGGGGGATGCGCTTTGCAATATTCTTCTTACCCGATTTTTTATTTTTCCTTTTCATATTGCGGGCGGCTTTTGCGCCGCTCTCTCCTCTCTTTTTCATGCCTTTATTTTTCGGAGAAAACAAAACGAAGCCACGGCTGAAATTCCGGCGGCTTCGTTTGATATCACATTGTTATTTTCCTCAGTTTGCGGCGGTATCGGTCACCGCGGAAGTGCTTTCGGCGGGAGCTGCGGTGGTGTCCGCGTTGTCCGCTGCGGCAGTCGTCTGAGCTGCAACATAATCGGAATGGGTTCCGCTTACGTCGGTAATATCCTGCTTGAGATAAACTGTGAGGACAAGAGCGACGAAAATCACGGCGACAACGGCAGTGACAACGGAAAGCTTCTTGTCAAGCGTTTTAGCCTTGCTCTTTCCGAAGAAAGTTTCGGCACCTCCGGCGATTGTTCCGGAAAGACCGTGGGATTTACCGTGCTGGAGAAGTACCGCCACTATAAGAAAAACGGAAACGGCAATAAGTATCCCGCCGAGAACGAAATCAGATGTTGACATTTTAACCTCCGTAATCTATACGATAATAAAAATAAGCGCAGATAGTCACAATGCTTAATTATTGTATCACACATGATCTTAAAATGCAATAGCTAATTTTCATTTTTTCACCGTATTTTCCGAAACGGACGTTTTTCGGTCGTTTGTCTCCCGATTTTTACCCTATGGTTTTGATGTCTCTTATTATTTCTTTCATGCGCAGGCTTGTGCCCGCGGACTTTGCGCGCCGGATGTATTCGCACTTTCTTTCCTCGCTGAGAGATGCGAACGCTTCGCACGCTCCGCTGTCGCCCGCGATCATGAGCGCCATTTCGACCGGCATCTCGACCGTTCCTCCGTTTTCGCTTTTGTATACCGCCATGGCTTTATTCCTTTCCGATCTATATATAAACTGCGGTGCGCCGCCGCTCTGCGCGGCGCGCGGAGCGGCGGCGCAAAAACTTTCCGCAGTTATTATACCGCGAAGAGCGCATATATAATCATCGTATGCGGTGTCAATTTTTCCAAAAGGTCTATTTACTTTTTTCTCTTCGGGTGATAAAATATAATGTAATAAGCAAAAGCGGTCAAAACGGAAAACAGGATGGAAAAGAAATGAATATATCAAAGGAAATAAGGGACGCTGCGGAAGATGCGGAAAGCGCCCTCGGAGAGGTGTTTGCCGATATCGAAAGGGTATCGCGGATATGCACGGAGCGCGTGCTTGACGCTTTTTCCGAATACCGTGTTTCGGAGGCGATGTTCGCCCCCTCGACCGGGTACGGATACGGCGATTTCGGACGCGATACGACAGATCTCATCACCGCGCGCGTGTTCGGCGCGGAGGCGGCGTTCTGCCGCCCGCAGATCATATCGGGAACCCATGCGCTGACGGTGGCGCTGTTTGGGCTACTTCGTCCGGGAGATGTCCTTATATACGCGACGGGAACGCCGTACGATACGCTTCGCCCCGTGATCGGGATCGAAGGCGAAAACATGGGAAGCCTGCGCGAGTTCGGTGTCACATACGACGAGGTAGACCTTACCCCTGAAGGCTTTGTCAATCTTTCCGCACTTGCTGACAAGCTCGACGAGTACGGCGAGCGCGTTAAGGTCGTTGCATTCCAGCGCTCCAAGGGATACGCTTCGCGCAGAACGCTTTCCGCCGAGGAGATCGGCGAGGCGTGCCGATTCGTAAAGGAGAACAGCCGCGCGGTGCGCACCTTTACCTTTGTCGATAACTGCTACGGCGAATTTACCGAGACTGCCGAGCCGTGCTCGCTCGGCGCGGATATCATTGTCGGCTCGCTTATCAAGAACGCAGGCGGCGGAATGGCGGATATCGGAGGATATATCGCGGGTACGCACGATGCCGTCGAGCTTTGCGGATACCGCCTGAGCTGCCCCGGCGTCGGGCTTGAGGCGGGAGCATCACTCGGACAGACGAGGAACATACTGAAGGGCTTTTTCTACGCGCCCCATACGGTTGCCGAAGCGCTCAAGACCGCGCACCTCGCCGCGTACCTGTTCAGTGAAGCGGGTTTTTCCGTAAATCCCGCGCCGTTCGAGACGAGATACGACATAATTCAGGCGATAACGCTCGGCTCGGGGGATGCGCTTGTCGGCTTCTGTCGGGGCATTCAGTCGGCGTCTCCCGTGGACTCCCATGTTTCGCCGGAGCCGTGGGCAATGCCCGGATACGCCGATCCCGTGGTCATGGCGGCGGGGGCATTTGTCGGAGGCGCGTCGATTGAGCTTTCGGCTGACGGACCGATGCGCGAGCCGTACACGGCGTTCATGCAGGGCGGACTTACATACGAGAGCGCGCGGCTCGGAATAATGGCGGCGCTCGAAAAAGCACTCGGCGGAGCTGCGCGCTGACCGGACACCGCGTCGTTTCGGCGCGCGGGCGAAAGGAAAACATATGAGAAAATTTTTGCGCGCTGCCGCGGCGCCTCTTGCGGCGATGATGCTCTTTACCGGATGCCTGTCCTCGGGGAAGCCGGAAGAAACGTCGGGTGACAGCGCATCCGAGACATGCCCGGAGAGCGAAACGCTCACCGAAACCGCATCCGAAACGGAGGAGTCCCCCGACGGGCCCGTCAAGATAACGACTCCGGGCGGTGCGGTACTCGTCGGGATCATCGGTCACGACGACGACGGATGGATGTTTACCGCCGAGCGGGAGATCGACCTGACGCTGACACATTCCGACGGAAACAGAACCGACAGATTCGGCGGCATTTCGGTATTCCGTATGCTTGACAACGGCGGGGACGGTGTGAGCAAGGTACTTTACGAAGGGAAGACCGTTACGGTTTCCGGGCTTATAACCGTAATGAGCGGCACGGACGTTCTGTATCTTATTCCGTATAAGGTGGAGAGAGGCAAAACGGCGGATAAAAGCTGCGCGGCGCCGGATCTTGAAGCGCCCGGAAAGCTGTCCGAGTGCGGATACGATACGGACGCGCTGCCTGCGGAGATGTCGCCGCACACCGACGGCGGTGTGTATTCTTACAATTACTACATGCTGTCCGACGAAGCACTGAACACGTTCGGCAACACCTTCGCCGAGCTGTACGTCGATTTCGTGAATGCGTATCTGAACTATGAGACCGACATAGTATGCCCGACCGTGACCGCATCCGACAGCCGCAGAACTGAAATGCATCTCGGGGATTACCTGCGGGATGTCGTTTATTACGAATTTCCCGTCTTTGCGGCGGACGCCGAGTTTGTCGGATACGACAGGGAAACGCGGACGCTGACATGGAAATACTCAGTCGCAAAATCGGAGCACGACTCGATCGCCGCTGAATATAAATCCATTGCCGACGGATATCTTGAAAACGTAAAGCCGTCCGACAGCGATGCCGTAAAGGCACAGAAGGTGTACCACAATTTCTCTCCGAAGATGACATACGATTTCGATGTTCTGGAAACGAGAGTGCATTCGGAACCCTATTATGCATTCAAACTGAATCGCGGAATCTGCACTACATTTGCGAAGGCGTATGCGGCGCTTCTTACACAGGTCGGAGTGAAGTGCACGGTTGCGTGCGGCGAGTATACGACGGGACCTCACGCATGGGACGTCATAACTGTGGACGGCGTAAATTATTTTGCCGATCCCACGTTTGAGCTGAGCAGGAAAGACGGCACCTCATATTTCTATTTCGGCGAAAGCTACGGAAACAGGATAAATGACGGTATTATCGAAGGCAGTATCTATATAGGAAGATACGGTTCAACCGATGCGAAAAGCTGCGGCATATCCGAACAGAATATTCGGATTTTGCCCACTGAATAAAGAAAGGATTCTGAAATGAGTGAGATTGCGGATATATCCCTTGCGGATTCGGGAAGAAAGAAGATAGATTGGGTCGCGTCGTATATGCCCGTACTCGGGAGAATACGGAGCGAGTTTGCAAAAAGCAAGCCTTTTCGCGGACTGAGAATATCGATGTCGATTCACATGGAAGCAAAGACCGCATACCTTGCCGAAACTCTGGCAGCGGGCGGAGCACAGGTGTTCGCCACGGGATGCAACCCGCTTTCAACGCAGGACGACGTTGCGGCGGCGCTTTCCATGACCGACGGAGTCGAGGTTTTCGCCCGTCACGGAGTTGATGAAGAGGGATACCGCCGCCATCTTCTCATGGCGCTTGAGAACAAGCCTCACCTTATAATCGACGACGGCGGAGATTTTACGAATCTGCTTTGCGGAGAGCGGCGCGACCTCTGCGAGAACCTGATCGGCGGTGCCGAGGAGACCACCACGGGAATACACCGCCTGCTTGCGCGCGCCGCGGCGGGAAAGCTCTATTTCCCGATGATCGACATAAACGACGCCGATTGCAAGCATCTTTTCGATAACCGCTACGGTACGGGACAGTCCACACTTGACGGCATAATGAATACGACGAATCTCATAATCGCGGGCAAGAATGTCGTTATCGCGGGATACGGATGGTGCGGACGCGGAGCGGCGATGCGCGCGCGCGGAATGGGCGCGGTCGTCACCGTCACCGAGATCGACCCCGTAAAGGCGATCGAGGCGGTCATGGACGGATTCACCGTTACCACGATGGATGAAGCCGCAAAGTACGGCGATCTTTTCATCACGCTGACAGGCTGCCGCGACGTTATCAGACGCGAGCATTTCGAGGTGATGAAGGACGGAGTGCTTCTTGCAAACAGCGGACACTTTGATGTCGAGATCGATAAGACCGCACTTTCGGATATGAGCGAAGAGATCACGGAGCGCAAGCCCAATATCACGGGATACCGTATGAAGGACGGAAGAATCCTCAATCTCCTTGCCGAGGGAAGACTCGTCAACCTTGCGGCGGGAAACGGACATCCCGCGGAGATCATGGACATGAGCTTTGCGCTTCAGGCGCTCGGAATGGAGTACCTTACAAAGAGCGGTAAAGACCTCGCTCCCGGCGTATATCCCGTGTCCGCCGAAACGGATACGCGGGTCGCGCGAATCAAGCTCGAATCTGCGGGAATCGAGATCGACAGCCTCTCACCCGAGCAGAAGGCGTATCTTGAGGGCTGGGAGTAACTGCGCTCCGGATTTTAGGCTTCCGATTGGGAACGGCAGAGGGGCAGTGCGCGGGCGCGAGACACAGAGCCTGCGTGCTATCACGGCTGCACCGATCTTATCCGAATAGGTTTACCGTGCCGCTAACGCTGCCGTTCCGCTCAATGCGCACCGAAATCACCGCCACGGCTTCGACAGATGCAGCGTTCTTCGTGTCGGCTTCCGGTAACGGTAAAAGCACAAAATAAAAGGCTCCTTCATATGATCTTATCATATGAAGGAGCTGTTTTTGTTGTGATGAAGATACTGCGACAACTCTGCCTTACCCGCGCGAATCTGCGGCTCACGACCACGGCGAAGATCGGTCTGACGGAAATTTACAGACCGAGCCAACAGCGCGCGTCCGTACTCCTAAAGCTGTCGTTTCGCCTGCCGATCGGGAAAACGAACCGCTGTATTGCCGCGCACCGCCTTACGGCATAAGCTCGGGCTTGTGCTTCAGACTGTCGCTTTCCGTGATCTCGCGTATAACTCTGCACGGAACTCCCGCGGCAAAGCTGTTTTCGGGAATGTCGTGCGTTACGACGCTGCCCGCGCCGATCACACAGTTATCCCCGAGCGTCACTCCGGGGCAGACGGTGACGCCTGCACCGAACCAACAGTTGTTTCCGATTTTGACGGGCTTCGCATAACAGAGACGCTTCGTCTCTCCGTTCGGGAGAGTGAACGCATTCCGCTCCTCGGCGATCATCGGATGAAGCGGAGTGACGCTCGTCGTGTTCGGACCGAAATTGCAGCAGTCCCCGATCGTCACCCGTGCGTCGTCCTGCACCGTCAGATTGAAGTTTCCGAAGAGACGCTTTCCGATCTTCGTGTGCTTGCCGTAGTGGAAGAAGATCGGTCCCTGAATGAAACCGCCCTCGCCGAATTCTCCGAGAATTTCTCCGAGAATTTCCGCGCGCCGTTCGGTTTCGCCTTCAAGCGTGGCGTTGTACTCCGTGTTGAGATCGTGCGTTTTTCTTTTGATCGCCCGCAGCTCCGGATCGGAGGGGTCGAACAAAAGCCCCGCGTCGATTTTTTCTTCTTCTCTCATCGCCGGAATTTGAGTGGGATCAGAGTCCGACAGGCTCGTCGGGCTCGTCGTAGGAGCCGAGTATCTCGTCGATCGAGGAAGCGCGGCGCGGACGCTCGCGTCCCGCCTTTTCCTCCTGGTAAGCCGCATAGGTTTCCTGAATCTTCGCGGACTCCTCTTCGGAGATCCTTCTTACGGGAGCGGATTTTGCGCTTTCCTTCTGCGCGCCGCCCTGCTTTGATGAGGAATTGCGGCGGTTCTTCTGCGAGCGCTTCTGCTCCGCCTTATCCGCACCCTCGTAGGTGATAACGACCTTGCGGTTTTCGTCGCTTCCCACGGAATGTGTATCGACATTCTCAAAGGTCTGAAGCTCGGAGTGGATTATGCGTCTTTCGTAAGGATTCATCGGCTCAAGCACCATGTTGCGCTTGTACCTTATCGCCTTCTGAGCCATGCGGCGCGCGAGTGCGCGGAGCGTTGCCTCGCGCTTTTCGCGGTAGTTTTCGATATCGACCGTTATCTTCACAAAGTCCTTGCCGGAGGTTCCGGTCTTGCGGTTTACGCAGAGATTTGCGAGGAACTGTATCGCGTCGAGCGTTTCACCGTGATGACCGATGAGAATTCCCGAACGGTCTCCGACGATCTCGATCTTGGGGTACACTCCCTCGAACACCGCGCCCTCGGGAGCGACTGCGGCTTCGGCATGCGCCTCGGACTCCATGTTGCGGAGAAGGGTGTTGATAAATCCGAGAGCAAGCTCCATCTCCTTTTCGGTGATGACGATGTTCGGACGTTCCTTCTCAACGAACGTGCCCTTCTGCGGCTTCTTTTCGGTGTTTTCCGACGCAGTTTGCTTCTGAGTATCGGGCTCCTTCGGAGCCTTCTTCGCACCCGAATCCCTGTTTTGGTTCTTCGGCGCCTTCTGCTTGTCCTGTGCGCCGTTTCTGTCCTGAGCGGCGATTCCGCCGTCCTGCTTTGACTGATCCTTCTGCTTGTTTTGCGGCTTATCCTGAGATTTCGGCTGCGCGTCCTTTGCGTCGCGCGCGGGAGCATTCTTCTTCGTCTCCTGCGGCTTCGGCTGATTCTTCGCACGGTCTGCGCCGTCTCTGCGCGGCTGAGTGTTTTTCGGCTTCGGGGCATTTTTCCGATCCGAATTTATCTCGCTGAGAATGCTCTCCTGCTCACGGTTTATTGTAACCTTGATTTTTGCGGGCGCGCTTCCGATGCCGAAAAAGCCCTTCTTCGGCATTTCGAGTATTTCGTACGATATATCGCCCTGCGAACCGTATTCCGCTTCGGCTTTCGAGAGAGCCTCGTCGACCGTCTTTGCTGTTATGATTATTTCTTCATTACTCATCTTCGGACTCATCTTCCTGCTCTGTAGCTTTTTTTCTGTCGTTTTCGTCCTTCAGCGGGGATTTTCCGACGTGAGAATCGGGAGAACCGCTGTTCTCCTTTGCCGCAGGAGCCTGTACGGCAGCGCTGTCGTCGTCATCGTCGTCTATATGGTGCAGCGAACGCACCGTTCCCGCTCTTTCGCTCTTCTTGACTTTCTTGGGGGCTTTTCCCGCAAACTCACGCTCCGCCGCCCTGTAATCCTCTTCGGTGAACTTCGGCGGGGGCATGATCTTTGCGATTGCGATCTGCTGAATTACCTGATAAATATTGCGGATTATCCAATAGATACCGATAGCCGCCGGCCATATATACGCGATGTACGCGGAGAAAAGCGGCATCGTGAGGTTCATGATCTTCATGGACATCGCGTTCTGCTGATCCTGAGCCTCCGGAGGCTGGTACATGAATTTGCGGGTTATCTTCTGGGTCAGATACATTATGACTAGCGTTACGATCGGGATGAGAATGAGCCAATCCCAATGCCAACCGCCGTCGGATATTGCGAATTTCGGGGTAGTCGAAAGATTGAACGGACCGACCGTGAAGTTCGGTACGGCATCGATCGAGAAGCCCTCGATCGATGAAAGCTCGGCAGCGTTTTCGTGGATCTTGCCGATGACGCTTATTTCGGACGACTTCATTGCGGCAGTGTATGCGGCAGTATCCGCATATTCTTTGAGAGAAACGAGCTTTTCACCGATTGCGTTTATCACATCGGAGGAAAATCCCGAAACGTAGGAGAGCGGCTTGATTATCACCTGATAAAGAAGCATGATTATCGGAAGCTGTATGAGGAGGGGGAGGCATCCGCCTGCGGGGTTGAAGCCTTCCTTCTGATAGAGATCCATCGTTTCCTGCTGAAGCTTCTGCTGTGTGGCTTTGTCCGTGCGTCCTGCGTACTTCTTGCGCAGTGCGGCGACCTTCGGCGCGAGCGACGCCTGCTTGATCGAGTTTTTCTGCTGCTTGATTGCAAGGGGTAGCATCAGTATCTGGATAATAAGCGCGAACAGCGCAAGGGCGATCATGTAGTTGCCCGTTATCTTATCGAGAAACTGCAGTATGCTTCCGAAGAAGCGGTAAATTGCACTCATAGTTCAGTGTGCTTTGCTTGGCAAAGCGATCCTTTCTCCTTTTGTGTGCGGCGGCGCTTTTTCTTTCTCACGGGTACGGGATCGTATCCGCCCTTGCCGAAAGGATTGCAGCGCAGTATGCGCCATACGGCGAGCGCGCTGCCTCTGATAAAGCCCCATTCGCCGAGCGCCTCGATCGCGTATTGCGAGCAGGTCGGTGTAAAGCGGCAGCTCGGACGGCTCTTCAGCGGAGAGATATACTTTCGGTAGAGGGAGATCAGAAATATGAAAAGGCGTGCCATATTCAGTTTTCCTTTGCGTCGGGGATGAGACCCGTCTTTGACAGGCAGTACTGCAAATCACGTTTTACGTCCTGCATTTTGAGAACCGTCGCGCTTTCCCGGCAGACTATGACACAGAGCCAGCCTTTGCGCACGCAGTGCTCTGCATCGATAAGACGGTATGCTTCACGCACGACGCGCTTTGCGCGGTTTCGTGCGACGGCGCCTCCGATTTTTTTTGAGGCTGATATCCCGACACGGTTTAAAAACTTTTTTTCCGGATTCTGCTTTCTGAGCAGAGCGGCGCGGCGATCCTTGAGAACGTAAACGGTCACGGAACGCGACGACGCGCGTTTTCCGTTTTTATAAGCTTTCTGAAAAAGGTGATTTTCACAAATTGCTCTCTGCTTCACCGAAAACCTCCGATACGAAAAAATGCCGCTTTAGTGATAAACCTCCGAAAAGCATACTGTAAGGTAAGCAAATCCGGAGGCCGGTCATATTAAACTTGCGGTCAGTGGGTGAGTCTTGCTCTGCCCTTCTGACGTCTTCTCTTGAGAACCTTTCTTCCGTCAGCGGTAGCCATTCTCTTTCTGAAGCCGTGGACCTTGCTGCGGTGACGCTTCTTGGGCTGATATGTTCTAAGCATGCTTAGCACCTCCTTGAATATTTACGATTTTATCAGTTTTTCGGAACAATAATTCCGTCGTGCGCATAGGCAGATATTATTATACAATAGGAATACTTGTAATGTCAAGTATTTTTCGTATAAAATATTGCGGAGGCGAAAAAAGCGGTCGGAGCACATCGTGCTCCGACCGCCGCCGTCATGCGTAGAAGTCGTGATTGCCGATCGTCGTGACGTACGGTCTGTGCCTCGGCACCCAGAAATCCTGCGCTGCCGATGCGTTTATAAAATACAGAACGCTGTCGGATACGCTGTATCCCTCGAGACACAGCTTGGCGGCGATCACCGATTCCGCCGAGGCGTCGCGTCCGATCGAACCGTCTGCCACGGGAGAGAACTGTACACCGTACTTTCTGTCAAATATGACCGAGTATATCGTGTCCGGAAATTCCGGAGAGCGGACGCGGTTGAGCACCACGTTTCCGACCGCGATCTTGCCGCGCATCGGTTCGCCGCGGCTTTCCGCCTCGATTATCTTTGAAAGCCAGTACACCTCATCGCCTTTGTAGTATTCGTACCACTGTGTGACGGTGCCGTCCCCGCGGCTGACATATGCCGCAAATTCGCCGTCATTCCAGCTTACCGTCATGCCGAACGCCGAAGCGATCGCACGGATCGGAACGTACATGGTCCCGCTTTCTATGAAGTTTTCCTTCACGCCCCAGAAGTATCTTCCGTTTGACATAATGTATTCGGTTGAATTCACCGCCTTGATCGCAACGCGCGGATTGGTCACATATACGGCTTTCTCCGCTCCGACCCACTCGACGGTCGCGTCCTCGCAGAGCATCGTGAATTCGCGTATGCCGACGAAGGTCGTCCCGTCTATGAGAAGCGTGGTTCCCTCGTACTGCTCGCCGTCAACGTAGACCGTGACCGCCTGATTCGGATATGCCCGCAGACCGCGGCTTTCAAGCTCGGCTTCGACGGCAGCGTTCAGCGTTCGGCGGCTGAGCACATCGTTTTGAATCGCAACATCGGATGCTCCGGTGAAGAAAATCCCCGATGCGATCATTGCCGCCGCTGCCGTCGCCGCCGCCGTACTTCGTATAAAATTCTTTTTTCTTATCCTTTCGAAAAACATAGTAAACCTCCGTTTTATGCGGGCAGCGCCCGTCTTGATTTTTCCGTATACCGTGCTCCGGAGAAAAACGGTTTCGTCCCCCGCCTGTCCGATGATGCGCCGTATGCCGTACGTCGATCCGGCGATGTGCGGGATGAGTTTATTTTACCACATCCGGGAAATGCATTCAACACACAATATATGGATTACCATGTTTGCCTTATTATTCCTTGAATATTCATCCGAAACCGTTAAAATTCACATTTACGGATTGATTTTCTTCCCGGCGGGGATTATAATTATAATGTATTTTTGTGCGAACACACCGGGGGAACAAATGAAACCTGAGCGGATTGCAGCCGTAGTGCTTTTATTATGTACAGTCGCCGCAATGCTTTCGTCATGCGGCTTTATAGTTATAAACCGTCCCGGGGGGGAGAGCGCCGATTCTCAGACATCAGAGATCGAGCAGACAACCGCGCCCGAGACCGAGCCGCCGTACCACGGAGTGACGGAGGATTTCTCCGCACAGGCGAAGGAGTATCTTGACGGAGTGGCGGGCATCGACTGCGGCGGTGCGGTCATCAAGATAGTCTCGACCTCTCCCGAGCTTACGGGCGAGGACAGCGCACCGGAGATAATCTCACGCGCCGTCAAAGAAAGAAATGCGGCGGTGGAAGAGAAATACAACATCTCCCTTGTCACCGCCTCCGCGGATTCCGCGACGATGTACGCCGAGCTTTCCGCTTCGCTCAAATCCGGAATGTATTACGCCGATATGCTGAACTTCCCGCAGAGCACTATACCGTCGCTTGCCGCGGCGGGAATGCTTTACAACCTTCGTTCCATGCCCGGAATGAAGCTCGACACGCCTTATTTCAATCAAAGCGCCGTCGAGGCGGCGAGCGCGGGCTACCGAATTCTTGCCGTGGCGGGCGAGGCGACGTACTCACCGTATTCTTTCCCCGCCGTCTTCTTTTCGGTCGATAAGCTGAACGCCGCGGGGCTTGAGCTTCCGTACAAATCGGCGAAGGCGGGAACGTGGACGTGGGATGAATTCTACTCATACTGCACGGCTGCGCTCGGTGCCGGATACGGCACGGTCTGTACGGGTGATACGGGGGATTTCGCACTTGACTGTGCGTTCTTTTCCGCAGGCGGAAAGCTTATTTCGGCGGGTGCGATGAAGTATCCGACCGTGGCGCTTACCGAGGACAACTCAAACGCGATTATCGATATGCTGTCGCGTATCTTCAAAGCGGACGGAGCGCTTACGGGGGAGAGCGGCGGTCACGGCGCATTTACCTCCTGCGTATTCATGATAGACACGATGGGCTCACTTTATACGATGGCGGATTCCGCCGAGCGGTGGGGGATAGTCCCGATGCCGAAGGCGAGCGCCGATCAGGAAAGCTATATTTCGGCGGCGTCCCCGTCGTCGCTCTTCTTCGGAGTTCCGGCGACGGTATCCGCAGACGAACGCACGTCGCTCATACTTCAGGCGATGTTTGCGGCATCGTACGGAAACATACCTTCGGCATTTGTCGATTACACGCAGAACTCCATGCTGCGCGACAACGAATCCGCGAATATGCTCAGTATAATAATGAAGAACGAGCTTCGCTACGACTTCGCATATACCGCCGGTACGATGTACAGCGACACCCCGAACGCAACGTATTATGCCGTCAGAAATGCGATCCTCGGCGAATTCACGATCGGCGAGATGATCAGACTTTACGCATCGTCGTGCGAACGCGCGCTGCAGACCGCATTCCCCATGACGGACGGCTGAGCTTATTCCCTGACCGAGCCTGCGATCTCACGGAGCATCCCGCGTTTTTCTCCGCTCAGGGGGCAGAGCGGCAGACGGTATTCCTCCCTGCAAAGCCCCATGTCGGCGAGAACGGCTTTGACCGGGATCGGGTTCACCTCGCAGAACAGCGCGGACGCGATTTCGGATACGGAATCGAAGAGCGACCGCGACCGTTCGCGCTCCCCGCGCAGGAAAGCATCGGCGGCTTCGCTCACGGTGCGCGGCAGTATATTCGACAGGACGGATACGCAGCCCGCGCCGCCCGCCTCGAGTATCTGAAGATTTATTTCGTCGCAGCCCGAATATACGGCGAAGCGATCGCCGAAGGCGTCGATTATATCCTTCGTGAACGAGACCTTGCCGGACGCTTCCTTTATTCCGCTTATGTTAGGTATGACGGACAGCCGCTCGAGCACGTTCAGCGTGACGGGACATCCGGTGCGCGACGGGACGTTGTATACGATCACGTCGCCGGGAACGGCGGACGCGATCGCCTCATAGTGCGCGACCATGCCGTCCTCGCTTGCCTTGTTGTAGTACGGGGTCACGCAAAGTACGCCGTCGGCACCCTCGGTAAAGGCATTCTTTGCGCGCATTACTGCGTGGCGCGTTGAATTCGATGAAGCTCCGCTCAGAACCGGGATCCGACCGCCGACTCTCTCGGCGGCAAACGATATGAGCGCGCGCTGCTCGTCGTCGGTCATCGTGGAGCTTTCACCCGTGGTTCCGCATACGATCAGCGCGGATATGCCGCCGTCAAGCTGGCGGTCGATCAGACGGGCAAACGATTTAAAATCCGCCTTCCCGTCGAAAAACGGAGTTATTATCGCGGTGGAGGCACCGCGGAACAGATATTTACTTTTCAAAACGGAAATTCCTTTCTTTTAGCCGCAGCGTTTAGCCGCGTATATTTCCCGTATCATAATATTCCCGCACCGATCTGCGGGTTAACGAAAGGCAAAGCTTACATGATTAAAAACGACCTTGCGGAAACATCGCTTTCACTTAAAGATTTCGCATACGCCCTCCCGAAGGAACGGATAGCGCAGCATCCGGTCGAACCGAGGGATTCCTCGCGCCTTATGGTGATCGACCGCGCGAAACAGGGCGTCGAGCATCGGATCTTCCGCGATATAACAGAATACATACGTTCGGAGGACGTGCTGGTCATAAACGACACGAGAGTGCTTCCCGCGCGTATAATCGGACACCGCGTGTTCAACGCGGCGCAGGCTGCGGCGGGAGACCTTTCCGCCCCTGCGAAAACTTCGGTCGAGCTGCTTCTTCTGAGACAGCGCGGCTGCGATGAATGGGAGACTCTCGCCGGACCGGGCAAGCGTGCAATGACGGGGGATATCCTCGAATTCGGAGACGGCATACTCCGCGCGGAGATAAAATCGGTGATGCCGGACGGCAACCGCCTTGTGCATTTTACGGCGGGGAAGGACGCGCAGACCGTTTACGATGCCCTGCATATGGTCGGGACGATGCCGCTTCCGCCGTACATAACGGAAAAGCTTGAGGACAGCGAACGGTATCAGACGGTCTATTCGCGCGAGGAGGGATCGGCGGCGGCGCCGACGGCGGGGCTTCACTTTACGCCGGAGCTTCTCGACCGCATCCGTGAGAAGGGAACTGCGATCGCGCCCGTTCTGCTTCACGTCGGGCTCGGAACCTTCCGCCCCGTCAAGGAAAAGCAAATAAAGGATCACAGAATGCATTCGGAGTTTTTCTCGGTGAGCCCCGAGAGCGCCGATCTGATCAACGAGCGCCGAGCCGCAGGCGGGCGCGTGATCGCAGTCGGTACGACCTCGTGCAGAACGCTCGAATCGGCATCCGACGAAAACGGGATACTTCACGCAATGTCCGACGATACGGGGATATTCATATATCCGGGATACAAATTCAAGATCACGGATGCGCTTATAACGAATTTCCACCTGCCCGAGAGCACGCTTCTCATGCTTGTCTCGGCTTTCGCGGGACGCGAGCGCATGCTCGAGGATTACCGCATCGCGGTCGAGGCGGGCTACCGCTTCTTCAGCTTCGGCGATGCGATGCTTATAGAATGAAAATGCCATACGGCATTCTTTATATTCGAAATCATATATGCTTACGGAATGTAAGCTTTTCGCAAAATATTCGAAACGCCGTTGACAGTATGGATAATCTCATGCTCGGGCGGCGATGCTTATCTGCAACTCCCGCGCAGCCGTATGATCGCACATCACGGGTCACGCTCCCGCAAACGGGGATCGTGAGAATTTTACGAATATTATCGCGGCTCCCGAAGCCGGAATAAACATAAAGAAAGGTACGGTCACAATATCAATGCCAAAGAAAAAACAAAGCTACACCGAACAGTCGATCGTTTCTCTCAAGGGTGCGGACAGAGTCCGCAAGCGCCCGTCGGTCATTTTCGGCTCCGACGGTCTTGACGGCTGCGAGCAGTCCGTTTTCGAAATAATCTCGAACTCCGTCGATGAAGCGCGCGAGGGCTTCGGCGACGTGATAACCGTAACCGTATTTTCCGACAACGCGATCGAGGTTGACGACCGCGGGCGCGGCGTTCCGCTCGGATACAACGAGGCTGAGGGGCGCTACAATTGGGAGCTTGTGTACTGCGAGCTTTACGCCGGAGGCAAGTACGACAACAACTCGGGCGAGGCGGCTTACGAATATTCTCTCGGAATGAACGGACTCGGCGCGTGCGCGACGCAGTATGCTTCCGAGTACATGGACGTGTATTCGTATGACGGCGAGCGCGTCTCGGAAATACATTTCAAAAAGGGTGAGGTCGACCGTGAGCTCACCGTGAGAGATCTCGAGCGGCGCGAGCGGCGCACGGGAACGGTGACACGCTGGCGTCCCGATCTCGAGGTTTTTACGGATATCGCAATCCCGCGGGATTACTATACGCTGATCCTCGAAAAGCAGGCGGTCGTGAATGCGGGACTGAAATTTGTCCTCCGATTCGAGAACGCGGACGGCACGTTCGATCAGTCCGAGATACTGTATCCGAACGGCATATCCGATTATATAGAAAACGCGGTCGGAGATACGGCGCTGACGGAGACCGTCCGCTGGACGATGGAGACATCGGGAAAGGACCGCGCGGATAAGCAGGAGTACAAGCTTCGCGTCGATTATGTGTTCTGCGTATCGAGGACGGTCCATATGCTTGAGTATTTCCACAATTCGAGCTGGCTCGAGCACGGCGGCGCTCCGGAAAAGGCTGTGAAGAACGCTTTCACATACGCGATAGACAAGCGTCTGCGCGCTCTCGGACGGTACAACAAGAACGAATCGAAGATCGTTTTTCAGGATGTCGAGGACTGTCTCTGCTTCGTGTCGAACGGATTTTCCACGGTCGCGTCCTTCTCCGATCAGACGAAGAAGGCGGTAACCAACTCCTTTATCGCCGAGGCGATGACCGCATTCCTGCGTGAGCAGCTTGAGATATACTTTACCGAGAAGCCGCAGGAGGCGGACAAGCTTCTCACTCAGGTGCTTATCAACAAGCGCTCGAGAGAGCAGGCGGAATCCGCGAGAATAAACATAAAGGCGAAGCTCAACGCAAACCCGTCGGATATTTCGTCGCGGGTTGAGAAATTCGTCGGCTGCCGCTCAAAGGACCCGGAGCGGCGCGAGCTGTATATCGTCGAAGGAGATTCCGCAATGACCTCCTGCAAGCTCGGACGTGACGCGGAATTTCAGGCGATAATTCCCGTGCGCGGAAAGACGCTGAACTGCCTGAAGAGCAGCTACGACAAGATTTTCAAAAGCGAGATCATCGTCGATCTGCTCCGCGTTATCGGCTGCGGAGTGGAGCTTCCCTCAAAAATCAAGGGCGATATCATGAAATTCGATTATGACGCGCTCCGTTGGTCTAAAATAATAATATGTACGGATGCCGACGAGGACGGATTCCAGATACGCACGCTGCTTCTTACAATGTTCTACCGCCTTCTCCCGACGCTGATCGAGAAGGAGAGGGTGTTTATCGCCGAATCTCCGTTGTTTGAGATCACGGCAAAGGACGATATCTACTTCGCATACAACGAGCAGGAGAAGCAGCAGATCATAGCGTCGCTCGGAGACAGAAAGTACACACTTCAGCGTTCGAAGGGACTCGGCGAAAACGAGCCCGAGATGATGTGGAAAACGACCATGAATCCCGCGACGAGACGTCTCATAAAGATAACGACCGCAGACGCGGCGGATACCGCGACGATGTTTGAAACGCTCCTCGGAGACGATCTCGAATCGAGAAAGAGATTTATCGCCGAAAATGCCGAACGGTACATGGCTCAGGCGGATATCTGATCCGCCTGACAATCCTCCGCGCACCATGCGTAAGGAGGATCGCGTTTTTGCGGATTTTCACTCATCACGGTCTCACGCGTTCCCTGTTCGCGGCAAAGCGGAGCTTTCAATGAGAATTCTTGCGGCAGTGTCGGGGGAAGCGCCCGACGGCGTGCGTTTGTTCACCGTCGGGCTTTTGTGCGCCCTTTCATCGGCGGGTCACACGGTGTGCGCGGCATTTTCGGGCGGCGTGCCCGATGAGATTTCAAAAAGCGGCGTGCATATTGTTAGGATTCAGAACGGCAGTGAGTATCGGACGCTCAAAGCGCTTATCACGGACGGCGATTTCGATGCGGTGTGCAGCTTTGACGAGTGCCTTGACCGCGTGCTCGCGCGGCTTAAAGATCATACGGATTTTCGCTTCGTCACGACCGCGTTCACGCCTTCGCGGAAAACGGTATGCGGGGAACGCACGGTCGTCATGTCCGCAGATGATGCGGACCGTCTTGCGTTATGCCGCTGTGTGTCATATGATAAGATCGATGTGCTTCCCGCAGACGCGGTGTGCTTTATGTCATCCCCGAGGAAGCTTTTTACGGAAAACGCGGTCGGGGAAATCTTTGCGGAGATTGCGGAAGTCTATCTTTCGTGCATCGGGAAGCTCGGCTTTCCGACGGAGTTTTCGCATTCCGACATTCTGTTCTGCGGATATTACGGCTACGGCAATCTCGGGGATGAATCGTCGCTCGAATGCCTGATCTCGGCGGTGCGGCGCGAGATCCCCGACGCGAGGCTGACGGTGCTTGCATCCTCTCCCGCAGAATTTTCCGAACGCTTCGGAGTGCGCGCCGTTGACCGTATGTCATTCTTTTCGGTCATGCGCGAGATACGGAGAGCCAGGGTTTTCGTTTTCGGCGGCGGTGGACTTCTGCAGGATGCCACGAGCCGCCGCAGCCTCCGCTATTACACGCACGTTCTTTCGGCGGCATCAAAGCGGTGCCGCACCTTCGTTTACGCGAACGGGATAGGACCGCTTGAGCGCCGCGGCTCGCGGCAAAGCGTGATGCGCGCGCTCGGCGGAGTCGAAGATATCAGCGTGCGCGACGGACTGAGCGCGTCGTTTCTTTCCGAGCTCGGGCTTGAAAAGGATCGCTTCAGGCTCGGCGCCGACGGCGCTTTTATGATGATGCCCCCGGATGAGGCATCGGTCGCATCGGTCGGAGAAAGAATCGGGCTTCGCCGCGGAGAGGGATATTTTGCGGTCTCGCTCCGTCCGCTCGGCGGCTGCGGGGGAGATTTCGACAGCCGTATTTCCCGCGCGGTGCGCGATGTCTCGATAAAGACCGGGCTGTCACCCGTGATAGTCCCGATGCAGGGCGGCGAGGACAGAGCGCTTTGCGAGAGAATATGCGCGTTGTCGGTCGGGTCGGCTTATACGGCTCCGTTTTCGGATGCCGACAGCATTGCGGCGCTGTTTGCGGGAGCAGCCTTCACTGTCGGCATGAGGCTTCATTCGATTATATATTCCGCGTGCGTCGGCACTCCGGTGCTCGCGGTATCTTACGATCCGAAGATCGACGCGGCGTGCGCGTACCTCGGACTGCCCGCGCCTCTTTCCGCATTTACAGTCACTTCGGAGGAAATGCTCGCGTCGCTGCCCGAACTTTCGGAGAGCGTGCCGCGCGAACGCATCGCATACCTTCGCGGTCTTTGCGAAGAGGACTGCCGGAGGATAATCGGCGCAGTAAGGGAAGAACGAATTTCGGATAAAGAAAAAGCGCGCCGTCACGGGCGCGTCGGAGGATATGATGATATATACGGTTACATTTAATCCGTCGGTGGACTGCATACTTCACATCGGCGATGTGAAGTTCGGCGGTCTTAATCGCGCGTCAAAGGAAGAATTTTTCTTCAGCGGAAAGGGAATCAACGTCTCCACGGTGCTCCACCGCCTCGGAGCGGCAACCTCGGCGATCACGTTCGTCGGCGGATTCACCGGAAGCGAGACCGAGCGCGTGCTTTCCCCGGACGTTCCGCTCGACGTTATCAGGCTCGCCGAAGGATGCACGAGAATAAATGTCAAACTGAAAGCCCCCGACGGCTCGGAGACCGAGATCAACGCGCCGGGCGCGCCGATCGGCGAGGATGGGATGCGGAAGCTGTACGCTCGGCTTTCGGTGCTCGGGAGCGGGGATACGCTCGTGCTTTCGGGCAGCGTTCCTTCAGATGTCGGAACGAACGTGTATTCGGAGATATTCGCGTCGCTTGAGGGACGCGGCGTGAGATTCTGCGCCGACGCGGCGGGAGCTCTTCTCCGCGGCGCGCTGAGCCGCGGTCTGTTCGTCATAAAGCCGAATGTCGCCGAGCTCGAGGAGACGCTCGGGCGGAGCGTAAACGGCGAGGCGGAGATATGCCGCGCCGCACGGGAGCTTCAGCGGATGGGAAGCGAGTATGTGCTCGTCACGGCGGGTGCCGACGGCGCGTATCTCTTTGCCCCGGGGGACAGAGCATATCATGCATCGGTTCCGTCGGGTGAGGTCATTGCAACGATCGGCGCGGGAGACAGCACGCTCGGCGGATTTCTCGGCGGATTTGATTCCGGACTCGGCGAGGCGGAATCTCTTCGCCTTGCCGCCGCCTGCGGCACTGCCACGGCGCGCTCCGTATGGCTTGCATCCCGCGAAAAGATCGAGGAGACGCTCGGCATGGTCACGGTGCACGAGCTTTGATACCGCGTGAAGGCGGCGAGCGCATTTCGCGCAATCTGCAAACTGCGGTACAAAAAACGGACAGCAAATTCCGGAGGATCCGGGCGGTCAATGCCGCCGATCCTTCACGGATGCTGTCCGTTTCTTAATTATAGCTTGACGTGATTCCGAGGTATTCCTCAAGGCAAAGACCGCTTTCGGTGACGGCTTTGGCGTTTTCCTTCCCGATGTACCGGACGTGCCACGGCTCATAGATATACCCGGTGATGCTTTCCTTTTCCTTCATATATCTTATTATAAAGCCGTATTTCCAGCAGTTTGCCGCAAGCCATTTTCCCTCGGGCGTGTCGCCGAAGGAGGTGTAGAGCGAATTGAGGTCAAGCGCCATGCCGCTCTGATGCTCGCTGTGTCCGGGACGCGCCGAGTATGTGTCGGCAAGCGCGGCGCCGTCGCGCGCGACGTAATCGTTGTAGATGATCTTCTGATCGATGTACGAGCGGAATCCCGATTTGCACCAAAGGCTGATCCCGTCTGCGGCAGCGGCGGACTGCATTTCCCAGAACGCGCGGTTCGTCTCGTCCGTAAGTCCGCCGGGATAGTAGGATTCGGGTAGAGGGTACGTTTTGTTCGCAATCAGTATCCCGCCGACGTATGTCACACCGTCGATCCGCTCAATGTCGTAGCCCTTGGAGGTCTTTCCGAGATATTCGCTGCCGCCGTTTGTCTCCTGCGGATTTTCATTCCCCGTCGTGACCGGCGGCGTGCTTTCGGCAGTCTCCGTATCGGCAGTTTCGACGGGGACAGTGGTTTCCGCAGGCACGGTCGTTTCCGCGGGCTCCTCCGATGTGCTGTCGGAGGTGCTTTCGGTATCCGCCGTGCTTTGCGATACCTCCGGAACGCTTTCCGTTCGGCTCTCCCCTTCATCATCCGTGCGGGGGCGCACAAAGCGGCAGGCGGCAAGCACCGCGAGACATATGAACGCAGTGCAGATCACGCAGACTGCAAACACGGGGGAAGAAGAGCTCTTTCTTCTTCGGTTATTTCTTTTCTTCTTTTTCATCGGTATCTTTTGTGTTTCCATCGGCGCTGCCGTCGGCATCGCCGTCCTTTTTGCCGGCATCGCTCCGATCCTTGCCGTTTTGCGCTTTGCCTGCATTCATGTCGTTTATCGACACCGCAACGGTGTGCTTTATCTGAGACCACTCAACCTTGCGGAACAGAGCGGCGATCGATATCGGGATGTAGGTGAACATGAAGAGCGGGAAGGTGAAGAACGATTTTATCTTTCTTCCTTTCGTGGTGAGGATCTTGTTCCACTCCGTAACTCCGGTGATCACACCGATCGCAAAGTACATTATGTACATGACCGCGACGGTCATGGCAAGCGCACCCCAGAAAAGCCCGACATGGGGGTCTTTTGTGCAGATCGCAACGATGAGGGTGATCACGTTGTAGAAGAATCCGATCACCGAGAGGAATATCGCGGGCATGGTCGTCATGGTCATGTCGAATGCGGAGAATCCGCCTTTTCCGCCGATGCTCTTCATGAGCCGTCCGCCGTAATTCATGAATACCTGAAGATATCCCTTCGCCCATCTGAGACGCTGCTTCCACGACTGCGAAAACGTCTCGGGCTGTTCGTCGTAAAGCATTGCGTCCGCAGCGTATGCGATCTTTTCTCCGTTTATGATGTTGTCCACGGAGAATTCGATGTCCTCGGTGAGAAGGAAGTGCTTCCAGCCGTCGTTTTTGTTGATTATATCGCGGTGAACCATGAAGCCCGTGCCCGATACCGCACAGCTTGTGCCGAGAATCATGCGGGGATTGTTGAGGTAGACCGCTTCGCGCAGGAACCAAAGCGCATATCCGGAGGAAATCCAGTTCGTACCGTAGTTCTTTGAATTACGGTAGCTTGTGATGATCCTGTGCCCGGCGGAGAATACGTGGTTCATCTCCGTCATGTAGTTCTCGTCGAGCAGGTTATCCGCGTCGAGGATCAGATAGGCGTTGTAGTACTCTTTTCCGTAATCTTCGAAGATCTTGTGGAAGAGATAGTTAAGCGCATGCCCCTTTCCGACCTTTTCGGTCGAAAAACGCTCGTACACGATGGCTCCGGCTTCGCGCGCACGCTCCGCCGTGTCGTCGGTGCAGTTGTCCGCGCAGACGAACGTGTCGATCAGCTCGGCGGGGTAATTCTGCTTTTTGATGCTGTCGATCAGATTGTGTATTACGTCGCGCTCGTTACGGGCGGAGATTATCACCGCATAACGGTTTCTGTTGTCGGAGGTGTATTTCTTCGGCTCTTTGATCAGCGCGATCAGAATGTATATGAACTGATATGTGTAGCATACCGTGAAGAAGATCGCAAGGATCAAATTTACAATGAGCAGATCTTTCATTTTATGAAAACCTTTCGGCATATATCTTGTTTGTGAAGCGATGCAGCAGCATCTGCATAAGTCCCGCCGCCGCGTCCGCGCAAATAGCCCGCAACACTTCAAAATAATTATACACCATATGAGTTAAAGTGTCAAGTTTTGTTTGAACAGGGAAACGGCGGAGAGGTGTACGGAAAGGAGAAGGTCAGCGCCCGATCATGGTGAGGAATTCGGCTTCGCCTATTACGCGGACGCCGAGCGAGTTCGCCTTCGTGAGCTTTGAGCCCGCTTCCGCTCCCGCGATCACTGCGGACGTCTTTTTCGATACGCTCGACGACACCTTTCCGCCGCGCGCCTTTATCTCGGCGGAGGCTTCGTCGCGTGTCATAGAGGAGAGCGTGCCCGTCAGAACGAATGTCATGCCGTCGAAGTCCTGCGATACCTTCTCGGACTTTGCACCTTCGGTGACGACACCCGCTGCCTCAAGCGCATCGATCAGCGCTGCCGAGGACGGGAGCGAGAAAAACGCCGCCGCGCTTTCCGCGGTGATCTCGCCTATATCAGGGACGGCGGCAATGTCTTCGGCACTTGCCGAAGCTATTGCTCGTATCGACCCGAATTCGGAAATCAGCGCCTCGGCGGCTCCCGCTCCGATGTGGCGTATGCCGAGCGCGAACAGCAGCCGCGCGCCGCCGCGCGTCTTTGATTCGTTTATCGCCGCAATAATGTTCACGGCGCTTTTCTTGCCCATGCGCTCAAGTCCCTCGAGGTCTTCCTCTCTGAGAGAGTATATGTCCCCGACCGATGATATAAGCCCCTTTTCGATAAGCTGAGATACAAGCTTTTCGCCCATGCCCTCGATGTTCATCGCACCGCGCGACACGAAATGCTCGATGCGGCGCTCGCGCTGAGCCGGACATTCGGGATTCAGACAGCGCAGCGCACCGAGAGAGACGTTGCCGCTTTCCTCGTCGAATTCCGCTTCCTTATCGTAAAACAGCGGCTCGCCGCACGACGGGCATTTTTCGGGAAACGCAAAATCACGCTCCGCACCCGTGCGCTTCTCCGGGACGCTGCGGATTATCTCCGGTATTATGTCGCCCGCCTTGCGGACGACGACCGTGTCGCCGATCTTCAGATCGCGCTCCCTGATTATATCGATGTTGTGCAGCGTCGCACGGGATACCGTTGTCCCCGCAAGGCGCACCGGTTCAAGCTCGGCAGTGGGGGTCAGCGCGCCCGTGCGCCCCGGCTCAAACGTGATGTCGAGAAGCACGGTCTCCTTCTCCTCGGGCGGGAATTTGTATGCGACTGCCCATTTCGGCGTGCTCGTCCCCTCTCCGGCGATCTTTCTCATTTCGAGGGAATCCACCTTTACGACCGCCCCGTCAATGTCATATTCCAGCACGGCGCGCTTTTTGCCGATCTTCTCGACCTCGGCAATCACCTCTTTTGCGGTGTGCGCGATTTTATAGCTTATAACGGGGAATCCGAGATCGCGCAGATTGTCGATTGAGGCACTGTGGTATTCTTCGTCCCGATCTCCGTACTGAAAGTTGAATACGAATATATCAAGTCCGCGCTTTGCCGTGACCTTCGGATCGAGCTGGCGGAGCGAGCCCGCCGCGGCATTTCTCGGATTTGCGAATACCTTTTCACCGTTTTTCTCGTTTTCGGCGTTGATCCTGAAAAACGTCGCCCTCGGCATGTATACTTCGCCGCGCACGCAGAAATTTCCGCCGTACGCGACCTCCTTCGGCAGCGACGCAATCGTGCGTGCGTTTTCGGTGATGTCCTCACCGACTTTCCCGTCGCCGCGCGTGGCGGCACGGATAAGTTTTCCGCCTCGGTATTCGGCGGCGACGGAAAGACCGTCGATCTTAGGCTCGACGGTAAAACGCACGCTGTCGCCGAGCGTCTCCTTCATCCGCCGAACGAAATCCTCAAGCGATTCGCGGTCGAATACGTCCGTGAGGCTTCCGAGGGGAACGCGGTGCGTGACCTTCGAGAATTTCTCCGACGCTTTTCCGCCCACGCGGTGGGTCGGCGAATCCGGAGAATCAAGCTCCGGAAAAGCAGCCTCGATCGACCTAAGCTCTTCGAACATCGCATCGTATTCGAAATCGGAGATCTTCGGCGCGTCGCTGTTGTAATACAGGTCTGAATTTTCGGCGATCTGAGCGCGCAGCCACGCGGCACGCTCGGCGGCGTTGTTTCTTTCCATTTATATTCCTTTCGGGAGGATGTCTTCCTCTCTGAAAATTTCGCTTTCTTCGGTATTATATTATATCACCCGAGGCACGAAAATTCAACGGGGCATATAATATAGTGTGAAATAAAATTGCCGGAGCGTGTCCGGAGAAGGTACGGTGAAGCCGATGAACACACATTCTTTCGGAATACTCGGCGGCGACAGCCGCTTTCTGTATCTTGCAAGGTATCTCGGGGAGAGGGGATATTCCGTGCGTGCGTTTGTACGCCGCAGCGGAGATGCGGGAGCGGACGGGGTCAATCCCGCCCGGTTCTGCACATCACTGCGCGAGTGCGCGGAGTGTACCGACCTCGTGCTTCCGCTTCCCGCTTCCTCCGACGGGGCAAATCTTTCTTTTCCGCCGGACGGCGGGAAAATCCCGCTGAATACGGTGTTTGCCTCCGTTAAAAAGGGCACGAGGGTATTCGCCGGATGCTGTTCGAGATACATTGCCGATCTCGCGCGCGACGCCGGGGCGGTGCTGTACGATTATTATACTTCGGAAGAGCTTCTTTATAAAAACGCGCTTCTCACCGCGGAGGGCGCGCTTTTCGAGATATCCTCGGCAGTGCGCAGACCGTTTCTCGGCCTCGGCGTTACGGTGTTCGGATACGGCAGGATCGCCTCCCTTCTTACGCGCAGACTTGTGCTTCTCGGAAGCCGCGTAAATGTCGTATGCCGCAGCGAAAAAGCACGCGCCGCCGCTTGGGCGGACGGAGCACGGGCTTTTTCCTTCGGAGAAAGCGCCGCTCTCGCACCCGAAACGGAATGCGCGGTCAATACCGTTCCCGCATGCGTCATCGGGGAAGATTTTCTTTCCGCAATGGATTTTCACACGCCGGTGCTGGAGCTCGCGTCATCCTTCGGCACCGATTCCGCCGCCGCGGAAAGGTACGGGATAACGGTAAAGCGCGCAGCCGGACTTCCGGGAAAGTATTTTCCCGAGAGCGCCGCGGCGGTAATCGGCGATGCGATTCTCGCCGTGCTGTGACCGATGCGGCGCCGCGGTTTTGTAAAATGAGCAGAAAAGAAAGGCAAGGTCACTGAAAAATGATAGGATACGCAATGTGCGGCTCTTTCTGTACACATTCGAAAAGCCTTCGGGCTCTCGGCTCAATCGTCGGGGAAGGCTGGGACGTTCTCCCCGTGATGAGCGAATGCGTATGGGATACCGATACCCGCTTCGGAACGAGCGAAGAGCTTAAAAAGCGGGTAACGGAGCTTGCCGGATGCGAAATAATACACACGGTAAAGGAAGCGGAGAGGCTCGGACCGGAGATCGCGCTTGAATATATGATAATCGCTCCCTGCACGGGGAATACGCTCGCCAAGCTCGCCTGCGGGATAACGGATACGGCGGTATGCATGGCGGCAAAGGCACACATGAGGTCGGAGCGCCCTCTTCTGATCGCGCTTGCTTCAAATGACGCGATATCCGCCAACCTCGGAAACATCGGCAGGCTTCTTATGAGAAAGAACGTGTTTTTTGTTCCGATGCGGCAGGATGCCCCGATCGAAAAGCCGTTTTCGCTTGTCGCGGATTTTTCGCTTGTCGGAAGATCGTTTGCGGCAATGCGCGAGGGAAAGCAGCTTCGCCCGCTCTTCAATTGACAGGCAGGAATTTTTGGTGTATAATACCTTTACGGCGCGCCGTACGCACGTTTTTCGAAGCGCGCCTTCGGAAGCATCACGGGGTTTGCCGCAGCCTGTCTTGTAAGGGGTATTGTACATTATGGTTGATCTTCTCGATCTTCAGAAAAAATTTATTCTCGCACATCTCGGCGAGGGTGACTGCGCCGCCGACTTCACGATGGGAAACGGTCACGATACGCAGTTTCTGTCAATGACGGTCGGAGAGCGCGGTCATGTCTTTGCTTTTGATATACAGGAGAAGGCGCTCGTCTCGACGAGAGAGCGCCTTGCCTCTTCCGGATGCCCGGAGAACTATACGCTGATCCATGCGTCGCATCACCTGATGCGCGATTACATCGACCGACCGATAAAGGCGGGAATGTTCAACCTCGGCTATATGCCGGGAAGCGGAAACAAAGCGCTTACCACAATGCGCGAAACGACACTTCCCGCGGTCGAGGCGGCGATATCCCTTCTCGGAGAAGACGCGATACTTCTCATCGCCGTTTACCCCGGACATCCCGAGGGCCGCGCCGAGGGCGAGGAGATCGAGCGGTTTCTTTCGTCGCTGTCGCGCTACGTCTACTGCACGGCGAAATTCTGTATGCTGAATTCGCCGGACAGCCCGTATTTCATGATCGTCGAAACAAAAGCGTCAAAAAAGCGAAACGGATGAATTCAATCGCATCGAATGAGGCAAACTTTTCCCGAGAGCACCGCAGCTGCGGCGAATTCGGATCGAAGGAGAGATTATATGAACGGAAATAACGGCGAACGCGGATGGGCAAGACCGGAGGGCGCGGGGCATTACGAAGAAAGGCGCGGCGCACCTTCCGGGTATCGCGGCGAACCGGGAAGGCGAAATTCCGCACTCGGCGGCAGACTGATACTTTTTCTCGTGCTTTTCCTGCTTCTTGCGGGAATATGCGCGGCGCTGTTTGCGGTTTATTTTTTCAGCACGCCCGATAAAATCGGCTCTTCAATGAAATATACCTACGGCAGGGAAAGCGTCAGGGTGTCGGAGAAAAACGCTTACCGCGGCGGAAAGCTCTACGTTTCGTTTTCGAGGATCGCCGATATGGCTTTGATGTCGAAGACCGGGGACTCGTCCGAGATGAGATTCATCCTTGCCGACGGCGCATCGGACTCCGCCGGAACGGGCAATGAGGAATACGTTTCCTTCAAGGCGAACGATGCCGACTGCACGGTATCCGGCACGAAAATACGCCTTTCGGGAGACTGCGTTTTTTCGTCGGGCGAGGTGTTTGTCCCGGCTGATTTCGTCACCGAATACATGGACGGGATCACGGTTGAAGCGGACAGCGCCAAAAGGACCGTTAAAATAAGCAGGAACAAAACCGAGGAGACAGACGCGGACGGCAAGTTCACCGACGCGGCTGTGACGTTTACGCTGAAAGCCTCGCTTGCCCCGTCAAAGCTTTCGGGAAATAACACCTCGGACACTGCGGGAACGGGAAATGTGAAAAAGGACATCGAGGTGACGTTTGCCACCGATCTATCGGAGTACGAAAAGTATATGACCGCCGACTCTGACGAATACCTCGTGCTTGTGAACAGACAGAACACCGTCGATGCGTCGCTTTCACCGTCCGATCTCGTCGATGTGCGCGATACAAGAAGCGACCGCTCCGCGCGAAAGATGCGCGAATATGCGGAAAAATCTCTCGAGGCGATGTTCAATGAGATGCGCGCCGCGGGATATACCGATGTATCCGTGACGAGCGCGTACCGCTCCTACGATGAGCAGAAGAACCTTTACGCGGGCTACGTCACATCCGAGATGTCGCGCGATCCGTCGCTCACCGAGGAGGCGGCGCGAGCGGTCGTTGACACCTATTCGGCGCGCGAAGGTACGAGCGAGCATCAGACGGGACTTTGCTGCGATATGCACAACCTGCCCGGAGCGGATCAGGCTTTTGCAAATGAGGCGGTGTATTCGTGGCTTGAGGAAAACGCGTGGAAATTCGGCTTTACCGAGAGGTTCCCGAAAAACAAAACGGAGATCACCGGATATTCGTATGAGCCGTGGCATTGGCGTTTTGTCGGACGTGCCGCCGCATACGAGATGAAGCAGCGCGGCATGTGCCTCGAGGAATATGTCGAATATAAAAACAAATAATTGCATTTCGGCAGTGAGGGCGGACAGACCCTCACTGTTTTTTGCAAAAATATATACTTTTTTAATAAATCATGTTGCATTCGGAAAAAGTATCTGTTAAAATTGTATCATCGTATTTTTTATTTTCCCCCGAAAGGAAAACGACGAATGAAGAAAATCATCTCCCTCGCGCTGTGCTGCATGATCGCCGCGTCGGCTTTTGCATCATGCGCACAGACTCCGGTGAAGAACTATTCGCCGAAGATCACCGTTTCCTCGTCCGAAGCGGATACCTACGCTTCGTGGCTGACAAAGCGCCTCGGAGATTCGCTTGAAAACAGCGTTTATCTCGCGCTCGGCAATGATTCCGGGATCGATCTATCGAACTTCGAGAACGACGGATACGTTATCCGCACCGACGGAGCTTCCACCGTGATCGCAGGCAAGACCGCGACGGGGCTTGATATGGCGGTGCGCAAGTACGCGAACGAGGTTGATGCCGGCAGAGCCGACGCGCTCGACATCGCGTACCACGAAGGAAACCGCATTGACGAGCTTCGTCTCGCGGGAACGAACATTGCCGAATACGCGATCGAGTACCCGGCGGAGCATAACGAGAACATGCTCTACGCGATATCGCAGTTTCAAATGCTTATAAAGAAGGCAACGGGAGTAGAGCTTTCCTCCTCCGAGGGGATCACGAAGCGCGAACACGCGATCGAATTCCGCCATTCCGACGACGCGGCGCTGAGAGACGACGGCTACCGCTACTTCTTCGAAGGCTCACGCCTTGTGATCGAGGGCGCGGTCGCCCGAGGCTGCATGTACGGCGCGTGGTTCTTCCTTGAGAAGGAGCTCGACTGGCGCTCTCTCACCTACGGAAACAGCTATCTCCCCGAGGCAAAGCTCATCGACGTGAGCGCCGACACCGAGGAGGAAACGACTCCGATCCTTGACCTGTACACGGACTATCTCTGGGGATACGGCGGAAACTTTGCAACCGATGCGCGCGACACGTCAAATTCGGCTCAGTTTTCATACGGCGTAAACATCGCACATGCCTGCCACGGACTCCAGGGTTCGCGGTGGGGCGGCGTGGAGTATGTCGCATGGCATCAGATATGCTACACCGATGAGGATCTGCGAGCAAACATCCGCGACAGCATCGAGAACCACATCGCCTCCCGTCTTGCCGGCGGTCATGAGATAGGAAAAGAGCTCCGATATATCGATGTTTCCCAGGGCGACAACGGGTACTACTGCCACTGCACGGAATGCATGAAAATCATCAAGGAAGAGGGCGCGACTTCGGGCGCGGTGGTCCGCTGGGCGAACACTCTCGAGGAAGAGATAAGCGAGACCTACGACGGAATAATGTATCTCATCTTCGCGTACATGGGAACTCAGCCGCCCTGCAAGACCGCTCCGAACGAGCATGTTTCCGTCACCTTTGCAATGAACGGAACATGCGCGAACCACGCGCTCGATATGAAAGACTGCAACGAAAGAGGAGATCTCTATGCGGTTACCGACCTGCCGATCATAAACAACGACAATTTTGCCGACTGGGTTCGCGGTTGGTGCGCTCTTTCCGACAACATCGTTATATGGTACTACTCTCTCGACACCCATGTGCAGGCGTATACGATGCTCGACGTTGTGTATGACGATATCATGTTCTTCAAGGAATGCGGAGTGCGCGGACTTTTCGTTGAAGCGGAAACTAAAGGACTCGGCTTGCAGTATGTCATGACGGATATCATCTACAAGATGAATTGGAATCCCGATATGACCGAAGAAGAATTCGACGTCACGCTCGACAGTATCCTCGAGCAGGATTTCGGCGAAGGCTGGGCATACATCCGTGAATACCTCGACGGAACTCTGAACAAGGCACAGGACATCGCGGATCAATGCTGGAACTGCTGGGGATACATGACGCTTAATGCGATAGGTCAGTATGACAACGCCTTTATTGCAGAGCAGTTCGATAATTCCGTATGGCTTCTCGAAAAGGCAGCCGGAATGGCTCTGAACGCACGTCAGCAGCGCAATGCCGAATTGCTTATGGTCCACATGCTCTACGAGGGGTGCTTCTCATCCTACTTCAAGGCTTACGACGAGGGCGACACCGCGCGCATTGCGGTGCTCGACGAGAGATATAACAAGATGGTAAAGATACTCGACTCCTGCGGACTCGGCACGGACGGTCTCAACTTTGCCAATATTTCGATACGCAGAACTCTCGAGGAATCGGCATGGCTCGATTGGGCTTCCATGCGCGACGAGCTCCCGAAGGGTGAAACTCAGCGCCCCGCGCCCGAGAAGTACGCGGACGCATAACAATAAGCACTTGTATTGCGAATAAAATATCAGGCAAACACAGCCGCAGGAAATCCTGCGGCTGTGTTTTTTATATTCGAAAGGTGCACGCCTTTTTCGTCAGCGCGCAATGCGCCGCAAAAAAGCGGATACATGCGATATAAGCGGTGCGGTAAAACACCTTCAAGCATCGGAAAATCCGGTGTGCTCGGATATCACGGAGAAACTCACTCGCCCGTCCGCGCTTTTGTTATCCCTTCACGGTGACGATAAAGCCGTCGATGTTGTTTCCGGATATTTCATATTCCGAATTTTCCGGAACGGGAACGTCCGTCGTATCTCCGGCGCTTGCTTCAACGTAATATATCACCGCCGAGAACGTGCCGCCCGCCGGGAAAGTCTCCGATTCTTCGACCGTGCCGTTCTGACCGTACACGAGATATTTGCGCCCGTAGGCGAATCCCTTAAGGTAATCTGTGTATTCCTCGAGGCACAGCTCCTTATCGTTCATTATTTGCGCATGGGGCACTCCGACGTATCGGTAATGCCACGACTCATACGAAATCTTCGTTATTTCCGCCTTGGCATCCGGGTATCGGAGCACAAAGCCGTAGTCGTCCGCGTTCTCCTCAAACCAATCGCACGCGGGATAATCCGCGAGATAGTAGCTCGTTCCGTCGGAAAGATAGACCGTGAGGTCCATCGCAAGTCCCGTGTGATGCTCACTGTAGCCGGGGGTTGCGACGTATTTCGCCGCCTCCTCCGCGCCCTCCGTCTCAACTCGGTCGCGGTATATGCGCTGCTGTGATTCAAAGCTTCGGAATCCGCTGACCACCATGATATCTCCGCAGGAGGTGCGGGAAAAGAAATCGTCCATCACGCGGTTGAACTCCTTCGTCACATGGAGCGCCATCTGCGTTTCGGTGTTGCTCACCTTGTAGCTCTTCGTCTTATTCCCGTAGACAGCCGTTATATCGTTGTCCTCAGGGAAGGTGTACGGATAAAGATAGTTCACGAGAATAAGATCTCCCCTGTGAATCTCCTCATTCTGCACCGTCTTTTTCGTAAAGCCGTCAAGCTTCGTATAGCTCTGCGCAGTGCCGCCGACAGGGGTTGCCGCGGTCACGTCCGAAATGTTTTCGGGAATACTCACATCGGTGTTTCCGTGCCGTCTTCCGCTCAGCGTGACCGCGCAGATCAGCACTATCACGGCAAATATCAGCACAAGCAGCAGCACCGCTATATTCGGGTGCCACGAGCGGTGTCTCGTCCGACGTATCGGATTGCGCCCACCGCGCCTCGGACGGGGTGCGGCGCCGTTTTCGCCGTTCGGATTTTCTCCGTACTGCGCGCCGTACCGGGGATCCCGACGGTCTGCATCACGGCGGTCAGTGTTCCGGTGCTCCGGATTTCTCGGGTCGTAGTTCATGTCCTGCCTCCTGTTCTTCGTTCGGTATACACGCGAGATTTAAGAAATACGCCCCCGTGCGCATGTCTCGGCATTCGTCACGGGGGTGTCGTTTAATTTTAAAGTGCGTCTTTTCTCGAGAGGTTTATTCTGCCTCTCTCATCTGTGCCGAGGTACTTAACTCTCATCATGTCGCCGACCTCGCAGACATCCTCGACCTTCTCGGTGCGCTCCTTCGCGAGCTTGGAGATGTGAACCATTCCCTCCTTGCCGGGGGCGAACTCGACGAATGCGCCGATTGGGATTATGCGGGTAACACGACCCTCATAGATCGCGCCCACCTCGGGCTCGAACACGATACCTCCGATGATGGTGCGTGCAGCCTCGATCGCGTTCTTGTCGAAGGACGAAATGTAGATTGAGCCGTCCTCTTCGATATCGATCTTTGCGCCGGTGTCCGCAACAATCTTCTGAATGACCTTCCCGCCGGAGCCGATAACCTCACGGATCTTCTCAACCGGAATCTTCATCGTGGACATCTTGGGAGCGTAGGGGGATACTTCCTTGCGCGGCTCGGGGATCGCACGGAGAAGAACCTCGTCGATGATGTAGTCGCGTCCCTTATGAGTTACGCTGAGCGCTTCCTTGATGATCTCGGGAGTAAGTCCGTCGATCTTGAGGTCCATCTGAATGGAAGTGATTCCCTTGTGAGTTCCGGCGACCTTGAAGTCCATGTCGCCGTAGAAGTCCTCAAGTCCCTGAATGTCGATCATCGTCATCCAGCGGTCTCCCTCGGTGATAAGTCCGCAGGAAATTCCCGCAACGGGAGACTTAATCGGCACGCCCGCATCCATAAGAGCGAGGGTCGAGCCGCAGACAGATGCCTGCGAGGTGGAGCCGTTTGAGCTTACGACCTCGGAAACGAGGCGGATCGCATAGGGGAACTCCTCAACGGAGGGAAGAACGGGAACGAGCGAACGCTCGGCAAGCGCGCCGTGCCCGATCTCGCGGCGTCCGGGGCTTCTTGTGCTCTTTGCTTCGCCGACGGAGTAGCCGGGCATATTGTACTGGTGCATATAACGCTTCTCGGTCTCTTCGCCGATGCCGTCAAGAAGCTGAGCGTCGCTGAGCGTACCGAGGGTTGCGAAGGTCATGACCTGAGTCTGACCGCGTGTGAATACCGCGCTTCCGTGAACGCGGTTCATAAGTCCGACCTCTGCCGCGAGCGGGCGGATCTGATCCATGCGGCGTCCGTCAACGCGCTTTCTGTCGTCGAGGAGCCAGCGGCGGACTACATACTTCTGGATCTTGTAGAGGATCTCGTCGAGCATGACATGGGTTGCGGGGTCTCCGCCGTCAAACTCGTTATAAACCTTCTCGTAGATGGGAGCCATTCTCTCATCGCGGATGTTCTTGTCGTCTGTGTCGAGCGCGACGCGGACATCGTCGATGACAAGCGCCTCGATCTTCTCATAGAGATCGTGGTCAACCTCACATGAAGGATACTCAAACTTCGGCTTGCCGACTGCCGCGATGATCTCGTTTATGAATACGAGAAGCTTCTTTATCTCGGAATGAGCAAGCATGATCGCGTCGTACATATCCTCATCGGATACTTCCTTCGCGCCTGCCTCGATCATGACAACCTTCTTCTCGGAAGCCGCAACGGTAAGCTCGAGACAGCTTCTCTCACGCTGCTCGGAGGTCGGGTTCACAATGAAGCCGTCTTCCTCGGTCATGCCCATGAACACGCCGCCGATAGGTCCGTTCCACGGAATATCGGAAATGGAAAGGGCGATGGACGCACCGATCATTGCGGTAATCTCGGGAGAGCAGTCATGATCGACCGCCATAACGGTGAGGTTGAGGTTTACGTCGTTGCGCAGATCCTTCGGGAAAAGCGGACGGATCGGGCGGTCGATGACGCGGGAGGTGAGGATAGCCTTTTCGGAGGGGCGTCCCTCACGCTTGAGATATCCGCCGGGGATGCGGCCGACCGCATACATTCTCTCTTCGAAATCGACGGACAGCGGGAGAAAATCGATGCCGTCGCGGGGACGTGCGGAAGCGGTGGCGCAGCAAAGAATCGCGGTGTCGCCGTAGCGCACAAGGCAGGAGCCGTTTGCAAGTCCTGCGAGCTTGCCGGTCTCGACTACGAGAGGACGTCCGGCAAAGTCCGTTTTAAACGTCTTGTAATTTTCAAACATACAGTTCTTCCTTTTCGTTTTTATTTTTCGCAAAAGGAGATTTAGCACTTAAATGCGCGTCCGTTCGGAGCACGGAGGACGGGCGTACATTTAATTGCTAAATCCTCCCCTGCGTTCTGTACTGATCTTAAAAGTAAACCGCGGCGGACGGAACCGTCCGCCGCGGCGTGATTTCACCTGCGGTTTCCCGCCCTTACTTTCTTATGCCGAGCTTTTCGATTATCGCGCGGTAACGCTCAATGTCAACCTTCTGAAGATATCCGAGAAGATTGCGGCGGTGTCCGACCATCTTGAGAAGACCGCGGCGGCTGTGGTGATCCTTCTTGTTGGTCTTAAGATGCTCGGTAAGGGTGTTGATCCTGTGGGTAAGGATTGCGATCTGAACCTCGGGGGATCCGGTATCGCCCTCGTGAGTCTTGTACTGCTCGATAATTCTTGCTTTTTCTTCCTTGGTAATCATTTTTTTCACCTCAAATTATATTTGCACCGTCCGTCTGAGTAAGCGGCGGGTGAAAAACCGCTCGGCGGTCCTTTATCCGCAAACCCGGACGTCGCTGCTTCGTTGTATTATATCATAAATATTTTCGTTTGTAAAGGGGAATTTTAAATTTGAAGCGCACGGGAGCATTTTTTCCTTCATTTTATGTGTTTTTGCGACATATTTCGGTGCCGTACGTTAAAGCGGATACCGTAATTTTGCACCGTGCTCATTTTTTACATTTTGTTTACGGGTTGAACGGCGATTTATGATATAATACGCAATGGTTGTCCGCATCGAAGCCGAAAGCCCAAAATACGGCGTGATGCGCTCCGATGCACGAAAAAGAAAGGTGGCAGTGTATGCCGATTACCGACTTTCTCACTATGATCACCGAAAATCCGATGCTCGCGGTATCCGCGCTGCTGACGCTCGGCGTTATCCTCGTAAACGGATGGACCGACGCGCCGAACGCGATCGCAACCTGCGTTTCCACGCGGGCAATCGGTGTACGCAAAGCGATCGTCATGGCGGCGATCTTCAACTTCTTCGGAGTTCTCGTGATGACCGCAATCAACGCCTCGGTCGCCATGACCATATACAACATTGCCGATTTCGGAAACGATGCGCGCCTATCACTGATCGCGCTTTGCGCTGCTATGTCGGCAATCGTCATCTGGGCGGTCGCCGCGTGGTATTTCGGGATCCCGACAAGCGAAAGCCATGCGCTCATCGCGGGAATAACGGGTGCGGCGGTTGCGATACACGGCAATTTTTCAGGCATAAACGCTTCCGAATGGGGAAAGGTCCTATTCGGGATCGTGCTCTCGACACTTCTCGGCTTTGCGTTCGGATTTCTCTCGTCAAAGCTTACCGTTCTCCTGTTCCGCGACAGGAACCGTATGAAATCGGAGAAATTCTTCTCGGGCGCGCAGATCGCCGGAGGAGCGGCAATGGCGTTCATGCACGGGGCGCAGGACGGTCAGAAATTCATGGCGATATTTCTCCTCGGCGCATCGTTCGCCGGCGGACATACCGACACCGTGATGTTCACGATCCCGCTGTGGCTCATGATCATGTGCTCCGCCGTCATGGGGCTCGGCACCTCGATCGGCGGATACAGGATAATCAAATCCGTCGGCATGGATATGGTCAAGCTCAAGCCTTATCAGGGATTTGCGGCTGACTTTGCCGCCACGCTGTGCCTGCTTCTCTCGTCTCTCACGGGACTTCCCGTCAGCACGACCCACACAAAGACTACCGCCGTCATGGGTGTCGGGGCGGCGCGCCGCCTCGGCAACGTAAATTGGAGCATCGTAAAGGAACTTATACTGACGTGGGTATTCACCTTCCCCGGCTGCGGCCTCCTCGGATACCTCACGGCAAAGCTGTTTCTTCTTATATTCGCCTGAAAAGGAGCTTTACAATGGCAAAAAACAGAAACGATTACTTTTCGCTCGCAGAAACTCAGGTTTCATACTGCGTTCGAGCCGCCGTGCTGCTCGAATGCATCTTCCGCGACTATTCCGCCGCCGAATCCTCCCTTCACCGCGAAAACATCCACGCGATCGAGCATGAGGCCGACGGTGTACACCACGATATCCTCACGCGGCTTTCGACAGAATTCATAACCCCGATAGATCAGGAGGACATTCTCCGGCTTGTGCAGATAATCGACGACGTGACCGACTCGCTCGACGAGGTCGTTCTCGAAAGCTATATGTTTCACGTCGATGTTCTGCCGGAAGGTGCGGATAGGCTTGCCGGAACGGTGCTGCGCTGCGTGAAGGCTCTCGCCGACGCGGTGCATGAGCTGCGGAATTTCAAAAAGCCCGCAAAGCTTCGCTCACTGCTCGTCGAGGTCAACTCGATCGAAGGCGAGGCGGACGCGCTTTACACCGAAGCAATACACACACTCTTCGGCTCCGACGCCGACACCAAAAGGCTGATCGGCGGTAAGGCGATTCTCGACTGTCTCGAGGACTGCTGTGATTTCTGCGAGCACGCCGCCGACGTGATAGATCAGATCATCATCAAAAACACCTGACAAATATATAATAAACAGAAAGGAGATGGTTTTACGGATCCGCTTCCCCGAAGCTGCAGCATTGTCCGAGCTCCCGCTCTGCCTTGCGCTGCCGTGCGCCGAAATCCGTCCGAGATCGGAAAATTCAGAATCTTTTCCGCGGATATAAACTGATACGGCGCAGTATTCGCAGACAAAAACAAAATCATAAAGAGGAGATCGGAAATGTCCAACATAATAAAACAGCTTGCGCTTCAGCTTTTTCTGATTCTGCTGAACGCATTTTTCGCCGCGACAGAGATCGCAGTGATATCACTGAACGAAAAAAAGATAAAGGCACGGGCGGAGGACGGCGACAAAAAAGCCGGACGCATGCTCAAAATGATCGAGGAGCCGACGCGCTTTCTCTCGACGATACAGATCGGAATAACGATCGCCGGATTTCTCGGTTCCGCATTCGCGGCGGATAGCTTTGCCGAGCGGCTTTCGCATTCGATCATAAACACCTTCGGCATTTCTCCCGAGGGCGCGGGAGCGGTGAACACGCTTTCCGTCATCGTGATTACGCTGATCCTTTCATTCTTCACGCTTGTGCTCGGCGAGCTCGTTCCGAAGCGTATTGCGATGCGCCACAAGGAAAAGCTTGCGGAGCTCGTGTGCGGCGTGATCTCGGGGCTTGCGGTCGCGCTGAAGCCGGTGATATGGCTTCTGACCGTATCGACAAACGGAGTGCTCCGTCTGATCGGGATCGATCCCCACGCGAAGGATGAGCCCGTCTCCGAGGAGGATATAGTGCTCATGCTTGACGCAGGCGCCGACGAAGGCACCCTGAAGCAGGACGATATAGAATACATAAAGAACGTGTTCAAGCTCGACCGTCTCAGCGCGGAGGACGTTATGACCCCGCGCAAGAATATTGTTTCGGTCTCCGTCGATGCGGACAGCGCGCAGATCGTGAAAACGATCGAAACCGAAGGATTTTCCCGCATTCCCGTGACCGGAGATGACGGAAAAGAGATCGTCGGCATACTTCACGCGCGCGATTACTTTCTGAAGAAGGACACGGCGGGATTTGAGCTGAGGGACATTCTCCGCCAGCCCGTGTTCGTGCCCGAATCGGTCCACCTCGACGTTCTGTTCCGCGATATGCAGAAGGATCACAACCACATGGTCATCGTCGCGGACGAATACGGCAGCACAGCCGGGATCGTGACGATGGAGGACATAATCGAGGAGATCGTCGGCGAAATATGGGATGAGCGCGACCGCGAGATCGACGAATTTTCAATGATCGCTCCGGGGCTTTACAGAGTTCTCTGCTCCGCATCGATCTCGGATTTCTGCGAATTCTTCTCGCTCGCGCACAAACCGGAAACCAACGCTTCGACCGTCAACGGATGGCTCACCGAAAAGTGCGGCAGGATCCCCGACGAGGGCGACGTGTTCAGCTATGAAAATCTCACTCTGAAGGTTACGAAATCCGACGGAATAATGGCAAATGAGGTCGCGGTCCGCGTAAACGACACCGCCGAAAAAAGCGCCGAGCTTCAGCGCTGACAGCTTCGGCGACCGTATGAGGGATTTCTCATTCCGCCGCAAAATCAATACGAATATCAACGAAATCAAACCGAATATCAAAAACGGGGACGCCAACGTCCCCGTTTTTTAATGTGCGTCCGCGATTCCCGCAAGGTCTCCAGACCGACGCTTCTTCACATCGGTCATGGGCTCCCCGACGGGCATTTCGCACGCTTATTTTTTCTTCTGCATGATCACCACAGCCTGCGATCCGAGCGAGTTGTACGCGAGAACGCAGTCATTTATCGGATACCCGGCAACTCCCGCCGAGCCGTAGGGATCGGCAAAATAGTACTTCTCCCTATCGTATCCGACGAACACCATGCAGTGCTCGTTAGCCGGATACAGAAATGTCTCCTTCCCGTCCTCCGACTACCATTGGAGAAGTCGGTCGATCTCCTCCATATGCACCGTGCCCCATATGCACACGGGAATGCCGCGGTCGATATACCGTTTTTTCAAATCGTTGAACGACATTCCGGTGACGTTTTTCGCGTAATATTCCTTCGGCAGCGCCTTATTCAGTGCGCGCACGATAACGGGTGAAAAGCATCCCCAGCCCTTGTCCTTCGAGCGCGGGTCTCCGGCATAGGCGTTTTTCGGATTCGGCCCGTAACGGCAGCCCCACCTGATCGAAACGCTTTCGCAGTCAAGATAATTATCGACAAATTCCTCCGGAGATACTTTTACTCCGTAAAAATTCAGAAGCATTGCGGCGGAAGTCGCCTCACAGCCGTTTGGAAGTATCCCCTCCTGCGAGAAATACGGCACCTCGATCATTTTCTTTTCTTCGGAATTCACCTTTACTTCGATGAAGCAGTCCTCAAAAATGTATTCGCATATCTTGCCGTCCGCCTTTTCCGTCGCGCCGTATTCTCCGTATATCGCGCTTGCAGAAGTAATGTAGTACTCAAGATTCATGCAGAACTGATCGTATATGCCGCCGAAAAAGGACCGACGTTCGTTCGAAAGAGGATTGTCCCCGCCGCCGCCCCAATAGGCGGCTTCATCCTGCGCGTAAGCGTCGTACTCTCCTTCGCCCTGCGATTTATCGTCATACTGCGCCCCGTCATAGTATCCGTACTTTTCGTCAACGGGGTCTCCGGCGCATCCGTACCATTCCTTTGACACACGGCGAAGCTCCTCGGGAAATGCCCCGCCCTCGTAAAGATACGAAGCGACATTATTCGACGCTTTCATGAGCGCCTCGTGAAACTTTTTCATGGCTTCATCGACGTCCCCGCCGGCGGCGGTGCCTTCGCCGTAATGAGGATAATCCGAAAGGAAGTAATTGTTCGAAAGAAGGATATTCTTCGAGAAAAGATTGTTTTTGTGAAGCTTGTCTATGATCACAAGCGATACCGCAAGCGCGCAGACAAGCACGACGATAATAACGGTCAGAACGACCGCCGCCGCATTTATCCTTTTGTGTTTTGCAACGTGTCTCATATTATCTCCGCCCGAACGCCGCGCGGACAACTCCGCCGAAACGTTATTTGCCGTATTCTCAGATATCATCTTATCATTCATCTTTAAACTGCGCAAGGATAAAATGTGAATAAACGGTTCTTTATTCCCGGACGCGGTACGGCGCGCCGTCAAAGTCCGCCGCAGGGCAGCATATCACTGCGTAAATTCCTCCGGAATGTCATATTCGGCAAACGCAAAACACTCTTCGCACCCAATACGTTTTATACAATTGCAGAATATCTTACGTGCCCGAAATACAAGCCTCCGCACGATCTCGTGCGTCTCCGGAATCATGAGGATTCCGGGGCACATACCGGGTGCGAAGGCTTCGTTGTTTACTTTTTCATCCCTTTTTCGTCCATGTGGACGGAATCAGCGCAAAGAGCAGCGGATATATCTCAAGTCTGCCGAGAAGCATCGTTGCGGAAAGCACGATTTTCGAAAATGCCGAATATCCCGAGAACGAGCCCATCGGACCGACAGCGCCGAATCCGGGACCGATATTGTTATAGCATGCGGCAACCGCCGTAAAGTTTGTTTCAAAATCAAACGGTTCAAGGCAGAGGAGAAGAAACACTGCAAAGTATATCACCATATATAGCGCAAAGTAAACGTTTACACCGTTAAGTGTCGTGTCGTCTACCTTCTTGCCCTCTATCCTGACGGCGGATACGGATCGGGGATGTATCATCTTCATAAACTCGCGCCGGATCATCTTTATCATCATGACGACTCTCGAAACCTTGAGTCCTCCTGCGGTCGATCCCGCGCATCCGCCGATAAACATCAGTATTAAGAGTATTCCCTTTGAGAGTCCGGGCCAGAGATTGAAATCCGCAGTGCTGAAGCCCGTCGTGGTCACAAGGGAAGCGACCTGAAAAGCCGATGCGCGGACGCTGTCAGGCAGATTGCCGTAGATGCTGTAAATATTCCCCGTGATTATCGAAACCGAGATCAGGCATATCGCAATATAGCACCACGTCTCCGTGCTCTTGAGCACCGATCTGAAGCGTCTCACCAAAAGCAGATAATAAATGTTGAAGTTTATTCCGAACAGGAACATGAACGCCGCAATGACCCACTGCAGATACGGGCTGTATGACGCAATGCTGTCTCCCTTTATGCCGAATCCTCCGGTACCCGCCGTTGCAAACGAGTGAAGCGCACTGTCAAAGAGGCTCATTCCTCCGCAGAGAAGCAGGATCATTTCAAGCACGGTCATCACGATGTAGATCAGATAAAGTATCTTCGCGGTCTGCTTCAGCTTGGGAACAAGCTTGCCCATAACGGGACCGGGCATCTCGGCGCGGAGTATGTGTATAGATCTGTCGCACACCGACGGAATGATCGCCATGATAAAGACAAGCACACCCATTCCTCCGACCCAATGCGTAAAGCTGCGCCAGAAAAGAAGTCCGTGACTCATGCCCTCAATATCCGTGAGCACAGACGCGCCCGTCGTTGTAAATCCGCTTACCGTTTCGAAAAACGCATCGGCGTAGGAGCGGACCTCGCCGCTCAGGACAAACGGAACCGCGCCGATCGCGGAAAGCGCAAGCCACGCGAGCGCAACAATGACGAAGCCTTCCTTTGCGTAGATAAGCCGATTGCCGGGCTTTGATATAAGCGTGACTGCAAAGCCGACAAAAAGAGACGCCAGCGCCGTTATTAAAAACGACAGCGCGCACCTCTCACGGTAGATAATCGAGACCGCGAGCGGAAGCACAAGAAGCACCGCTTCGAGCTTGATTATCTGCCCGATCATATAAAAAACCATTCTGCGATTCATTAAAATCCCCCTGCCGATCCGTGACCGGCGAAGCTGTCCCTGAGGACGGAAATACTTTTATCTTATGATATCCGAAAGATCCTGAAGACGCTGATCCGCCGCGATGACGATAACGCGGTCCTCCGCCATTATCACGTCGTCGCCGGAGGGAATGATAGTCTTGCGCCCCCTCATGATTCCGCCGATAAGTATATTCGGCTTGAAATTCAGATCCTTTAGCGGTATCCCCAAAAGCTTTGAATCCGCCTTGACATTGAATTCGAGCGCTTCCGCCTTGCCGTCCATGAGCTTATACAGCGTCTCCACGTTGCTGCCCATCGAGTTACGAAGTGCGCGGGCGTAGCGGACGAGAATGTTCGAGGTCGTGTTCTTGGGCGAGATTATGCAGTCAAGCCCCATTTTCTCCGCGAGCGCGGCAAGCTCGGTACGGTTTACCTTGGAAAGAACCTTCGGAACGTTATGCATCGACGCGAATATCGACATGAGCATATTTTCCTCGTCGATTCCGGTGAGCGCAACGAAGGCATCGACGGTGTTGAGCCCCTCCTCAAGAAGAAGCTCCTGCTGCGCGCCGTCGCCCTGTATGACCACCGCCTTCGGGAGAGAGTTTGCAAGCTCGACGCATCTTTTCGGATCCTGCTCGACGATCTTCACGGATATTCCTATGTTGGAAAGCATCTTCGCAAGATAGTACGCCGTGCGGCTTCCTCCCATTATCATGACGTTTTCAGCCTGGCGGCGAAGCACTCCGATGGCTTTCAAAAGCTTCTGTATATCCGCGGGCGTTGCCGTAAGCCCGACCTTGTCTCCGCATTTCAGTTCAAAATTTCCGTCGGGGATGTACATCTCGTCGCCGCGCTGAACGGCACACACAAGAAAGCTGATCTTGTATTTATCGCGCAGCTTGTTAAGCTTCATTCCGTCAAGCTCGGAATCGGGACCGAGCTTGATCTCGATCATTTCGAGATTGCGGCGCGAGAAGTTCTCGATCTTCACCGCCGAGGGAAGCTTCAGTATGTTGAACATGTCCTGCGCGCAGAGCAGTTCGGGATTTATCGACATCGAAAGCTCGAGCTGCTGACGCATAAATCCGAGACTTCGGTCGTTATACTCCGGATTTCTGATACGGGCGATCGTGTTCTCCGCCCCCATCTTCTTTGCGATAAAGCAGCTCAGCATATTCATTTCGTCGGAACCCGCCGCGGCGACAAAAAGCTGTGCGGATTCGACGCCCGCCTCGTCAAGGGTCTCGCAGTCCGCGCTGTTTCCGCAAACTCCCATGACATCGTATATATTCGTTATTTCGGTTATGACGTCCGCATTGTCGTCTATTGCGACGACGTCTTGACCCTCTGCGACAAGGCTTTCGAGGATCGCCGTGCCTATCTTTCCGCAGCCCGCAACGATTATTTTCATGTATTCACCATAGCTTCCGCCGGAAGCTTCCTTTCCGTCGAGGCACGGAGAAAACTCTCCGTCCCATGCCCCGCTTATAATGATATTCTTATTCTTATCAAAAATTCTCAAAGGATTCTATCACTTTGCGGGGCAATTGTCAATAGCTTTTTCAAAGCGCCATAAAATATATTGAAGATCCGTCTTTCAAGCGAAAAAATACGAAAATATCAGGAAAAACGATAACTGTTCAATCCCCGAAATAAACGTCAGCCGGAGATGCCGATCCTCGACCAGTCGAACAGCTCGCCGGGATCGTTTTTCGCGGGATTGTACTCGTCGTGACCTATGACGTGCGACCTGTTCTTCGGAATCGAGTTTCGCGTGCAAATGTCGTCAAGCAGCGCCGAAAGAGCCGTATACTGCGCGTCGGTAAACCCGATCAGCGTGCGGTCGAGCGCAGCGTATTCCTCCGCCGTCATGTACCGGAGCATGTCGTTTTGCGAGCCGATCGCCTCGATCTCTATACCGATCGAATACTTGTTCATCGCATTCGTGTACTTCGCGTCTCCCCACTCACCGCGTCCGGCGTGCCACGCTGCGCGATTCTCGGGAATAAAGCAGCGAACGGTTCCGTCCCTTTCGATTATGTAATTTATGCTGACACCGCTTCCGGCAAAGATCGAACGAATCTCCTCCGTATTGTACGGATCGGCGGGATTCTTCACGACCGCGCTCGTAAAATGGAGCATGACGATCTCCGCCGGGAATTCCCGCTCCCATGAGAACTCATCGAGAGGAAGCATAAAGTCCCCAACCGCAAGAGCTGAAACCGTGTCGGCGGTATTTTTCTCTTCTTCGGCAGTTTCGGTTCCGGAGGAGTAAGGCTCTGCCTCCGTCGCCGCGGCGGTGTCGGACACCGCACCCGTATTATCCGTGCGGAATGCGCACGATACCGCGCCTGTGCATATCAAAGCGGCGAGCAGCGCCGGAATATATCTTTTCATCTTGTTTCCTCGTTTACGGGGCAAATTCGAACCGCGCAGGTTCGGGCGCGCGCAATCCCCGACGGAGTGCGAAAACCGTTTTCCGTGTCACCCGTCTGTATGATATAATACCACATCCATCGAAAACTGTCAATATTTATTTAACGGTTTGTTTAAATTGCACATTACCGAGCCTCCGCCGCCGCTAAATAGGCGGATATCTCCGCGCAAAAATACACCGCCGTGAAGCGAAAACGCTCCGCGGCGGTGTATGATCATATTTTATTTTACGGGATACGTCCAGCCGAAGGGATCCTCGGTCTTGCCCCACTGTATTCCGGTGAGGATATCGTAAAGCTCCTTCGTGATCCTGCCGATTCCGCAGTCGCCGATCTCGTAAACCACGCCCTTGTATTCAAGGTGGCTGATCGGGGAAACGACCGCCGCGGTTCCGCAGCCCCACGCTTCAACGAGAGTGCCGTCCTTCGCCGCGCCGAGAAGCTCGTCGACGGAGAGAAGCCGCTCGGAAACCTTCATGCCCTTACTCTTCAGTATCTCAACGCACGACTTGCGTGTGATTCCGGGGAGAACCGATCCGGTCAGGGCGGGAGTTACAACCTCGTCGCCGATCTTGAACATGACGTTCATCGCGCCGACCTCTTCGATATACTTGCGCTCAACGCCGTCGAGCCAGAGCACCTGAGAATATCCCTTCTCCTCCGCTTTCTCGCCCGCGCGGAGCGATGCCGCATAGTTGCCTCCGCACTTTGCGTATCCGGTACCGCCGCGGACGGCGCGGACATCCTGCGTCTCGATCATTATACGGACGGGGTTGATGCCCTCCTTGTAGTAGCTTCCGACAGGTCCTGTGATTATAACGAATTTCGCATGATCTACCGCATGAACGCCGAGGTGCGGATCGTTTCCGAACATGAACGGACGGATATAGAGCGACGTGCCCGGCTCGGAGGGTACCCAATCGCGGTCGAGGTTCACGAGGGTATTGAGCGCCTTAAGCGCAAACTCCTCGTCAAGCTGGGGCAGGCAGAGGCGCTCCGCCGAATTGTTCATTCTGCGTATGTTCTCGACGGGGCGGAACATTTGGATCTCCCCGTCGGGTCTGCGGTACGCCTTGAGCCCTTCGAATATCTCGGCTCCGTAGTGGAACACGGTGCTTGCGGGATCGAGGCTGAGATTTCCGTAGGGTACGATGCGCGCATCGTGCCAGCCGTTTTGCTTATCATAGTCCATGATAAACATATGATCGCTGAAAATATGTCCGAAGCCGAGATTCTTCTGATCCGGCTTTTCCTTCGGCGTTTGAGTTTTCGTGATAGCTATATCCATGACAAAATCCTTACCTTCCGTTGATTTCGTGCGTCCGTCGGTCGGGCGCATCTTCAAAAATTATACCCCATTTCGATCGCTTTCATGTTGGCATCGTAAAGGTCGGCGTGCTTTGCCGAAACAACCTTCTTCAGCGCGTCGCCGAGTCCCTCGTACGATACCGCGCCGCCTTCGCGGAGCACCTTGCCCATGATTATCATATTTGCAAGGGTCGTGAGCCCGGAATCGGACGCCATCTGCGTCGCGGGGATATAGAAAGCGCTCACATCGGTGCGGTTTACCTTTCTCTCGATGAGAGTCGAGTCGATATAGATCTGTCCGCCCGGCTTTACGCTGTCCTCATACTTATCGAGCGAAGGAAGGTTCATCGCAATTAGGATATCGGGATGGGAGATGATCGGCGAGCCGATCGGGGAATCGGAAACGGTGACGGAGCAGTTTGCCGTACCGCCGCGCATCTCGGGACCGTAGGATGGAAGCCAGCTGACCTGGCGATCCTCGCAAAGTCCCTTGTATGCAAGGAATTTACCCGCGAACAGGACGCCCTGTCCGCCGAATCCCGCGATGAGGATCTGTGAAGTTTTCATTTATTTTCCCTCCTTTGCGGCTGAGCGCTCCGCCGTGATGTCCTTGTACACGCCGAGCGGATAATACGGAATCATCTTTTCCTCTACCCATTCGAGCGCCGCTTCGGGAGTTTTGCCCCAGTTGGTCGGACAGGTCGAGATTACCTCGACAAGGGAGAAGCCGAGTCCGTTCACCTGATTTTCAAACGCCTTTTTGATCGCACGCTTTGCGTTCTTTACGTTCTTCACGTTGTTCACCGCAACTCTTTCGAGATACGTTGCGCCGTCAAGCTGAGAAAGCATCTCGCATACCTTGACCGGGTATCCCGCAACCTTTACGTCACGTCCGTAGGGGGAAGTCTGAGTGACCTGACCGGGGAGAGATGTCGGAGCCATCTGACCGCCGGTCATTCCGTAGATCGCGTTGTTCACGAATATTATGGTTATATTCTCACCGCGCGCCGCGGAGTGAACAGTCTCGGCGGTTCCGATAGCGGCAAGATCGCCGTCGCCCTGATAGGTAAACACTATATTGTCCGGATTTGCGCGCTTCGCTCCCGTTGCGACAGCCGGAGCGCGTCCGTGCGCCGCCTGAATCATGTCGCAGGCGAAATAGTTGTACGCCATTACGGAGCATCCGACGGAGGCTACTCCGACGGTGCGTCCCTCTATGCCGAGCTCGTCAATCGCTTCGGCGACGAGGCGGTGGATTATACCGTGAGTGCAGCCGGGGCAATAATGCAGCGGTGCATCGGTAAGTGCGTGAGGTTTATCGAATACTACCATCAGTTGAGTCCTCCGTTGATTTCCTTCAGTTTTGCCTCAACCTCTTCCGACGACGGGATCATACCGCCCGCGCGGTTGCAGAGGTATACCGGACGGCTGCACGCCGAGGCAAGGCGCACATCCTCGATCATCTGTCCCATGGAAAGCTCGACGGACAGGAAAGCTTTGACCTTCGACGCTGCCGCTGCGATAGGCGCGTTCGGGAACGGCCACAGCGTGATCGGACGGATCATGCCGACCTTGATTCCCTGCTCGCGTGCCGCGATAACCGCATTCTTCGAGACGCGGGCGGCAATTCCGAAAGCGACAACGCAGATGTCGGCATCCTCCATCATGAATTCCTCGTACATCGTCTCCTTTTCAGCGACCGTCTTGTACTTTTCGTATCTCTTGAAGTTGAGCGCTTCAAGCTCCTCGGCAACGAGGGAAAGCGAATTTATGATATTGTGCGGGCGCTTCATTCCGGTTCCGGTCGCCGCCCACGGCTTCTCATGCTTTGCGACCTCGCCGACATTGAGCTCGACAGGCTCCATCATCTGACCCATCGTACCGTCGGCAAGTATCATTGACGTCATGCGGTATGTATCCGCGAGATCAAACGCGCGAACGGTGAGCGACGCCATCTCCTGAACGGACGCGGGAGCAAGGACTATCATGCGGAAATCGCCGTGTCCGCTGCCGCGCGTAGCCTGGAAATAATCCGACTGCGAGGGCTGTATGCCGCCGAGCCCGGGGCCTCCGCGCTGTACGTTGACGACGAGCGCGGGAAGATCGCAGCCCGCCATGTAGGAAAGTCCCTCGCACTTAAGCGAGATTCCGGGGCTTGACGAGGAGGTCATTACGCGCACGCCTGCCGAAGCGGCGCCGATTACCATGTTTATCGCGGCGATCTCGGACTCCGCCTGAAGGAATGTGCCGCCGATCTTGGGCATACGCTTCGCCATATATGCGGCGATCTCCGTCTGAGGGGTTATCGGGTACCCGAAATAATGACGGCAGCCTGCCTGTATAGCGGCCTCCGCAATAGCCTCGTTACCCTTCATAAGAACCTTTTCTGCCATTATATCGATCCTCGCTTTCTCAGTCTTTCTCTACGGTGATTATGCAGTCCGGACACATCGTAGCGCAGAAAGCGCAGCCGATACAGGCGGACTGATCGGTGATACGGACGGGATGATGTCCCTTTTTGTTTATCACGTCTTTTGCAAGTTCAAGCAGCTTCTTCGGGCAGACCCCGACGCACAGCCCGCAGCCCTTGCAGGAATCGGTACGGAACGTAAGCTTTGTCATTGTTTATCCTTCCTTTATATCATAGTATTTTTTCTGAAGCCGGAGCGGAAAGACCTCCGCCGCCCTTCCCCGCACATCCGGGGCGATATCGTGCCTTGCGGAAACGAATTTAACATCGAGTCCGCAAAGGGCGCTGAGCTCGGATACATACTCCGCGGACGATTCAATATCTTTCGCCGTGGTTTCGTCTCCGAGGTTTGAATTGTCCGCGATCGCCGTAAACGGGATTCCGCACGCCGCCTCGATTTCGCGCATTACGCCGAGCGCATCGGCGGGGGTTTTCGTGAGGGGGCGGAATCGGTTGCACACGAACAGCATTTCGTAGTCGTTTTCTTCAAGTATCCCCGGGACGTATCTTCCGAGCGCGACCGCGCCGCTGTCGTCTCCGCCGACATCGACCACCGCATGATAATCCGTGCGGTCAACGATCGCGTACATTTCGGTCGGCAGCGCCGGAAGATCGACGTTGGTGTTCGCAAACTCGGGCGATATCAGGTGTATCCCCGCCGCCGCAAGCTCCTCTGCGCTGTCCTTCGTGCGAAAGTACGGATTCACCACATCAAGATCGGCGATCAGCACCTTGTCGAACAGACTGCGCAGATACATTGCGTAATTCACCGCGACATTCGTCTTGCCGCTGCCGTAATGACCGGCAAAAAGCGTTACACGTTTGGTTTTCATAATTTGTTTCTCTGTATCTTTCCGCTCGTGGTCTTCGGAAGCTCCTTCTTGAATTCCACGATACGCGGATATTTGTACGGAGCGGTGTGCTCCTTTACATAAAGCTGAATTTCCTTCTTGAGCTCTTCCGTCGCTTCGGTGCCCTTCGTCAGAACGATACTCGCCTTGACGACCTGCCCGCGCACATCGTCGGGAGCGGCGGACACGCCGCATTCAAGCACATACGGAAGCTCCATTATGACGCTTTCGATCTCGAACGGTCCGATGCGGTAGCCGGAGGATTTGATAACGTCGTCGGCGCGGCTGACATACCAGAAGAAGCCGTCCTCATCCTTCCACGCAAGGTCGCCGCAGCGATAATATCCGTCGTGCCGTACCTCGGCGGTCTTGTCGGGTTCAAGGTAGTATTCGGTAAACAGTCCGCAGGGCGCGCCGTCCGCAGTGCGGATGGCGATCTCGCCGATTTCGCCCGTGGGAACCTCGTTTCCGTCGGGATCGAGGAGACGGACATCGTAAAGCGGCGTGGGCTTGCCCATCGAGCCGAGCTTGTGAGGCGTTCCGACAAGGTTTCCGATGACAAGCGTCGTTTCGCTCTGTCCGAAGCCCTCCATGACCTTCAGCCCCGTAAGCTTTTCAAGCTGATTGAACACCTCTGGATTGAGCGCCTCTCCCGCGATCGTCGCACGCTCGACAGACGAAAGATCGTACTTTGTGAGATCCTCCTTTATCATCATGCGGTACATCGTGGGCGGTGCGCAGAAGGTCGTAATGCCGTACTTCTTGAACATCGGGAGTATATCAGCCGCGTGGAAGCGGTCGAAATCGTATACGAAGAGTCCCGCCTCGCAGAGCCACTGACCGTAGAGCTTGCCCCACATCGCTTTCGCCCATCCGGTATCGGATATCGTGAGGTGAAGTCCGTCGGGATTCACACAGTGCCAATATTTCGCGGTGATAAGGTGCCCGAGCGGGTACTTGTAATTGTGAACGGCGATCTTCGGATATCCGGTCGTGCCCGAGGTGAAGAACATGAGCATCGGATCGTTTCCACAGGGCGAATCCTCCGTCCGCTCGAACTTGCCCGAGAAGAGGGAGTATTCCTCGTTGAAGCTGTGCCAGCCCTCCCTCTCGCCGTTCACGATGATCTTCGTTTTCACGGTATCGGTCGCCGCGATCGCCTTTTCCGCCTCGTCGGCGACATCGCCGTCGGCGGTGCAGAGGATCGCGGATATTCCCGCCGCGTTGAAGCGGTACTCGAAATCGTGATCCTTGAGCTGGTTGCTTGCAAGTATCGCTATCGCACCGAGCTTGTGAAGCCCGTTTATCGCAAACCAGAACTGATAATGACGCTTCAGCACGAGCATGACGCGGTCGCCGCGCTTGATGCCGAGCGATTTGAAGTAATTCGCGCACTGCGAGGACGCACGCTTGATATCCGCAAAGGTGAAGCGGCGCTCCGTGCCGTCGCGGCTGATGTGGAGCATCGCGGTCTTATCGCCCTTCGTGCGTCCGAGCTCGTCAACAACGTCAAACGCAAAGTTGAATTTGTCCTCGTTTTTAAACGACACCGACTTGAGCACGCCCTCCGGAGTTTCCTCGAGATCGACGAACTTCGAGTAAACTCTCTCCTCCGCGTCCGCTTTCTTGGGAGCGGTCTCGAGAACCTCTCCGATACGGTCGGACACCACCTTGCTCTCGTCGGTCGGATTGAGAACTATCGCGTAAAACACGCAGTCCCGTCCGTTCACCGCAATCATTCCGTGAGGCGTGGAGCTGTCGTAATAGATCGAATCACCTTCGGAAAGGATCTCGGAATGCTCGCCGACCTGCACCTTGAGCTGTCCGGACACTACAATATCGCATTCCTGTCCGGTGTGGGTCGTAAGCTCGATCGGCTTTGTCTCCGCCGCCGCGTCATAGGCGCAGGTGACGTAGAGCGGCTCCGCGATCCTGCGGCGGAACGAGGGCGCAAGGTTGTAGTACACCATTCCGTGCGCCTTCTCGATACGCTGTCCCTGACCGCGCCGCGTCACCGTATAAGAGCGCAGCTTCGGGCTGGAGCCCTCGATTATATCGGTAACATCCACGCCGAGCGCGGACGATGCGCGGTAGATAAACGCAAACGTCAGATCATGCGTACCGGATTCGCATTCCCTGTACTCATCCTCGGAAACGTCGGTACGCTTTGCCATCTCGGCGACGCTCATTCCGACGATCTCCCTGAGCTCGCGTATACGCGACGCCATCTCCATGATCTTGGAGTCAAGTCCGTTCATATGTTCCATAAGTGTTTTCTGCCCTTTCCGCTGTCGGTCGTCCGCGTCGGTGCGCTCCGCCGGGTCAGGAAAAAGCTTTTCCTTTCACGGGGCGGAAAAACGAAAGCCCGCCCCAAAGATAGAATAATCTTTGAGACGAGCTGCAAAAGCATTACCCGCGGTACCACTCAAATTGCGCCTTTAGGACGCCTCTCTTCGGACTCAGCAAAGCCCTATGCATTAACGCAGCAGTCACGGGAAGGTTCTACTTGCCTCATAGGCTTTCTTCCTTCCGACTCGGGAGCTACAGATACGGGAATCGCTTTACCGACTTTCACCTGCCGCCGGCTCTCTGAAAAAGCTCGCGCCCTATCCTCTCCGTCAACGTCTTTTCGTTTAGATTATTCTATCATGTATGTTTCCGTTTGTCAACTGTTTTTCGGAAATTTATGCTTCATCGCGCATCCTCGGCGCTGCGCGGCGGGAAAACGGATCAAAGCTTGTTTCTCTGGATCTTTCCGCTTATGGTCTTGGGAAGCTCGGTTCTGAATTCTACTATACGGGGGTACTTGTACGGTGCTGTGTTCGTCTTGACGTACTCCTGTATCTCCTTCTTGAGCTCTTCGGTGCCCTCGGTGCCCTTCGTCAGAACGATGCTTGCCTTGACCACCTGTCCGCGAACCTCGTCGGGTGCGGCGGACACGCCGCACTCAAGCACATACGGAAGCTCCATTATGACGCTTTCGATCTCGAACGGTCCGATGCGGTAGCCGGACGACTTGATGACATCGTCCGCGCGTCCGACGTACCAGAAGAATCCGTCCTCGTCCATCCACGCAAGATCGCCCGTGTGGTACATGCCGTCGTGCCAAACCTCGCGCGTCTTTTCTTCATCTTTATAATATCCGGAGAAGAGTCCGCAGGGGATATTCCGATCGGTGCGGACGACGACCTCGCCCGTCTCGCCGAGCGGAACGGGATTTCCGTCGGGATCGACAAGCGCAATATCGTAAGCAGGCGTGGGCTTGCCCATCGAGCCGAGCTTGTAGCTGTTTCCGGTGAGATTCGCTATCGTCAGCGTAGTCTCGGTCTGTCCGAAGCCCTCCATTACGCGGAGCCCTGTCATCGCCTCTATCTGACGGAACACCTCGGGGTTAAGCGCTTCTCCCGCGGTCGTCGCCTTGTGGACCGAAGAGAGATCGTACTTCGTGAGATCTTCCTTTATCATCATGCGGTACATCGTGGGCGGTGCGCAAAAGGTCGTGATGCCGTATTTCTTGAAAAGAGGAAGTATATCCGCCGCGTGGAAGCGGTCGAAATCGTATACGAAGAGTCCCGCCTCGCAGAGCCACTGACCGTAGAGCTTGCCCCACATCGCTTTCGCCCATCCGGTATCGGATATCGTGAAGTGGAGCTTGCCAGCCTCGACGCAGTGCCAATATTTCGCGGTAACGAAATGTCCGAGCGGGTATTTGTAGGTGTGCTCGGCGATCTTCGGATAGCCTGTCGTGCCCGAGGTGAAGAACATGAGCATCGGATCGTCTCCGCAGGGGGAATCCTCCGTCCGCTCGTACTTTCCGGAGAAGAGCTTGTACTCGCTGTCGAAATCGTGCCAGCCATCTCTCTGACCTCCGGCAAGAACCTTTGCGCGAACGCCGGGGCAGCGCTCGCAGGCGCGGTCGATCTCGTCGGCAAGGTCTCCGTCGTCGGCACAGATTATCGCCGAGACCTCAGCCGCGTTGAAGCGGTATTCGAAATCGTGCTCCTTCAGGAGGTTCGTCGCGGGTATAACGACCGCGCCGAGCTTGTGAAGTCCGAGGATCGAGAACCAGAACTGATAGTGACGCTTCAGCACAAGCATTACCTTGTCGCCGCGCTTGATGCCGAGCGAGGTGAAGTAATTCGCGCACTGGGACGATGCGCGCTTCATATCCGCGAAGGTGAAGCGGCGTTCGTTTTTCAGGTGGTCGAGGTGGAGCATCGCAAGTCCGTCGGGGTTCTTCGCCGCGAGCGCGTCCACGATATCAAAGGCAAAGTTGAAGCGGTCCGCGTTCACGAATTCGACCGACTCGGGCGCGCCGTTTTCGTTTTCGACGGTCTTTACGAAATCCTCCGCAACAAGCTTTTCGCGCCGTCCCGCCGAGGATATCGTCTGCGATATCTCCTGCTCGCCGGGCTTGTCCTCGCCGCTCATTACGACCGCGAGAAATTGGCATGCCTCTCCGTCGATTGCGATCATTCCGTGCGGGGTGGAGCTGTTGTAGTATATTGAATCGCCCTCGGAAAGCACCTCGGTGTGCTCGCCGACCTGAACCTTAAGCTTTCCCGAAAGGATGAGGTCGAATTCCTGTCCGGAGTGCTTCGTCATGTGGATGGGCTCGGTCTGCTGCTTTGCGGAATACTCATATGTTACGAAGTACGGCTCGGCAAGCTTCGAACGGAACATCGGCGCAAGATTCCGTATCTCGATCCCGTCCTCCTTCGCGGTCTCCGCACCGCCTCCGCGTCTCGTGACGGTGTAGGAGGAAAGTCTCGCTCCGGAGCCCTCGAGAAGCTCGGTCATTTCTATTCCGAAGGCAAGTGAACATTTGTGGATAAAGGTAAACGGAAGATCCGCTTCACCTTTTTCGTAGGTCAGATACTGCTCGACCGACACCTCGGTTTTGAGCGCCATCTCGTCAACGGATATTCCGCTGACCTCTCTCATTTCACGGATACGCTGACTTACCTCAGCGAGCATGTTTACGGGATTCTTCTCCATCTTCAAAATCTCCTTTTCTCATTTTCCAATCGAACAGAAAACAAAAATCCGCCTCAAGATTCTCTTGAGGCGGATAGCATAAACGCGACCCGTGGTACCACTCAAATTGCGCCGGAAAACCGGACGCCGCTCACGGACTCAAACAAGTCCTGTGCTTTTACGCAGCAATACGGAAGCCTTTACTTACCCGATGGCGGGTGTTCGGGACTTCGGCTCGGAAGGGATGGGCTTGCTAAGCTTTCAATACGGACTCGCACCAAACGTCCGCTCTCTGAAAAATCGGGCTTAAACCGTCTTCGTCACAGCCTTTTCTTATTCGATTGACCAAATTATATCACCGAACATCCGCTTTGTCAATAGCTTTTTTGAAAAATTTTTCGATCGTAAAAAGAGCCGGCAAAGCCGGCTCTGTACGATCAATCGAGATAATATTTGAAATCGTCGGCAAAAGCTTTGTCCCCGTCAACGCCGATCTCGACCGCCAGAAGTATATAATACCTTCCGTCGCGGTCGGCGTACACGGTATAGCTTTCAAGATCAAGCTCCGTTATGCCGTCGCCGTAAACTTCGAGCGCCTGCGAGCGCGCATAAGCTTTGAGGCATTCCTCCGTTATTTCGGAAAGCATATCGGGAGTGAGGGAGTTGAATTTGCCGAGAAGGCTCGAAGAATAGGAAACAAGCTTCCCGTCGTAGGAGATATCGGCGGTCACGCCTTCGTTTACATAAAATCCGCCGACCGTGCGAAGAAAACAAATATCGTAAAAACCGGAATCCGCACGGTCCTGCACCTTTTTCAGCTTGAGATCGGACATATCTATTCCGAACGATTCAAACGCTTTGACGGCAATATTGCACGCCTCCTCGGCGCTGATCCCGGCGCAGTCGGCAAGATCACTCGCCCCCCTCATGTCGGAGCTGTGATATCCGCTCAGCTTTCCGTCCTTGAAAACATACTCGTTTCCGTCGCCGTCTGTATATACGTCGGAATATCCGTCTCCGCCCTCAAGCGATTTGTCATAAGTTACGTTGAGGGTTTCGCTGTCATCCGGCGCGGCGGGATTTTTCAGAACGATTTTCTCTTCGATATCGTCTCTGCGGATGCATCCGCTTTTGAAGGAAATTGAATGATCATGTCCCGCACCGTCAGTCAGTGAAATCACCCCTACCGCAAGAAGCGCGCCGAGTGCTAAAACCGTTGCCGAAATTACGACTGTCTTTTTTGTCATACTACGCCTCCCGTGATTTTTATTTCCGATATCGCTCCGCCGCCGTGACTCTCCGTCAGCATAATCTTTTCGATTACCTTTGCATTTTAATTATATCACAGCATTTTTGTCATGTCAATATTTTGATTAAATATTTTTGCTTGCTCCGGTGATTTATTATTTGTTATTTTAACTATGCCCGACAGCTTTCAAAACATCTCCGTCCCGGTTCTATCCGCAGTCCGCTTTATTTCTTCGGTTTCTCCGCATCATTTGCATCCGATGTAATTTCCGTTTTCTCCGCCTGTGTCAGGTCGGCACAATACCGACCGAGCATACGGGTGATCTTCTTCTGATTCTCGAGAACGAGATCGAGCTTCTTGTGAAGATCGTCAACGATGAGCTCGCTTTTGAGATTCACTTTATAATCGTTTTCGGCGCGTTCCCTGTCCTTCGCCTCCTGCCGATTCTGGCTCATCATAATAAGAGGAGCCTGCACCGCGGCAATACATGACAGCACAAGGTTCAGAAGTATAAACGGATATGCGTCGAACGCCCGTGAGGCAAGGATCACATTAAGCACCATCCAGATCACCATAACCGCGATGAAGCTGAAGATGAAAGCCCAGCTTCCCGCAAATTTTGCAACCGCATCGGATGCGCGCTGTCCGAGGGAAAGCTTCTCCCGCTGCTCCGAATTCTTCGTAACCTTTGTTGATATAAGCTCATGTATGAGCTCCTCATCGGTAAATTCCCTGTCCGTCAGGTCGAGAAGCTCTTTTACGATCTTTTTTCTTTCATTTGCGTTTTTCATTCTATTCCTTCTTTCGTTGTAAGTCTGCCGCCTCCGAAACAAACAGGGCTTTGACAAAACGAAAAACATCTTGTCAAAGCCCCTTCGACTGTCAGTGATTCCAGATAAGCTGAAGCAGCAGAATCAGCAATGCTCCGGCGGCAATAAACACAAGCGCGATCAAAAGTCCCGCACGCAGAGCCGCGCCGATAACCGTTCTTTTTTCTTCGCGTGTGAGCTTCGGGACGTTTTCGCCCGAGTTTTCCGACGGATCGTCGGAAAGGCTTCGCCGTCCGCCCCGTCCGCGCGGGATAAACAGCGACGGCTGATCCCCCACCCCGCTCATATCCGCGACGGTGCGTCCGTCGTCGTCCTCCGGCAAACGATCCCTCTTCATTTATCGTACAGATGGCACGCGACGAAGTGTCCCGGCTCGATCTCTCGCTGTACCGGAATCTCGGTGCGGCAGCATTCCATGCAGTTTGCGCATCTCGTATTGAATTTGCATCCCTTGGGCGGATTCGCCGGCGAAGGAATGGTTCCCTCGAGCACGATACGGTTCATCTTGACCGTCGGATCGGGGATCGGGATCGCGGAAAAGAGCGCCTTCGTATACGGATGGAGCGGATTACGGAAGATATCCTTCGTTGAGCCGTATTCGACAAGGTTGCCGAGGTACATAACGCCGACCGTATCCGATATATGCTCGACGACCGAGAGGTCGTGGCTTATAAAGAGATAGGTGAGCTTGTACTTATCCTGTATATCCTTGAGCAGGTTTATGATCTGCGCCTGTATCGACACGTCAAGCGCGGATACCGACTCGTCGCACACGATGAATTCGGGATTGAGCGCCATTGCGCGCGCAATGCATATACGCTGACGCTGACCGCCGGAAAACTCGTGGGGATAGCGATCCTTATGGAACGGCTGCAGTCCGCAGTTGTCCATAACCTGATTGATATAATCGTCGAACTCTTCCTTCGGAACGAGGTTGTGCTCGCGCACCGCCTCGCCGATTATCTCACCGACGGGCATACGGGGCTGGAGCGACGAAAACGGATCCTGAAAGATGATCTGCATTTTCGTGCGCATCTTTCTCATCTCGGCGGCGGAGAAGTCATAGACCTCCTTGCCGTTGAAGAGAACCTGACCCGATGTCTTTGTGTTATAGAGACGGAGTATCGCGCGTCCGGTTGTAGTTTTTCCGCATCCGGATTCTCCGACGAGACCCATCGTAGTTCCGCGCTTCAGATTGAACGTTACGCCGTCAACCGCTTTGACATATCCGACGGTGTGGGCGATCATTCCGCTCTTTATCGGGAAATATTTCTTAAGGTGATTTACCTGAAGGATATACTGAGGATCGTACTCAACGGGGGTGAAATCGTCTGTGATGATATCTGTTTTCTTAGTTTTTTTCGACTTTTTGACATCCTCTGCCTGCTTTTCGCCGTCTGCGAACTCCTCGGCTTCCTCGCGGATCTCGCTCACTTCTTCCTCTGCGCGCTGTTCCTCGTTCTCTCCTGCCTTCCAAATCGGCATATCATTCACCCTCCTTTCTCAGATTTTCCTCATAGTAGCGGTAGCAGCTCACCTTATGGGTGGGGCTGATCTGTATCTGCTCCGGATACGCGCCGTCGCAGCCGTTCACGCACATTTCGCAGCGATCCTTGAAATAGCAGTAGTTCGGCATGTTGATCGGATTCGGGACCTTGCCGGGGATGGAGTAAAGCTTATCCACCTGCTTGCCGACGACGGGCTTTGAAGCCATAAGTCCGATCGTATAGGGGTGTGCCGGATGAACGAATATCTCCTCCGCCGTACCCTGCTCGACGATGCGTCCCGCGTACATGACAACAACGTAGTCCGCCATTTCGGCGATAACTCCGAGGTCATGCGTGATAAACATGATCGACGAGTCGATCTTGTCCTTGAGGCTGCGCAGAAGGTCGAGTATCTGAGCCTGTATCGTAACGTCGAGCGCCGTCGTGGGCTCATCCGCGATTATAACACGGGGCTCACATGCAAGCGCCATTGCGATCATGACTCTCTGACGCATACCGCCGGACAGTTCATGCGGGAACATCTTGTAAACGCCCTCGCTGTTTGCAATTCCGACCGTTTCAAGCAGCTTGATCGTGCGGGACTTTATTTCCTCGGGCTTCAGTCCTTCGCTGTCGTGGAGCTTGATAACCTCATCAACCTGCGCTCCGATACGGAACACGGGATTGAGCGCGGTCATAGGCTCCTGAAAGATCATGGATACAAAGTTTCCGCGGAGGTGCTGCATTACCTCATTCGGAGCCTTGGTTACATCATATGCCTTGTCGCCGAGGTTGAGGCGGATCTCGCCGTCAACGATCTGTCCCTGAGGACGCTGCAGAAGCTGCATGATCGACAGGCTCGTTACGGATTTTCCGCAGCCGGACTCTCCGACGATGCCGACCGTCTTTCCGATCGGCACTTCGAATGTGATTCCGTCTACCGAGCGGACAGTTCCGACGTCGGTAAAGAAGTAGGTATGAAGATTTTCTATCTCAAGCACGTTGTTCTTATCGTGCATCTCGGTGAGGTATTCGCTCTCCGGGACGTTGCGGCGCTTGTGCTTCTTTTCGAGCGCGTTTGTTATCTTTCGGTTTTCTCTTGATATGCGGCGCGATTCCTTGGCGGAAAGGTAGCCGTCATTTACTTTCTTTGACATCTTTCTTTCCCCCTTATTATCGCTTCATGCGCGGGTCGAACGCATCGCGCAGACCGTCGCCCACGAGGTTGAACGCAAGCACCGTAAGAAGGAGCAGCATGCCTGCCGGGATCCATACGAACCAATAGGTCGTAAGAACATGGGTGTTAAGGCAGTCGTTGATTATGTTACCCCACGATGCAAACGGGAATTTAACGCCGAGTCCGAGAAAGCTCAGCGTCGCCTCAGTAATAATGATGGAGCCGAGACCCATCGTGCAGTTGACGATAAGCTGCGGAATTACGTTGGGGATAAGATGCTTGAAGATACGGTTCTTTACGCTGATGCCGCAGGCTTCGGTCGCAGTCATGAATTCCTGCTCGCGGAGCGAGAGTATCTGACCGCGCACAAGACGCGCGATCCCCGCCCAGCCGAGGAATCCGAGGATGAGCATCAGGTAAATTATACGGAGCGTCGGATCGACGCGCTGCTTATCCATCGCGGCGCCTATGATGATTATGACGGGCATCGACGGGATGCAGTAGAAGATATCGACAAGACGCATGATGATATCATCGACCCAGCCGCCGAAGTATCCGGCGATACCTCCCATGATTACTCCGAGGAAGGTCTCGATGAACACTACGATGAATCCGATAAGGAGGGATACACGTCCGCCGTACATAAGTCTCGTGAGCATATCCATGCCGTATTTATCGGTGCCGAGCCAGTGAGTCTTGCTCGGGAAGGAGTAGCTGTCATACTGACGCGAAACCTGCTCCTGACGGACGGTCCAGCCGGGATGGTTCGCCTTTTTCTCAATCAGATATTCGGCAGTCGCGCTTGCTTTTCCTTCATCGGAAGTGTTGTCGGCTGCGATCGGGCTTTGCTCTTCACCTTCCTCCTGAGTTTCAGCACCCTCTTCGGAATCGACGATCAGTGATTCGTCGGTGTATGCGAATTCGCTTCCGCCTGATTTTATCGTCTCGATAAGCTTGTCCTTGAAGTCGCGGCTGAGGAATACGTCGGGCATGATCGCCTGAACAACGTAGCGGCTTATATAGGCGACCTCCGCCGAATCCTTCATTACCGTATCGCCGTCAACGGTATACTCGCTGCCGTCCGCGGTAAAGGAAACCGTTCCGGCAGCCGCGCTGTCTCCGAGATAAGCGCGGAGCGCGGCGTATACAAAATCAAAGCTGAGAGTCTCTCCCTGAACCGACGAGGATACAACATCCTTGTAGGCGATACCGACGATCTCTCCGTCGCTTGAAACGGAATAGAAGTCCGCGCCTTCCGTGGTAACGGTATAGTCTATTTCCTTATAGGTAAAGGTGTCGGTATTGTTTATAAGCGCGAGCATTACCTGCGCCTGAACCGGCGAGGTAAACTTCTCCGCATCCTTTGCCATGTAACGAAGAGAATCGTTCTCCGTGACTGCGGCAAATTCCTTGGGGATGATCTTATCACGGTAGAAGAATTCCTTCTCGCCGTAGGGCGAGATAAGTCCGCCGACAAACGAGAACAGAAACATGAAGATAAGCACGCTCATTCCGACAACGGCAAGGCGGTTGCGGAAGAATCGCTTCGCAACCATCATTCCGGGAGTGAGTACCTTTACACGGCGGTCGTCATTGAGAGAATACTTCGACTCATCGCCGTCCGTATTCTTTCCGGCATCCTTTTTCTTCTGCGCATGATCCTTCGCCGAGATTTCGGGGGCGTTGTCCGTGCTGAGCTGTGATTTCGTTTTTTCGTTTTCGTCAAAGTTGCTCATTTCATCGTCCCCCCCTTCTATGCAATGCGCACGCGCGGATCGACCACTGCGTACAGTATATCGGATATCAGGTTTCCGGCGAGAGTAAGGATCGCCAGGAATACCATATAGAACATGGAGAACGGTATGTCGCCGCCGACCATGGCCTGATATGAAATATAGCCGATTCCGGGAATAGCAAAAAGCGTCTCGGTGATAAGCGCACCGGAGAAGAGTCCGGGAAGGCTTCCGCCGATTATCGTTACAAGCGGAATAAGCGTGTTGCGGAAGGCATGATGGTACACGACACGGCGCTCGGAAAGTCCATTCGCACGTGCGGTGCGTATATAGTCTGCGCTGAGAACCTCAAGCATATTCGTGCGGGTATATCTCATAAGGCTTCCGACGCTGACAACAACAAGCGTTACTATCGGCAGAACAAGGTGATTCGCTCTGTCTAAGAACTGCCCCGCCGTGCTGAGCTGATAGTAATCTCTTCCGATAAGTCCGAAAAGATCGAACCAGCCGAGCTTGACGCTGAACAGAAGCTTCAGAAGCGACGCAAAGAAGAACGTCGGCAGCGATATTCCCGCAAGCGCAATTACCGATATCGTATAGTCCGTCCGGCTGTACTGCTTCGTCGCGGCAACTATGCCGAGCGGTATGGCGATCAATACTTCAAATACAAGCGATATTGCGCCCATTACGAACGAAAGCCATATGCAGTCGTTGAATTTCTCGAGAACGGGAACCGTATAGAACCAGCTGTCTCCGAAATGTCCCTGCACCGCCTCACCGATCCACGAAAGGTATCCGGGGAGAATATCCTTGTCCATATGATATGTAACCGTGAGCTGTTCCATCCATTCCTCATAGCTTTTGGAACCGGGCTGCATCGACTTTTGCCGTGCCATATTTTCGATATACGACGTAGGCAGACAGCGCATAAGCGCATAAATTATGAATCCCACGAAAAACAGAATCACAATTGAAATAAGAATCCGTTTTAAAATGTACTTTCGCAAAACTTTTCCTCCGATCCGGTATACAACGGCTTTGTATTTCCGCTGCACACCGGGCAGCGTCTTTGTCATCGCAAGGGCGCTCCCCGGCATGCAGCCGATATACCGTCCCGGCGGTCAAAACGACCGCCGGGACGTTTTTCGACTATTAAGGCAATACCGCACAATTCCGACGGTGCGAGTGCGCCGTCGGGGCAATCGCCTTTAATTGTGCGGTGTTACCTCAGATATCAGATTCAGATAAATCCGAGATGATTATTTTGCTTTTGCCTGTACGTTCTCGATCTCAGCATCCCAGCCATAGAAGGTCGTGATGTCGGGAGTAACGGAGCTGATGTCAACACGCTCGGTCGAGAAGATGATCGCGTTCTGACGCTGATATACAGGTACTTCGACTGCCCAGTCGACAATGATGTCGAGGCAAGCCTTGTATACGGTCTTGCGGTAGTTCTGATCGAGGCTCTTGCGAGCGTCCATGATGAGCTTATCAAGCTCTGCGTCGGCGATATCGTACATGTAGTTGGAACCGCCGGCTGCTGCGCCGTTGTTTGCAACGTCTGCGTAGTAGATCTGGTACATATCGGGATCGATAGTTGCCTGCCATGCAGCGCACCACATATCAACGTTCTCAGCCTCGATGTCCGTCCAAAGCTGGCTGGAGTCGGTAAGGTCGGTGACGATAAGCTTCATGCCGATCTTAGCGAATGCCTTTTCAGCCTCGGTGAGCATCATGAATGACGGGTGGTTACCCTTACCGTCTGCGGGGATCTGTACTTCGTACTCAAGCTTTGCGCCTTCGGGAGCAGCGGTAAGCTTACCGTCGGTAACGGTGTAGCCTGCCTTCTCGAAGAATCCGAGAGCTGCCTTGAGAGCTGCGTCGTACTTCTGCTCTGCGGTCATGCCGGAGGTGTAGATATCCTTTCCGTCAGCATCAACGGAGAATGCAACCTTGTAGCCGTCATCGGTCGGCTGAGGAGCTGCCCAGGAGGTGTTGGAGATAGGATAGTTGATAACGCTTGCTCTCTCACCGTAGTAAGACTCAACAGCAACGTCACGGTAAACCGCGAGTACGGTTGCAAGAGCCTTGCGGAGATACTTGGAAGCATCGCTTCCGGGCTTGCCGGCTACGTTGATGCGGTTTGCGCTCATTCCGAGATAACCGTAACCGAGGTTATCAACGGTGCTGGTGGTGATCTTGTCGCCGGTGAGGCTCTTGTTGCTGTTTTCTTTTTCTACAGCTTCAACGGTATCTCCGGAGAATGCGGGATCGGTGATGTCGATAGTACCGGTGGTAACACCGTTGAGCTTATCGTCATCGGAGATGCACTCCTTGAAGTTTATATACTTGGAAACGGGTCTGCCCTTGTAGTAAGTGTCGTTGGACTCGAAGGAAACAACACCGTTCTCATACTTGATAAACTTGTAAGGACCTGCGCCCATAGGAGTGGTGGTCTTTGCACGGACAACGCTGAGGTCGCCCTTCGGGAATCCGAACTTGTTGTTCGCATAGTCGAACTGAGCCTCGTCGCCGTAGTAGTGCATGGGAGCGACGGTAACGCCGAGCTGATAGATAGCGGTAGCGTCAACCTGGGTAAGAGTAACAGTCATGTTGTAGTCATCCTGCTTCTCGATACCGGAAATGCTTGCTGCGGAATCACCGTATTTTACAGCGGTGGTAGGATAGTTGTTATAAACTTCCTTGTCCATAACCTCGGAGAGAACTACGCCTGCGGTCTCAGCCTCCATAGCGGAGAATACCCAGCTGTACTTCTCACCGATAGCCATTGCGAAGTCTTCAACGGTAGCGTCTTCCTTGAGACCGTCAAATCCCCAGTTAGCTGCTGCGCCGGCAATGTCGCCCGCTTCATTGGCACCGGCTTCTACACAGTAGTCAACGATAGCCTGAGCGAAGGGAACGAGACCCTCGTCGAATGCCTTCCAGAAAGCAGTCTGCTGCTCAGCGGTAACGATGGAGAGATCAGCCTTGTCTCTGCCGACCATCGGGAAGTACTTCGAAAGAGTGGTCATACCTGCACGGTACTCATCCATGCCCTTGATCGGAACAGCAAACAGAGTGGAGCTGCCGTCGTAGGTAGGATCGCAAAGTACGTACATGCTGAAGATTACGTCATCAACGGTAACAGGCTTGCCGTCGGAGAAGGTCATTCCCTCACGGAGCTTGAAAGCGTATGTAACGGTTCCGTCGGTGTTCTCGGTGATCTTGCAGTCGGATGCACCGGTATAGGTATAGGAGTGACCGTTGTACTCCCTGGTCTCGCCTTCGATGCCTTTCATGATGATAGCGCCCTGACGGTCATTTCCGAGAAGACCGATCTGGGTCAGCTCCATAACGTCCTGGTCATAAGCGCTCTCCGCAAAGAAGGGAGAAAACTTTTCGTTGAATGCGGAATAACCGACAACCAACGGGGTAAGATTCTGCTCACGCTGTTCTACAGGTGCCGTGGTTCCCGTACCGTTATCGGTGCTTGCGGGATCCTTGTCGCCGTTGCCTTTGCAGCCGGCGAACATTCCGAGACACATGATTGCAGCAAGAAGCAATGCGAGTGTTCTTTTCATGGATACATACTCCTTTTTTTATTTTTTGCTTAAACGGATGTTATCCGTGTGGCACATTTTCAATGTCCGCCCGAGGCGGACTCGGCATCTGAATGCCGATTTTCCGCGACATCCGGGACGTGCGGAGATGCGATCCGATCGCATCACGAAGCGGTCGCGTGCAGCACCGCCGTGCATCCTCCGTGGACTTTTCCAAGAAGCATTTGTGCGAAAATCGCAGATTTTCATTTTTCCGTGCGGGATTCGTCATCCGAGCAGAGGCTGCGCGGCGCTTCTCTTTCCCACTGCGTTTTCCGAACAATGTCTCTCAGCGCAAGCGCAGACAGTATTTCGAGCGCCTTCAGAACGAAGAAAATGATCGCCGATATAACTCTGCCTTCGTTCCCCGACAGGATCAGGTACACGGTCTCGGACAGTGCGCCGACTGCGGCAAGCACAAAAAATGCGATACACCTTCTCGGCACGGACTCGACCGCACTGCGGTATTCGTAATCGCGCAGACGTGCGCCGCCTTCGCTCAGGCGGAATGATGCCCACACGATGCTTCCCGCAAGCGCAAGCTCGACAAGATACGGGATTATAAGGTACGCGCATCCGCGCATTCCCGGCGCGCCGATACATCCGCCGGCGACCGCCGACAGAAAGGATATCGCCGACGCGATCCAGACATACGCGAGATACCGCCCGAACGGACGGTCGGATCGACAGACGTAATGCGCACCGGCGTAAACATATTTTCCGTCCGCGCCCTGTCGGAAATTTCCGAGTCGGGAGCGTCTCCCGCGTCCTTTCCTGCGGTCGGACATGTCAGGAGATACCCGTCAGGTCGTAATCGTCGAGCCACGCGGAGGCAGTCTCGCAGACGCCGCGCAGGCAGTTCTCGTCAAACGGACTTTCAAGTCCCGCATTCTCGAGAAGCTTTGTGAAGGTGCGGCTTCCGCCCTGAACGGTATACGCCATGTAGTGCTTCCATGCGTCGTCGCGATCCTTCTGAAGCATATTCCAGAATTCAAGTGCAACGGTCTGCGCAAGGCAGTAATCTATGTAATAGAACGGGTTCACGTAAATATGTGTCTGACGCTGCCATCCCTCGCCGTCGGCGTAGAACGGGATATCGCCGTCAAGCTTCACCCACGGCATATAGATGCCGAGAAGCTCCTTCCATACGGCATGGCGCTGAGCCGGCGTCATATCCGGCTTCTCATACACCTTGTGCTGGAAGTGATCGACCATGGTTCCGTAGGGGATAAATGTAAGCGCACCAGACAGATGGCTGTAGCGGAATTTGCGCGCATCGGAGCCGAAGAATCCTTCGGCATTGCGCCATGCAAAGAATTCCATACTCATTGAGTGAACCTCGCATGCCTCGAGGCTCGGCCAGATACTCTCGATCGGGACGCGGTCTCGGTTCGTGTAGCAGGCGAACGCATGACCCGCCTCATGGGTTATGACTTCGACATCGTGCTGCGTTCCGTTAAAGTTTGCAAATATGAACGGCACTCCGTAATCGAGAATTCCGGTGCAGTAGCCGCCCGCTTCCTTGCCCTCGGTCGAAAGAACGTCCATAAGTCCGCCGTCAAGCATCGCGCGGAAGAACTTCTCCGTCTCGGGCGAAAGATCTGTATAAAATTTGAGTCCCTGAGCGAGAATCTCGTCGGCGTCGCCCGCCGGACGGGGATTTCCGCTGCGGAATTCGAGCGCATTGTCGGCAAAGCTCATCGGATAGCTCTTGCCGAGGCGCTGCGCCTGTGCGCGGTAGATCTTATCCGCGACGGGAACGAGGTACTTGCGAACAGCGGCGCGGAATTTCTCCACGTCGTCCTTCCCGTAGCAATTGCGCATCATGCGGTAGTAGCCGAGCTTGGTGTATCCGCCGTAGCCGAGCTTTTTGCCCATCTTGTCGCGAAGATGCACGAGCTCGTCGTATATCGAGTCAAGCTTTCCGCCGTGCTCCTTATACCACCGACCCTCCGCCTTCCATGCGGCAAGGCGGCGCTTGTCGTCCGCGCCGGTCTTGAAGGGCGAGAGCTGAGACAGAGTGTAAGCTCCGCCTTCAAACGGTATCTGCGCGGACGCGAGGAGCTTTTCGTACTCCTGAACGAGTTCGTTCTCGCGCTGAAGCTCGGGGATTATCTCGGGAGAGAATGCCTTGAGGCTTATCTCGGCATTCACGAACATGAGATCGCCGTATTCAGCCGAGAAATCTTCGCGGAACGGTGTTGCAAGCATAGCCCCGGTCCACTTCTGCATATACTCCTGAAGCTCGGGCATTGCTCCGTTCCAGAAATTCTTTTCCTCATCGTAGAACTTATCCCGCGTATTCACGGAATGACGTATGGAAACGAGGTTTACAAGGGTGTCGATATGTTTTTCGAGCTTCTGCTCCTCGAGGAATACCTCTTTGGCATCCGCGTAGCTTTTCGCCGAAGCAAGGCGCTCGGTGAGGCTGTCGAAGCTTTTCTTAGTTTCATCGATATCGGGTCTGGTATAGGGCATTTCGCAAAATTTCATATCGGTCCTCCGTTTGACCGCCCGAATATGTCCCATCCGCGCAAAGCGCATCGAGAGCGGCTGATGCCGAGCGGTGTGATACGCCTCTTCCCGGTTCTGTCGGGTTCGCGTAATGGCGCAGGCAGCGTATGTGCGGCACCTTTCGGTAAGGTGCGTCCAAATCATGCACGCCTCTTTGAAGCACCGTCCCGACCGCATCGAAACGCACTTCAAAAGGCATATCCCCGGACGGAGCGCGCCTTTGCGAATCGTTCCGGGAATATACTGCACATTTTTTTACTGTTATTATACTCGATTTACGCACAATAATCAACAGTTTTTGCAAAAAACCGTTTATAAATTTTTAACAAAGCGATTTTTTTGCGAATAAGAGCTGTTTTTCAGAATTTTTTTCTCTGTTTCCGAATTTTTTTGCTCCGTCAGCGGCGTCAAAAAAATTATTTTTTCAGTCGGTTGATTTTGACGCTGAAAATGATATCCCGATACGGTCGCAGCAGTGCCGTCCGAAGGGTCCCGGTCGGCTTCGGGTGAAAATATCTCAGGAAACGGCAAAAATTTTTGCCGTTTTTTCGCCTCGCCTCTTGGAAGAGCCGAAAAAATGTGATAAAATATGTAGAAAGCCGCGCGCTCCTTGCTGCGGCGACCGAACCGATCGATTGAACCGATCATCCCGGCGCGTCGATTCACGCCGCACGCCGTCCGAAAAAACAGTTTTTCCGAAAGGAGACCTCCGCATGCGGAGGAAGCGTTTCAATATGGAATCAGAAAAACAGAAAAAACGGAAGAAAGGGCTTCTCCGTCGCTTTCTTCCCTACATGAAGCCGCACCGACAAACGATTGCGATCGATCTGCTCTGTGCATCTCTCACCTGTCTTTGCGATCTCGTCCTGCCTCTTATTCTGAGGACGATCACAAACACCGCGTCGACCGATCTTGCGTCGCTCACGGTATCGCTTGTACTGAAGATGGCACTTCTTTACTTCGTGCTGCGCATCATCGACGCGGCGGCGCAGTATTACATGGCTGACATGGGTCATGTAATGGGCGTCTACATAGAAACGAAGATGCGCGAGGACGCTTTCTCGCATCTTCAGCTTCTCGGGCACAACTATTATTCGAACACCAAGATCGGTCAGATAATGGGGCGTATAACGAACGATCTTTTCGAAGTGACCGAGTTTGCGCACCACTGCCCCGAGGAATTCTTCATTGCGTTCCTTAAGATCACGGTAAGCTTTATAATCCTGTGCACCTACAATGTCCCGCTGACCGTCATGATCTTCCTGTGCGTGCCGCTTATGGCTTTCGTTTCGGGAATGCTCAATCACCGTATGCGCGATGCGTTCCGCAGTCAGCGCGTGCAGATCGGCGAGCTGAACGCGCAGATCGAGGACAGTCTTCTCGGCGAGCGCGTCGTAAAGGCATTTTCCTCCGAAAAAGCGGAAGAGGAAAAATTCTCCCGGGGAAACCACAAATTTGAAGCGATCAAGAAAACATCGTACAGATTCATGGCGCTGTTTCAGGCTTCGACCCGCCTTTTCGACGGACTTATGTATCTTGTCGTCATTCTCGGCGGCGGACTTTTCGTGATCTACGGCGGTATCACCCCCGGCGATCTTGTAGCTTATGTGCTTTACGTTTCGACCCTTATCGCAACGATCCGCCGGATCGTCGAATTCGCCGAGCAGTTCCAGCGCGGCATGACCGGAATCGAGCGTTTCTTCGAGATCATGGACGCGCCGGTTGAGGTCACCGACAAGCCGGACGCGAAGGAGCTTGAGGTCACGAAGGGCGAGATTGAATTTCGCGACGTAAGCTTCGAGTATGAGGACGACAGCACTCCGGTGTTCAGCCACATCAATCTGAAGATCGGCGCGGGCGAGCGAGTGGCGCTCGTCGGCTCATCCGGCGGCGGAAAGACCACACTGTGCAATCTTGTGCCGCGCTTCTTCGACGTCACGGGCGGAGCGGTGCTGATCGACGGGCAGGACGTCCGCGACGTCACTCTGAAAAGCCTGCGCGACGCGATCGGCATAGTCCAGCAGGATGTATACCTTTTCAGCGGCTCGGTATCGCAGAACATTGCCTACGGCAAGGTGAACGCGACCGAAGAGGAGATACGCGAGGCGGCGACCCTTGCGGGAGCGGACGAATTCATCCGTAATCTTCCCGACGGATACGACACATATGTCGGAGAGCGCGGAGTCAAGCTCTCCGGCGGGCAGAAGCAGCGCATTGCGATCTCCCGCGTATTTCTCAAGAATCCGAAGATACTGATTCTCGACGAGGCAACGAGCGCACTCGACAATGAAAGCGAGATCGTCGTGGGAGAGAGCCTCGAAAAGCTCGCTCACGGGCGAACCACGCTGACCATTGCGCACCGTCTGACCACGATAAAGGACTACGACAGGATAATTGTCCTCGGCGCGGACGGCATCGAGGAAACGGGAACTCACGAAACGCTTCTCGCCGGAGGCGGAATGTACTACAAGCTTTGGAACCAGATAAAATAAACATCCGCCGCGCATTGCCGCGGTGAAAGCATAAAGGAGAACTACCATGTCAGAACAGAAAATCGAGACAAAATGCCTGCATGCGGGATACACGCCGAAGAATTCGGAGCCGCGCGTTCTTCCCATAGTACAGAGCACGACCTATGTATACGATTCCACCGCGGACGTCGCGGCGGTATTCGACGATCCCACAAAGAGCCTGATATATTCGCGCTTCGCAAATCCGACCGTCATGGCGGTCGAGGACAAGATCGCCGCGCTTGAGGGCGGGATCGGCGCGATGTGTACGACGTCAGGTCAGGCGGCGACGCTTCTTGCGATACTCAACATCTGCGAGGCGGGCGACAGCCTCATATCGACCCCCGAGATCTACGGCGGAACGATCAATCTTTTTTCGTTCACGCTGAAGCGCTTCGGCATTGAATGCATCTATGTCAGCCAGGACTGGACCGACGAGGAGATCGAGGCGGCGATAAAGTCGAACACGAAGCTGTTCTTCGGTGAGACGATCGCAAACCCCGCGCTCACCGTATTCGATATCGAGCGCTTTGCAAATATCGCCCACCGTCACAATCTGCCGCTTATCATCGACAACACCTTTGCCACCCCGATACTCTGCCGTCCGATCGAATTCGGCGCTGACATCGTTATCCATTCGACGAGCAAATACATGGACGGTCACGCCGTGCAGAACGGCGGCGTCATCGTTGATTCGGGCAAATTCGACTGGGTAGCTTCCGGCAAATTTCCACAACTAACCGAACCTGATCCATGCTATCATGGCGTACGCTTCGTTGATGCAGCCGGTCCGGCTGCCTATGCCATCCGTATCCGTGCCGTATTGTTGCGTGATACCGGTGCCACAATCAGTCCTTTCAATGCTTTCATTCTGTTGCAAGGATTGGAGACGTTGTCGCTTCGCGTGGAACGTCATGTGGAGAATGCCTTGAAAGTGGTTGAATTCTTGAAGAAGCATCCCAAAGTGGTTGCCGTGAACCACCCGTCCCTGCCCGAGCATCCTGACCACGCGCTTTACGGGAAATACTTTCCGAATGGAGGCGGTTCTATCTTTACGTTTGAGGTGCGGGGCGGTGTGAAGGAAGCGCAGACGTTTATTGACAGTTTACAGATATTCTCGTTGCTTGCCAATGTGGCTGATGTGAAATCCCTGGTTATCCATCCTGCCACCACTACCCATTCCCAATTGAGTGCACGGGAATTGGAAGAACAAGGCATCAAACCGGGCACGGTCCGCCTCTCCATCGGGACAGAACATATCGATGATTTGCTGGACGACTTGTCCCAGGCATTTGACAGAATTTAAAAGAATAACAGTATACGATAGAATGAATATTGCTGTATTATTGTCGGGAGGTGTAGACAGCTCCGTGGTGGTACATCTCCTTTGCGAACAAGGTTACCGTCCTTCTCTATTTTATATCAAAATAGGGAGGGACGATGCCGATTATATGGACTGCTCTGCGGAAGAGGATATGGAGATGGCTTCTTCCATTGCCCGGCGTTATGGATTATCGTTGGAAGTAGTGGACCTGCACCGGGAGTATTGGGACCAGGTGGCGGCTTATGCCATTGATAAAATAAGACGTGGCTTGACTCCCAATCCGGATGTGATGTGCAACAAGCTGATAAAGTTCGGGTGCTTTGAGCAACGTGTGGGGAAGGATTTCGATATCACGGCAACCGGGCACTACGCCACTACGGTGTTGAGGGATGGAAAGACATGGCTCGGTACCGCTGCCGATTCCGTGAAAGACCAGACCGACTTTCTGGCACAGATAGATTATCTGCAAGTTTCCAAACTGATGTTTCCATTGGGCAGACTGATGAAGAATGAGGTTCGGGACATAGCCCTGCGTGCCGGAT